>NNBV01001035.1_pt1 | contig 36715 bp, 36 predicted proteins | sample 1173771 | NCBI WGS metagenome assembly NNBV01 (sample SAMN07173938, study PRJNA388173) | plant metagenome | isolation source: symbiotic tissue sample KVS11 | place: Norway: Troms, Kvaloya island | reverse complement strand
AGCCCGTGATAGGCGGCGTGAGTCACGCCCGCCCGGCCCCGGCGGGCCTGCCGTGCGCTGCCGCACCCTCAAAAGCCGGCCTGCAGCGGCGGGCAACCAGCGGGTTCGCCGTTGCGCATGTCGATCTTGTGGGCGAACTCGTGGATCACGACGTTGTAGCCGCGCTCGGTGGAGACGCTGCTGGCCAGCACGTCGTCCCAGCTCAGCATGACGGGGCCGCGGTCCATGGCTTCGCCCGCCACCACCTCGCCGTACTCGTGCACCACCTGGGCTTCGTCGATCACCTTGCGCCGCGCCACCACCTCGGAGCGGTGCACCACGATGCCGACGAAATCGTCGTACCAGTCCAGCCCGCCTTTCAGGTGCAGCACCGGCAGTACGGCCTGCGCCGCGATGGCCAGCGCCACTTCGTTGGTGATGGTGAAGCCCTTGGCGCCGTGGAATTCCTTGTCGCGCAAGAACTCGGCCGTCAGGCTGCGAAGGCGCTGGCGACTGGCGTCGGGCAGGGCGCCCAGGAAGGCGTAACGCCGGAGCGCGGCCTGCCAGGCGGCTTCAGGAATCGGGGGCAAGGCGCGCAACCGGCGCAGCCACTTGAACATGGGCGGCGGCGGCGCGGCTAGCGCAGATCGGCGCGCTGCGCGCCGGCGGTGGAAAGGCAGAGCAACTGCGCGCGCGGCGGGTGCGCGGCGGCGTCCCAGTCGCTCAGCACCACGCGCTGCAGGCCGTGGCCCAGGTCGTGGTTGGCGGGGCGGTGCGTGTGGCCGTGCACCAGTGTGTGGGCGTTGGCCTGCCGCAGCCAGGCGCGCGCGGCATCGGTGTCGACATCGGCCCAGACCATGGAGGGGTTGCGCTTGCGGTCTTCGCTCTGCACCCGCATGGCGCGCGCCAGCGCGCGGCGCTCCTCCAGCGGGCGTGCGAGGAACGCGGCCTGCCATTGGGGCGTGCGCACCTGGGCGCGAAACTCAAGGTACTCGGTGTCTTCCAGGCAGAGGATGTCGCCGTGGCTCAGCAGCCAGCGCTGGCCGTGCAGCACCAGCACCGTGGGGTCGTCCAGCAGCGTGAAGCCGCTTTGCGCAGCAAGTGCGGCACCCACCAGAAAGTCGCGGTTGCCGTGCATGAAGAACACCGGCAGCCGTTGCGCGGTGCGGCGCAACAGTTCGGCGCACTGCGCCTCGAAGCCGGGCTCGGCGGCCGCATCGTCACCCACCCACACCTCGAACAGGTCGCCCAGGATGATGAGCGCGTCGGCCGGCGTGGTCTGCAGATAGCCCTGCCAGGCCTCGAAGGTGGCGGGCTCGCCGGCCTGCAGGTGCAGGTCGGACATCAGGTCGACGGTGCGCCACGCGGGCGGCGCCACCAGCTCGGGAAAAGCCGGGTTCGCCACCGTGCTCATGCTGCGTTCATGCTGCACCGTGCCCGAGGGTCGTCATTCAGCGATGACGACGGCCTTTTCGATCACCACGTCTTCGAGCGGCACGTCGTCATGGAAGCCCTTGCGGCCCGTCTTCACGGCCTTGATCTTGTCGACCACGTCGGTGCCGTTGATGACCTTGCCGAACACGGCATAGCCCCAGCCCTGTGCCGAGGGCGCGGTGTGGTTCAGGAAGCCGTTGTTGGCGATGTTGATGAAGAACTGCGCGGTGGCCGAGTGGGGCGCGCTGGTGCGGGCCATGGCGACGGTGTAGTTGTCGTTCTTCAGGCCGTTGTTGGCTTCGTTCTCGATCTCGGCGCCGGTGGGCTTTTGCTGCATGCCGGGCTCGAAGCCGCCGCCTTGCACCATGAAGCCGGGAATCACGCGGTGGAACACCGTGTTGTCGTAGTGACCCTTCTTCACGTACGAGAGAAAGTTTTCAGCCGACTTCGGTGCCTTGACGGCGTCGAGTTCGAGCGTGATCACGCCGTGGTTCTTGATGTGCAGTTCGACTTGGGGGTTGCTCATGAGGGACTCCTTCTTCGGAAAATGGATCACTTCGCCAGCAGCGAAGCGGACTTGATGGTGATGGCTTCGAGCGGCACGTTCTGCATGCCGCCCTTGTTGCCGGTGGCCACGCCGCGGATCTTGTCGACCACGTCGGTGCCGGCCACGACCTTGCCGAACACGGTGTAGCCGTAGCCGTCCGGGTTGGGTGCGTTGAGCGAGTCGTTGTTCTTCACGTTGATGAAGAACTGCGAGGTCGCCGAATTCGGATTGCCGGTGCGCGCCATGGCCACCGTGTACTTGTCGTTCTTCAGTCCGTTGCTCGCCTCCAGCGGAATGGGCGCGCGCGTGGGCTTTTGCTGCATGTCGGGCGTGAAGCCGCCGCCCTGGATCATGAAGCCGTCGATGACGCGGTGGAACACCGTTCCGTCGTAGTGCTTGTCCTTGACGTACTGCAGAAAGTTTTCGACCGACTTGGGCGCCTTGGCGGCATCGAGCTCGATCACGATGTCGCCGGCCGAGGTGGCGAGCTTGACGCGGGGTGTGGTCGTCTGGGCCGTCGTCTGTGCGTGGGCCGTGGCGGCGAAGGTGAATGCGGCGGCCAGCACGAGGGCGCCGCGGCGGCTGAACTTCTGGAATGCGTGGATCGTCAAGGGATGCTCCGTGTGCGAATGAAGGGGGCGGGGCCGTTCGACCGGCGGCGACAGGGCGACAGAGGCGCCGACATCGGCGTCATGCAGGCCTCAACTACTTGCTGGTGCGGCCGACCGGCTTGCGCACGACCGGCGCGGCCGAAGGCAGGGCGGCGGCTTCGGCCTCGGCCTTGGGCGAGAAGATCTGGCGGATCAGCACCAGCTTGGGCGCCACGCTGGAGTTGGTGCTGGCGAACTGCTGCGCGCGCACGTACTCCTGGGCCGCCAGGCGGGCATAGACGTCGCCGAGGTTCTCGTGCGCGGTGGCGTAGTTGGGGTTGAGCTTGATGGCCTGCTCGAGCGCGGCGCGTGCCTGGTCGAACTTGCTCTGCGAGGCGTACAGCGCGGCCAGGTTGTTGTAGGGCTCGGACAGCTCGGGGAAGTCTTGCGTGAGCTGCGTGAAGGCGGCGATGGCCTCGGCCTGCTTGTTCTGCTCGGTGAGGATCACGCCGCGCAGAAAGCGCATCTGCGGGTCTCGCGGCTTGCCGGCGATGTAGGTGTCGGCCTTGGCCAGTGCCTCGGGGGCCTTGCCCTGGCGCAGCAGCACGTTGACATCGTCGTACTCGTTGGCGTGCGCGGCGGAACCCCACAGGCTGAGCAGCACGGCGAACGCAATGGAGGCGATCGAGGCCATGGAGCGAATGGGGAGTGGGGAGAATGCAGCGTGCTTCATGAAGCCTCGGCAGAGATCGGAAATGGGGAACGCGGGCCTGGGGAACACCCGAACGCTGCGTGGCGGCAGCCGTTTATACTTGGCCGGATTGTAGCCGAGGGGCCATGTCCAACCCCTTGCCGCCACAGCCCCGTCACCCCTGAAAAACACCGTCTGTCGCCCGTGCCGCACGTGCGCGAAATGACGCTTTCCGAATCTCATGAGTCTGCGCATCTACAACACGCTGTCGCGTGAATTGGAGGAATTCTCCCCATTGCATCCCGGACAGGTGCGCATGTACGTTTGCGGCATGACGGTCTACGACTACTGCCACCTCGGCCATGCCCGCTCGATGATCGCGTTCGACGTGGTGCAGCGCTGGCTCAAGGTGAGCGGCTTCGACGTGACCTACGTGCGCAACATCACCGACATCGACGACAAGATCATCCGGCGCGCCGTGGAAAACGGCGAGAGCATTCGCGCGCTGACCGACCGCATGATCGACGCGCTGCATGAAGATGCCGACGCGCTCGGCATCGAGCGCCCCACGCACGAGCCGCGCGCCACCGACTACATCCCGCAGATGCTGTCGATGATCGGCACGCTCGAGCGCAAGGGCCTGGCCTATCGCTCCAGCAACGGCGACGTGAACTACGCCGTGCGCAAGTTCCCCGGCTACGGCAAGCTCAGCGGCAAGTCGCTCGACGAGCTGCATGCGGGCGAACGCGTGGCCGTTCTCGACGGCAAGGACGACCCGCTGGACCCGGTGCTCTGGAAGAGCGCCAAAGCCAGCGAGCCCGACGAGGTGAAGTGGTCCAGCGAATTCGGCGCGGGCCGTCCGGGCTGGCACATCGAGTGCTCGGCCATGGCCTGCGAGCTGCTCGGCGACACGCTGGACATTCACGGCGGCGGCGAAGACCTTCAGTTTCCGCACCACGAGAACGAAATTGCGCAGAGCGAAGGCGCCACCGGCAAGCCGCTGGCCAACTTCTGGATGCACAACGGTTTCATCGTGACCGACAACGAGAAGATGTCCAAGAGCCTGGGCAACTTCTTCCTGATCCGCGACGTGCTGAAGAAGTACGACGCAGAAACCATCCGCTTCTTCGTGCTGCGCGCGCACTACCGCCGCCCGCTCAACTACAGCGACGTGCACCTGGACGACGCGCGTGCCTCGCTCAAGCGGCTGTACACGGCGCTCGACCTCGTTGCGCCGGCCCATGTCACGCTCGATTGGGCCGACCCCTATGCCGCGCGCTTCAAAGCCGCGATGGACGAAGACTTCGCCACCCCTGAAGCCGTGGCTGTGCTGTTCGACCTGGCCGGTGAAGTCAACCGCACCAAGTCCGCCGAACAGGCCGGCCTGCTGAAGGCCCTGGGCGCCTGCGTGCAGATCCTGCAGGACGATCCGAAGGCCTTTCTGCGCGCCGGCACCACGCTCGACGAGGCGACCATCCAGGCGCAGATCGACGCCCGCGCCGCCGCCAAGGCCGCGAAGGATTTCGCCGAAGCCGACCGCATCCGCAAGGCGCTGCTGGAGCAGGGCATCGTGCTCAAGGATTCGCCCGCGGGCACGACCTGGGCGGCTGCGCAGTGAACGGCACCACCAACCCCATGCCCGCCACCAAGAAGTCCAGCGTTCAGATCTTCACGCCGGACTACTGGGAAGAGGCCTGCAAGCACCTGGCCAAGAAAGACCGCGTCATGAAGCGGTTGATTCCGAAGTTCGGCAACGCCTGCCTCGAGTCGCGCGGTGATGCGTTCACCACGCTGGCGCGCAGCGTGGTGGGCCAGCAGATTTCGGTGAAGGCCGCGCAAACGGTCTGGGACAAGTTCGTCGCTTTGCCCCGCAAGCTCACGCCGGCCAACGTGCTCAAGCTCAAGGTCGACGACATGCGCGCGGCCGGGCTGTCGGCACGCAAGATCGAGTACCTCGTCGACCTGGCCCTGCACTTCGATTCGGGCGTGGCCCACGTCGATTCGTGGAAGGACATGGCGGACGAACTCATCATCGAAGAGCTGGTGGCCATCCGCGGCATCGGCCGCTGGACGGCCGAGATGTTTCTCATCTTCCACCTGATGCGCCCCAACGTGTTGCCGGTGGACGACGTGGGTCTGCTCAACGGCATCAGCGTCAACTATTTTTCGGGCGACCCCGTCAGCCGCAGCGATGCCCGCGACGTGGCCGTGGCCTGGGCGCCTTATTGCAGCGTGGCGACTTGGTATATTTGGCGTTCACTGGACCCGGTTCCAGTCGCGTATTGAATAACAGGAGAAGACGTTGGCGAAACGAACCTTCCTCGACTTCGAGCAGCCCATCGCTGAACTCGAAACAAAAATCGAAGAATTGCGCTATGTGCAGACCGAATCGGCGGTCGACATTTCTGAAGAAATCGATCAGCTCGGCAAGAAAAGCCAGCAGCTCACCAAGGACATCTACAGCGACCTGACGCCGTGGCAGATCACCAAGATCGCACGGCATCCGGAACGCCCCTACACGCTGGACTACGTCAACGAAATCTTCACTGACTTCGTCGAGCTGCACGGCGACCGCCACTTCTCCGACGACCTGTCGATCGTGGGCGGCCTGGCGCGCTTCAACGGCGTGCCCTGCATGGTGCTGGGCCACCAGAAAGGCCGCGACACCAAGGAGCGCACCGCGCGCAACTTCGGCATGAGCAAGCCCGAGGGCTACCGCAAGGCCTTGCGTCTGTTGAAGACGGCCGAGAAGTTCAAGTTGCCGGTATTCACCTTCGTGGACACCCCCGGCGCCTACCCCGGCATCGACGCGGAAGAGCGCGGCCAGTCGGAAGCCATTGGCCGCAACATCTTCGAGATGGCGCAGCTGGAGGTGCCGATCATCGTCACCATCATTGGCGAAGGCGGCTCCGGCGGCGCGCTGGCCATTTCGGTCGGCGACCAGCTGGTGATGCTGCAGTATTCGATCTACTCCGTGATCAGCCCCGAAGGCTGCGCTTCCATTCTCTGGAAGACCAGCGACAAGGCGCAGGAAGCGGCCGATGCACTGGGCATCACCGCGCACCGGCTGAAGGCACTGGGCCTGGTCGACAAGATCGTGAACGAACCCGTGGGCGGCGCGCACCGCGACCACCGCCAGATGGCCGCTTTCTTGAAGCGAGCGCTGAACGACGCGTTCCGCCAGGTCAGCGACCTGAAGCCGAAAGAGCTGCTGGACCGCCGCTACGAGCGGCTGCAGAGCTACGGCCGTTTCAACGACACCAAGGCCGACAACGGCAGGTAGCGCGCTGGCCCCGCCATGACCACCGCTTTCGAACGCGCCATGGCCGCGTTCGAGCCAGCGCACTGGCCGCTGGCCGTGGGGTTCAGCGGCGGCGCCGATTCAACTGCTTTGCTGGCCGCCTGCGCCTTGCGCTGGCCGGGGCAGGTGGTTGCCTTTCATGTGCATCACGGGCTGCAGGCCGCGGCTGACGATTTCGAACTTCATTGCCGCAAGGTGTGCGAACGCCTTGGCGTGACGCTCGTGGTTCATCGCGTCGATGCACGGCACGCTCGCGGCGACAGCCCGGAAGATGCCGCCCGCCGTGCCCGCTACGAGGCGTTTGCTGCCATGGCCCGCACGCAGGGCACGGGTGCAGCCATCAAATCCGTCGCGCTGGGTCACCATGCCGACGATCAGGTCGAAACGCTGTTGCTGGCGCTGTCCCGCGGGGCAGGGCTGCCGGGACTGGCCTCCATGCCGGCCCATTCGCAACGCCTTGGCATGGACATCTACCGGCCGCTGCTTGCGGTGCCCGGTGCCGATGTGCGTGAATGGCTGGCCGGGCGCGACCTGCCGTGGATCGAAGACCCGACCAACGGCGATGCGCGCTACACCCGCAACCGGATTCGCGCGGTGCTGCTGCCGGCACTGTCGCAGGCGTTCCCGCAGTTTCGCGCCACCTTTGCACGCAGCATCGGCCATGCCGCGCAGGGGCAGCAACTGCTGCTGGAACTCGCGGCGCAAGACCTGGAAACCGTGGGCGACCCGCCCCGCATCGCCACGCTGCAGACGCTCTCGCGGGCCCGCCAGGCCAATGTGCTGCGCCATTGGCTCATGCGCACGCACGGCGGCGCACCCAGCGCCGCGCAACTCGATCAGTTGCTCGACCAGGTGCGCGCCTGCACCACGCGCGGCCACCGGATCCACCTGAAGGTGGCCGCGGGCTTCGCCGAGCGGCAGGGCGATTTTCTGCATTGGTACAATGCCCGGCCCTCGCCGAAGACTTCGCTCTGACCGCTTGCAGGGCGCCGCCTTTCAAGCGGCCCTTTTCTTTTCTCTGATTTCATCCATGGCATTGATCGTTCACAAATACGGCGGTACGTCGATGGGCTCGACCGAGCGCATCAAGAATGTCGCCAAGCGCGTCGCCAAGTGGGCGCGTGCCGGCCACCAGATGATCGTGGTCCCCAGTGCCATGAGCGGCGAGACCAATCGCCTGCTCGGCCTGGCCAAGGAACTGGCGCCCAGCAAACCCGGCGTGGCCCACAGCCGCGAACTCGACATGCTGGCCTCCACCGGCGAGCAGGCGTCGTCCGCGCTGCTGGCCATTGCGCTGCAGGCCGAAGGCGTGGAGTCGGTCAGCTACGCCGGCTGGCAGGTGTCGGTGCGCACCGACAACTCATACACCAAGGCGCGCATCGAAAGCATCGACGACGCACGCGTCATGGCCGACCTGAATGCCGGCAAGGTGGTGGTCATCACCGGCTTCCAGGGCGTGGACGACGCGGGCAACATCACCACGCTCGGGCGTGGCGGCAGCGACACCTCGGCCGTGGCCATTGCCGCGGCCATGAAGGCGCACGAATGCCTGATCTACACCGACGTGGACGGCGTCTACACGACCGACCCGCGCGTGGAGCCCGATGCGCGCCGCCTCACCACCGTGAGCTTCGAAGAGATGCTCGAGATGGCGAGCCTGGGCTCCAAGGTGCTGCAGATTCGCTCGGTGGAATTCGCCGGCAAGTACAAGGTGCCGCTGCGCGTGCTTTCGAGCTTCACGCCGTGGGACATCGACATCAATGAAGAGGCCAAGTCCGGCACGCTGATCACTTTCGAGGAAGACGAAAACATGGAACAAGCCGTCGTATCCGGCATCGCATTCAATCGCGACGAAGCCAAGATCTCGGTGCTCGGCGTGCCCGACAAGCCCGGCATCGCGTACCACATCCTCGGTGCCGTGGCGGACGCCAACATCGAAGTCGATGTGATCATCCAGAACCTCAGCAAGGACGGCAAGACCGACTTCAGCTTCACCGTGCATCGCAACGAATATGCGAAGACGATCGACCTGCTGCAGTCGAAGGTGATGCCTTCGCTGGGCGCCACTGAAATCGTGGGCGACACCAAGATCTGCAAGGTCAGCATCGTGGGCATCGGCATGCGCAGCCACGTGGGTGTGGCGAGCAAGATGTTCCGCGTGTTGAGCGAAGAGGGCATCAACATCCAGATGATCTCGACCAGCGAAATCAAGACTTCGGTGGTGATCGACGAAAAATATATGGAACTGGCTGTGCGCGCACTGCATAAAGCGTTCGATCTGGACCAACCGACCGCCTAAGTGATGGCATAATTGCGGCTTCTTTCAGGAACTGTGACCGAGTGGCCGAAGGTGCTCCCCTGCTAAGGGAGTATGGGGTGTAGAGCCTCATCGAGGGTTCGAATCCCTCCGGTTCCGCCAGATAGCAAACAAAAACGGCCCCTCACGGGGCCGTTTTTCATTTCTGCTTCAACACGCTTGGCTAAGCCTTCCCGGCCTCTCGCCGCAATGGCAGCCACAGTACCAACCGCGTCCCCGTTGGGCGCGATTCCCAGTTCACCGTACCGCGTATCGCCTTCGCCCGGCGCCGCTGGTTCTGCAGCCCGCGTCCGTGCGATGCAGATGACCCGTCGAGCGCGCGCTGCACATCGAACCCCTGCCCGTTGTCCTCGATCGTCACCTGCACGCCCGCGCCGGCCATCGACGTGCCCACGCGAATCTGCGTGGCGCGCGTGTGCCGCAAGATGTTCGAGATGCTCTCCTGCACGATGCGCAGAATATGCAGCGCGCTCGACGGGTCGAGCCACTCCAGCGCCGGCAGCTCCTGCACCTCCCAGCACAGCGACACGCCCGTGCCTTCGAGCCGCGGTGCCAGCCGGTAGCGCAGCGTGGCAAGCAGCAGCAGCAGGTCGGCCTCCACCGGTTCCAGCGAGTCGAGCGTGAGCTTCAGGTCGTCCAGGCAGCTCTTCAGAATGTCCGAGACCTTCTCGTCGCTCATGCCGCCGCCCTCGACCGAGCGGATGGCGCTGATCAGCGAAGAGCCCAGCCCGTCGTGCATGTCCTGCATCAGGCGCTGGCGTTCGTCGCTGATGGTCTGCAGGCGCTCGATCTCGCGCAGCCGCTGGTGGCTCAGCTCCAGCTCGGCTTCGCGCTTGTGCAGGCGCTGTGCAAGGCTCGCGTTGAGCTGCTCGACCTCGCCGATGGCGTGCACGTAGCGGCGGTACATCAGCGCGCCGAACACGCTGAACGTAACGGCGTTGGTGTACGCGCCCAGGTACCAGCCTTCGGGGCTGATGAAGTTGTTCTGCAGCAGCCAGTCGGTGATGCCCAGCAGCACGCAGATGCCGATGCCGACCGCCACCAGCCGCCCCTCGGCGGAGCGGCGCCATGCGCTCACGCCCCCCACCAGGCACACGGCCATGCCCATGAGCGCGGCCACGGCGTAGATCAGCGGCGTGACCTGCGGTGTGTTCTGCACGATGGCCAGTCCCGGCATGGTGACGATGCCGATGGTGGTGGTGGCCACCACCACGCCGCGGGTCAGCCACTTGAGCTGCCGCCCATGCAGCTGGCGAAGAAAGAAGTGCACCACCATCACCAGCCAGAACAGCGAGTTGACGGTCAGCCAGGCGAACCAGTCGTTGGCGATCGGCTGGCCCACATAGAAGTGCAGCCCGCGCATGAACGACGTGGCCGAGAGGTTGAAGAACAGCAGGTAGCCGGTTTCGTCGCGCCGCCTGAACCACACGAAAAGGGCGAACACGCCCACCGCCATGAATGCCGCGCTGAGCATGGCGGGCAGTTCCTGCTGCAACCACTGGCGCATGCCGTGGCGCCCGCGCAGCGCGTCCACCGGCCCGATCCACAACGACGACAGCGCGACCTGCGCGCTGCGCGTGTGCTCCAGCCGCAGCAGGATCTCGTGCGGTGGCGTGTTCTGCGGTCCGTTGTCCAGCGCAACCCACAGCGGGGTGCGCGTGCTGTTCCACAGTGGACCCAGCTGCTGCGCGCGGTGGACCAGTCGCCCGTCGGCATACACCGCGATGGTGCCGTCGGTCTTGATGCGGATGCCATACAGCGCGAGCGGCCCGGAGGAGGGCGGCAGGTCGTGCGTGGAAAGCCTGACCCAGGTGGTGCGCGTTGCCTTCACGGCGGGCGCGGACTCCGCCTGGCGCAGCAACGCGATAGGCAGTGCGAGCGGCAGCTCGACCGGCTTCCACGTGCGGGACAGGGCCGCGCTGTCCTGCGTGGGCGGTGGCGTGGTGAAGCCCGGCGAATCATCGACCTGCCAGTCGGCATGGGTGAGGTGCAGCACCGCCTCTGACTGCTGCAGGCCCGCCGTGCCACCGAAGAAGGCGCCGATGACGCCCAGCAGTGCCATCGACAGCACGAGCACCACGTTGGCGAAGAAGGGTGCGAGGCGGTAGTTCAAGAGGGCGGGTGAGGCAGGGCCTCCAAAGGGGCGGGCGCCGAGGCGATGAAACCTAGTTTCGCATTCTGTAACTACCAGTTGACACATGTCACGAGCAATCGCATGGCTGAGCTACGAAATCACATTCGAAATGGCCAGCGAAAGTCGTCGATGCCGAACATTGCTCCCCGCCTCCGAACAAGCGCCTTGTACGCCCGGTTGTATCGACGCGATGGGCTCACGCTGCTCGCGATGCTGGTGTCGCTGTGTTCGTGGATCTTCTTCTTCTGGTTCGGCGACTGAGCGCCGACGGCGTTGCGCGCAGAGCAGGTCAGCGTGGAGAGGGCTGCGACAACACCCACTGCGCCAGCGCCTGGGCCTGCGCCGGTGACACCTGGCTTTGACGCGGCATGATCACGCGCCCCCACGTGCCCACGCTGCCGTTGAGAATCTTGCCGGCCAGTCGCTCCGCGGCATCGCTGTCCTTGCGGTAGCGCTCGGCAATCTGGGCAAACCCGGGGCCGACCTGCTTGTGCACCAGCCCGTGACAGGCCATGCAGCCGCTTTTCTGCGCCAGTTCAGCGGGCGCGACTTGGGCTGCTGCGCCGAAAGACGGTATCGCCAGCAGCAGGGCAACGGTGATGGCGAAGGGCGCGTGGGTGTTCTTGAACATGCGGTCGAGGCTGGTGAAAGATGGCAGCAGTAGGCCGAAATGATCACGTGTGGCGCGCCCGTCTCACCTTCGCGACATTGCTATCAAAAGTAACTATATGTATGGTTAAATCCCCGCAACTATCGCGAAGAAGACGAGGGATTGCATGAAGCTGTTGCTGAGCATTGCGTTTGCCGCTGTGGCGCTGGCCGGTTGTGCCACTGCGCCGGCACCGACGCCGAACGAGCCCGGAACGGGCAAGGGCACCGCCTATGTGCCCATGATGGCCATGCAGGGCGTCGACAAGGCGCGCTACGACACCGACGTGGCCGCATGCCGCACCGCGGCCAACCGCATCACGGCCCGCAGCGAAACCGGCGACGCCATGTGGGGCGCGCTGGGCTTGGGCCTGATCACGGTGCACGGCCAGGGCATCGTTGCCGCGGCGTCGTACACCGGCATCACCGCCGCCATCATCGACTGGAACGGCCGCCCCGATGCCAGCGTGATCGCCGAGCACCAGCAGATCGCCATCGTGCATTGCATGGCCAAGCGCGGTTATCACAACCTCGACCCCAACGTGCGCGACAGCTTCTACGGCAACACCTTCGACCCCGGTGTCATCGTGCAGCCGCGCCGCACCGGCATCGACACCTACAACGTCGAAACGCTGGCCAAGGCCGGGCGCTGCAACCTGCAGCCGCGTGCGGAGCTCACGGCCAAGGGCCCCGGCTACGAGACCTACAACGTGCCGTGCGACAACGGCGGTACGTGGGCCGTGCGCTGCGAGTTCGGCAAGTGCCGCGTGCTGGCGCAGGCATTGATGCGCCGCTCCTGAATCGGGTCAGTCGCGGTCCGGCGGCAACCACGCGAGCGCCCGGTGGGTCGTCCGCTTCAAGGGCAGTGACAGCTCCGCGAAGCGCGCTTCGATCTGCTCCCGCTGCCGCCCGGTGATGCGCGTGCCGAGCGACACCGGCAGTTGACGACAGCGTGCCAGTGCTTCCCCTACATTGATCTTGAGCAAGGCAGCGGTGGCGCGTGCTGCATCACTCACGCGCTGCGCGGGGCACTCGACGAGTTGCAGGTCGTATTCAGGAAAAAGCTCGCGTGAGATGCCGTGAATGGGTGCATTCGATGCGCACTCGCCACTCACAAAACCGCCGAGGTCGAGGAACGCATCCTCCTCGTGGTAGTGCTTGAGTGCCTTGGCAAAGTCTTCCAGCGATGACAGCGAATGCTGGCGTTTCTGCACCGTGAGCACATCCGCAAAGGTCGCGGCCTCCAGGTAGTGAACCAGCTTGTGCTCGACCGCAAAGGCCGGCATCTCACGACCGCGCGCGTCTTCTACAGGCTCTTCTTCCTCGTCTTCGTCGGTGGACAGAAAGAAGAGGGCGTCGCGCAAGGCGACGTCTTCACTCGCATAGACCCAGCTGTAGCGGCGATAGAGATCGTCGTCGTCCAGGCAGGCCGCAACGGCCTCGACGGCCTCGCGAAAACTCAGCAATTGCGCCATGTCAGGCGCCTTCCTGCATGCAGGAAGGCCCCGTCATGCAAACGCTCAACGCCAGACGTAGTGGCCGCGCACCAGGCGGCCGTGTTCGCGGTGCGCAGGCACCCACACCTTGTGCGGGCGATGGTGCGGCCGCTCGTAGCGAGGGCCCGGGCCCGGACCGTGGCGCGGCGGCATCGGCTGCGCCAGGGCAGCGGTGGAAGCGAGCATGCATGCGGCAAGAACGAAGATGGTTTTTTTCATGTTGGAATGGTCCTTCTGTGTGATGCACCCGAATCGGTACGCAGCCCAGCTTAGGGGCGGGCCGCAGCACACTTCGTAGGCGAAGTTGCACTTTACATACAGGACACGCGAGCGAGGCGATGCGAGCGGGCGAGCGCCCGTGCACCCGGCTCACTTGATGATCAGTCCCTTGAGCGCCGGGTCCGGCGCCGGGGCCTTCAGCTTCATCGCGCGCATCGTCTTCACCACCAACTGCGCAATCATCACGTTGCGGTGCCGCTTGCTGTTGGCGGGCACCACGTACCAGGGCGCGTGCTCGGTCGACGTGTTGCTCAGCGCGCTCTGATAGGCCTGCTGGTAGTCGCTCCACTTCGTGCGCACCGTGAGGTCGTCCTTGCTGAACTTCCATTGCTTGCCGGGCGTGTCGATGCGCGCCTGCAGGCGTTCGCGCTGCTCGTCCTTGTCGATGTGCAGCATGCACTTCACAACGACCGTGCCGGTCTCGGTGAGCAGCCGCTCGAAGTCGTTGATCTGCGCATAGCGGCGCCTGGCCTCGGCCTTGTCGATCCAGCCTTCGACCACCGGCACCAGCACGTCTTCGTAGTGGCTGCGGTTCCAAACCATGATCTCGCCGGTGCGTGGCACCGCCGCATGGCAGCGCCACAGATAGTCGTGCGCGCGCTCCTCGTCGTTCGGTGCCTTGAAGGCCGTCACCCGCACGCCCAGCGGCGAGGTGCGCGAAAACACCCAGCGCACGGTGCCGTCCTTGCCGCTGGTGTCCATGCCCTGCAGCACCAGCAGCAGCTTGCGCCGGCCCTCGGCGTGCAGCAGGTCCTGCAGTTCGTCGAGCTCCACGGCCAGCGCATCCACCTCGGCGCGCTGCGAGGCTTCGTCGCCTTCACAGAAGGGCGTGTCGTCGGGGTCGATGTGCGACAGCTTGAACTTGCTGCCGACGCGGTATTTCTTGAAGCTGGCCATTGAGCAGGACTCCCGTGAAGAACCAAGGAAGCCGACAGCGTAAGCGATCAGCGGTCGCTGCCGTCCTTGTCCCCGTCGTCCAGCGATGCGCTCCAGCGGCTGTCCCACTCCGCATGGCGCGCGGCGCCATCGAGCTCGCGCCGGTCGCGCTTGGTGGGGCGGCCCTGCTCGATGGACAGGGCCGGCTCGGTGCCGTTGCGGCGCAATTCACGGAACGCGGCCTGTGCGGCGATGCTCTGCGGCGTTTCCTCGTAGAGCTGCTGCGCCACCGGCGCCGGCCCGCGCTGGCCGCTCAGGCCGCGCACCGTCACGGTCCGCGTGAGCGGGCCCATGCGCATCGCGACGGTGTCACCGGGCTTGACCTCGCGCGAGGCCTTGGCGACGTCGCCGTTCACCTGAACGCGGTTCTTGCCTATTTCCTCCGCGGCCAGCGAGCGCGTCTTGAAGAAGCGTGCAACCCAGAGCCATTTGTCGATGCGCAGACGTTCCATGGATATCAGGAGTGAGGTCAGGAATTGTGCCGCGACTCTGGCGCTGCCAGCGGCAGTCGCACGACAGCATCGAGCCCGATCACGCGTGGGGGCCCGTCCTGCGCATGCGGGGCAGCGTCGCGGTTCTCCAGGCTGATGCGCCCGCCCAGCGCCAGCACGATCTCTCGGCAGATCGCCAGCCCCAAGCCCGAGCCGCTCGACGCGCTGCCCGCCGCAAAGGGCGCGAACAGGCGCTGGCGCAGCTCGGGCGAAATTCCCGGGCCGCTGTCGCGTACCGTGAGCACGGCCTCGTCTCCCTCGGGTTGCACCGACACCGACAGCGCCGCGCCCACCGGGCTCAGCTTGATGGCGTTGTGCAGCAGGTTGCGTGTGAGCTCCTGCAGCATCCATTGGTGGGCCTGCACGCACACCGGCTGGTCGATGGCCAGTTCGAAGTCGAGCGCCCGGTCGGCCACCAGCGGCGACAGGTCGAGCGCCATCTGGCGCACCACCTCGCCGAAGTCGAGCGTCACCGACTCGGGCTGCTGGCGCAGCTGCTCGACCTTGGCCAGCGACAGCATCTGGTTGGCCAGCGCCGTGGCGCGCTCCACCGTCTGGCTGATTTCGCGCAGCGCCTGCGCGGGCGCCACGTCGCCGCGCTGAGCCGACTGCACCTGCGCCTTCAGCACCGCCAGCGGCGTGCGCAGCTGATGCGCGCTGTCGCGCACAAAGCGTTTCTGGTGGTCGAGCAGCCGCTGCATCCGGCCCATCACCTGCGTGGTCGCGTCGATCAGGGGGCGCAGTTCGCGCGGCGCGTCGGGCGCATCGATGGGCGAGAGGTCGTCGGCCGGGCGCCGGCCGATGGCCTCGCCCAGCTCGCGCACCGGCCGCGTGGCACGCTGCACCACGAACAGCGTGGCCAGCGCGATCACGCCCATCAGCAAGAACTGCTGCCACAGCGTGTCCAGCAGCAGCTTGCGCGCCAGCGTCTCGCGGATCTCCAGCGTCTCTGCCACCTGCACCACCGCCATGCCGCGCCCGCGCGCGCTGGCAACCGGCTGCAGCAGCACCGCCACACGCACCGGCTGGTTGCGGAACTGCGCGTCGTAGAAGTCGACCAGCGCCGCATAGGCGCTGCGGTCCGGCAGGCGGCCGCGCCAGAACGGCAGCTCGGCAAAGCCCGAGATCATCTCGCCGTCGAGCGCGGACACCCGGTAGAACAGCCGGCTGCGGTTGTCGGCCTCGAAGGCCTCCAGCGCGGAGTAGGGCACGATGGCGCGCAGCTGCGCGAGCTCGTCGTAGCCCTCCACGTCGAGCTGTTCGCCGATGGTCTTGGCCGATGCGAGCAGCGTGCGGTCGTAGGCCGTGGTGGCCGCCGCCAGACTCTGGCGGTACAGGCTCACGCTGTTGATCACGATGAACACCGCAATCGGCGCGAGGATGCCGAGCAGCAGCCGCGCGCGAAGCGACGACACCCGCGTCATGCCTCGGGGCGCAGCAGGTAGCCCAGGCCGCGCATCGTCATCAGCACGGCGCCGGTGCCCGCGAGCTTCTTGCGCAGCCGGTACACCACCACCTCGATGGCCTCGTACTGCACGTCGGCCTCGCCCGGAAAAACCAGCTCGAACAGGCGCTCCTTGGTCACCGCGTGGCCGGGTTTCATCATCAGCGCCTTCAGCAGCGCCAGCTCGCGCGGCGTGAGCTCGAGCAGCTCGGCGCGGTGGTAGATGGCACCGTTGTCGGGCTCGAAGCGCAGACCGCCAATCTCCTGCGGGTTGAGCCCCGCGTCCTGCCCGGCCACGCCGTGGCTGCGCCGGCGCAGCGCGCGGATGCGGGCCTCCAGCTCGTCCAGGTCGAAGGGCTTGGGCAGGTAGTCGTCGGCACCGGCGTTCAGGCCCATGATGCGGTCGCCCACCGTGCCGCGCGCCGTCAGCAGCAGCACCGGCGTGCGCAGGCCTTCGGCACGCGCCTGCGCCAGCACCTGCAGGCCGTCGAGGTTGGGCAGGCTCAGGTCGAGCGCCACCACGTCGGGTTCGATGGCGCGCCACTGCGCCACGGCCTCGGCGCCGTCGCCGCAGATGCGCACGTCGATCCGGCGGCGCCCGAGGGTGCGCTGCAGGGTGATTTGCATCGAGGGATCGTCTTCGACCAGCAGCAGCTTCATGGGGTGGAAATGGGGCGGACCGCGCCTGTGCTCTTCAGTGTTTTCCCCAGTCTGGTGGACAGCCAACTGACAGCGGGGCGGCGCATGATAGCGCTCAGGTTCAAGTCAGCTTCCTTTCAAGTTCCTTCCAGTTTCCAGGAGACACAACAATGCGTCGCGATACCTTTCTGAAGTCTTTGGCCGCGCTGGCCGCCGCCGGTGCCCTGCCACTGTCCGCCCGGGCCGCCGCCAACGTCAAGATGATGATCCCGGCCAACCCCGGCGGTGGCTGGGACACCACCGGCCGCGCGCTCGGCAAGGCCCTGACCGACGCCAAGGTGGCCGACACCGTCACCTACGACAACAAGGGCGGCGCCGCCGGCGCGCTGGGCCTGGCCCAGTTCGTCAACGGCTCCAAGGCCGACGCCAACGCGCTGATGGTCATGGGCTCGGTCATGCTGGGCGGCATCATCACCGGCAAGCCGCCGGTCAAGCTGGAGCAGGCCACGCCCATCGCGCGCCTGACCACCGAATACAACGTGTTCGTGCTGCCGTCCAATTCGCCGTTCAAGACCATGAAGGACGTGGTCGAGCAGCTCAAGAAAGACCCGGGCAGCGTGAAGTGGGGTGGCGGCTCGCGCGGCTCCACCGAGCACATTGCCGCGGCCATGATCGCGCAGAAGGTCGGCGCCGATCCTTCCAAGATCAACTACGTGGCCTTCCGCGGGGGCGGTGAAGCCACCGCCGCCATTCTGGGCGGCAACGTCACCATCGGCGGCAGCGGCTACAGCGAGTTTGCCGAGTACATCGCCGCAGGCAAGATGAAGGCCATTGCCGTCACCTCCGCCCAGCGCCTGCCGGGCATCAACGTGCCCACGCTCAAGGAGCAGGGCATCGACGTGGAAATCGGCAACTGGCGCGGCGTGTACGGCGCGCCCGGCATCTCGGCCGAACAGCGCAAGGCGCTCACCGACATGGTGCTGGCCGCCATGAAGAGCGCCTCGTGGGCCGAGTCCCTCAAGAAGAACGAATGGACCCCGGCCGTGATCTCCGGCGACGCCTTCGCCAAGTTCGTGGACGACGACTTCGCCAGCCTGCGCGCCATCATGACCAAGTCCGGCATGGTGTAAGCCCCGGGCCTGCCCACCGGCTCGATCACTGGCCCGCCCCACGGCGCGCTGTCCTCGCAAGAGCAGACAGCGTGCCGTTTTCAAATCTGGCGCCGCTCTGGCGCCGCACACCCGGGATAGAAAATGACAACTCCAGACTCCTCGGTCTTGCCTGGCGACGGGCCTGACGGCTCCGCCAGCCCCTCGGGTTCCACAGTCACGTGGCCACAAACCCTGGTCGGCGCCGGCGTGCTGCTGACCGGCCTGGCACTGGCCTTCGGCGCCATCGGCATTTCTTCAGAGGCCGGCTACGGCGGCGTCGGTCCCAACTTTCTGCCGTGGATGGTGTCGGTGGTGCTGGTGCTGTGCGGCGGCTGGATTCTGTGGGAGGCCCGCACCGGCGGCTTTCGCGAACTCGACGCGCCCTCGGGTGCCGCGCACGCCTACTGGCCGGGCTTTGTCTGGGTGTCGGCCGGGCTGCTGCTGAACGCGGCGCTCATCACCACGCTGGGCTTCATCCTGAGCTGCACGCTGTGCTACGTGCTGGCGGTGCAGGGGCTGCGCCGCGCGAGCGGGCAGGCCGGCGTGAACGCGCCGCGCACCTGGGCCAACGACTTGATTGCCGGCGCGCTGATCTCCGCGCCGGTGTTCTGGATGTTCACGCAATTCCTGGCCATCAGCCTGCCTGGCCTGACCAACACAGGGTGGTTCTGACATGGAAATCTTCAATGCACTGATGTCGGGTTTCGCCCTTGCGATCACCCCGATCAATCTGCTCTGGTGCCTGGTCGGCTGCGCGCTCGGCACCGCCGTGGGCGTGCTGCCCGGCATCGGCCCGGCCGTGGCGGTGGCCATGCTGCTGCCCATCACCGGCAAGGTCGACATCACGGCCTCGATGATCTTTTTCTCGGGCATCTACTACGGCGCCATGTACGGCGGCTCGACCACCTCCATTTTGCTCAACACGCCCGGGGAAACCGCCAGCATGGTGACCGCGATGGAGGGCAACAAGATGGCCAAGAGCGGCCGCGCGGGCGCGGCGCTTGCCACGGCCGCCATCGGTTCCTTCGTGGCCGGCACCATCGCCACCGTCATCGTGACCTTGTTCGCGCCCTTCGTGGCCGAGTTCGCGGTCAAGCTCGGCCCGCCCGAATATTTTCTGCTGATGCTGCTGGCCTTCACCACGGTGAGCGCGGTGTTGGGCAAGAGCACGCTGCGCGGCATGACCGCACTGTTCGTCGGCTTGGCCGCGGGCTGCGTGGGCCTGGACCAGATCTCCGGCCAGGGCCGCTACACCGGCGGCGTGCCCGAGCTGCTCGACGGCATCGAAATTGTGCTGGTGGCCGTGGGCCTGTTCGCAGTGGCCGAGGTGCTGTACGCGGTGCTGTACGAAGGCAAGGTGACCGAAGGCCAGAACAAGCTGAGTCGCGTGCACATGACCAAGCGCGACTGGAAGCGTTCCATTCCCGCCTGGCTGCGCGGCACCGCCATCGGCACGCCCTTCGGCTGCATTCCCGCGGGCGGCACCGAGATTCCGACCTTCCTGAGCTATGCAATGGAAAAGAAGCTCGCCAAGGACAAGGACGCCAAGGCCGAGTTCGGCACCACCGGCGCCATCGAAGGCGTGGCCGGCCCCGAAGCCGCCAACAACGCCACGGTCACGGCCGCGCTGATTCCGTTGCTCACGCTGGGCATTCCGACGTCGAACACCACGGCCATCTTGCTGGGCGCGTTCCAGAACTACGGCATTCAGCCGGGCCCGCAGTTGTTCACCACGTCGGCCGCATTGGTGTGGGCGCTGATTGCCTCGCTGTACATCGGCAATGTGATGTTGCTGGTGCTCAACTTGCCGATGGTCGGCCTGTGGGTCAAGCTGCTGAAAATTCCGAAGCCCCAGCTTTACGCCGGCATCCTGATCTTTGCGACGGTGGGTGCTTACGGGATGCGTCAGAGCGCGTTCGACCTGTTCCTGCTGTACGCCATCGGGCTGTTGGGTGTGGTGATGCGCCGCTTCGACTTTCCGACGGCTCCTGTGGTGGTCGGCATGATCCTCGGGCCTCTGGCTGAAGCGCAGTTGCGCAATGCGATGTCGATCGGCGAGGGCAGTGCGTGGGTGTTCTTCCAGCGTCCGATGTCGATCACGCTGGTGGTCGTCGTGGTGGCCGTGCTGGTGCTGCCGCGTCTGGCCAAGCGCATGAGCGAACGCAAATTGAGGCGTCTCGCTGCTCAGTGATTTTTTGCGGTTGCCGTCTTGCGCTTTTTCTTGGGGCTGGCGGCACTGCTGTTCAGGGCGACGCTCACGCCGACGGGGTGCCTTGCTCCGCGAATGTCCCCCGGGGCTTCGCCCCTCCTCCTTTATTTCGCTGCGCAAGGCACCCCATCGGCGTGAGCGAGTTCAGAGCAGCGGTTGATCGGCTGCACATCGACAGTGGAGGCGTTCCGCAGAGCAGCCGTTGATCAGCGAGCACCAGCAGCGTGCCCAAGTGCACAGGGCGTCGGGTGCTCCCCGCAGCGAAATAAAGGAGGAGCGAAGCGGGGGACATTCGCGGAGGGGAGTACCCGGCGGCCTGTGCACACGCCACCGCCTTTATCTAAAGCTGAACCCACAGCCCACGGGCAACAGCCCAAACGAAATCACCCCCGAGGCGTCTCGACCAGGTCGTCTTCAAGATGCGGATCTGCCGGCTGCCCCCGCAGCTTGCGAACCGTGCGGCGTATCCAGTGCTCGATGTCGTCGATGTAGGTGAACACGGCTGGCACCACCAGCAGACTCAACACCGTCGAGGTGATCAGCCCCCCAATCACCGCCATCGCCATCGGTGAACGAAAGCTCGAGTCCGCCGCGCCAAAACCGACCGCAATCGGCAACATCCCCGCGCCCATGGCCAGCGTCGTCATGATGATCGGCCGCGCCCGCTTGTGGCATGCATCGCGCAACGCGTCCCAACGGCTCATGCCGTGATCGCGGCGCGCCACGATGGCGTACTCCACCAACAGAATGGAGTTCTTCGTCGCAATGCCCATCAGCATGATCAACCCGATCAACGACGGCATCGACAACGCCTTCTGCCCGATCAACAGCCCCACGAACGCACCACCCAAAGCCAGCGGCAGCGCGCACAGAATCGTCACCGGGTGCAGGAAGTCCTTGAACAACAGCACCAGCACGATGTAGATGCACAGCACCCCAGTGAGCATTGCCAGGCCGAAGCTCGCGAACAGTTCCGTCATCACCTCGGCGTCGCCCACCTCGGCAATGCGCACCCCCGGCGGCAGCTTCTGGATCGACGGCAGCTTCTCGACCGCCGCCTTGGCGTCGCCCAGGCCCACGCCCGACAGCTCGATCTCGAAGTTCACGTTGCGCGAACGGTCGTAACGGTCGATCACGGCCGGGCCGCCTTCCATCGTCAACGTGGCCACCTGGTTCAGCATGACCGGCCCGCGCGCGCCCGGCACCGACAGGCGGCCCAGCAAGTCGATGTCTTGCCGCGCCGAGTCTTCCAGCTTCACCACGATCGGCACCTGCCGCTGCGCAAGGTTGAGCTTGGCGAGCGACTGGTCGTAGTCGCCCAGCGTGGCCACGCGCAGCGTTTCTGCGATGGCCGAGCTGGTCACGCCCAGGTCGGCGGCGCGCGCAAAGTCGGGCCGCACGGCAATTTCGGGGCGGATCAGGCTGGCGGTGGAGGTGATGTTGCCCAGGCCCGGAATGGTCCGCAGGTCTTTCTCGACCGCGCTGGCCGCACTGGCCAGCGCCAGCGGGTCTTCGCCGGTCAGTGCCAGGATGTACTTCTCGCCCGAGCCGCCCAGGCCCACCGTGCTGCGCACGCCGGGCAGGGTTTCGAGTGCGGTGCGAATCTGCTGCTCGATCACCTGCTTGCGCGGCCGGTCGCCGCGCGGGTCGAGCTTGATGGTCAGCGTGGCCTTGCGTGTTTCGGGCGTGCCGAAGCTGGCGAACGGGTCGCCGCCCGCGCTGCCGCCGGCCACCGTGGTGTAGACGCTCTTCACATGGGCGATCTGCATCACGCGGCGTCGCGTTTCCTCCGACGCGGCCGTGGTCTGCGCCAGCGTGGCGCCCGGCGCGAGCGACAGGTACACCTGCGTCTGCGAGTTGTCGTCCGGCGGAATAAAGCCGGTCTTCAGCAGCGGAATCATCGCCAGCGAACCGAAGAAGAAGAGGGTGGCCAGCACCATCGTCTTGAAACGGTTGTGCGTGCTCCAGGTCACCGCGCGCATGTACCAGCGCAGCCAGCCGGGCTCCTTCTCTGCGCCGACGATGGGCTTGAGGATGTAGGCAGCCATCATGGGCGTGAGCACCCGCGCCACCACCAGCGAGGCGAACACCGCCAGCGAGGCCGTCCAGCCGAACTGCTTGAAGAACTTGCCGGCCACGCCGCTCATGAAGGCCGTGGGCAGAAACACCGCAATGAGCGTGAAGGTGGTGGCGATCACCGCCAGGCCGATCTCGTCGGCCGCCTCCATGGCCGCCTGGTAGGGCGTCTTGCCCATGCGCAGGTGCCGCACGATGTTCTCGACCTCCACGATGGCGTCGTCCACCAATATGCCGACCACCAGCGACAGCGCCAGCAGCGAGATCACGTTCACCGAGAAGCCCAGCAGGTGCATGCCGATGAACGCCGGAATCACCGACATGGGCAGCGCCACGGCCGACACGAAAGTGGCGCGCCAGTCGCGCAGAAAGAGCCACACCACGATCACCGCCAGGATGGCGCCTTCGTACAGCAGGTGCAGCGAGCCGTTGTATTCCTCTTCCACCGGGTCGACGAAGTTGAAGGCCTCGGTCAGCTCGATGTCGGGGCGCTGCACGCGCAGGTCGGCCAGCGCCTTCTGCACCGCGTGGCCCACTTCCACCTCGCTGGCGCCGCGGCTGCGCGCCACCTCGAAGCCCACCACCGGCTTGCCGTTGAGCAGCGCGGCCGCGCGCGGCTCGGCAATGGTGTCGCTGATGCGGGCCACCTGGTCCAGGCGCACGCGGCGCCCGTCGGTGAGCGCGATCTGCATGTCGGCGAGCTGGTCGGCCGACTGCACCGTGGCCATGGTGCGCACCGGTTGCTCGCTGCCGCCCAGGTCGAAGCGCCCGCCGGCGCTTTCGGTCTGCACCTGGCGCAGCTGGCGCGAGATGTCGCCGGCCGTGGCGCCCAGCGCCTGCAGCTTGGCCGGGTCGAGGTCGATGTGCACCTGGCGCGTGACGCCGCCCACGCGGTTCACCGCGCCCACGCCGGGCAGCGCGAGCAGCTTCTTGGTGATGTCGTTGTCGACGAACCAGCTCAGCGCCTCGTTGTCCATGTGCGACGACGCAATGGTGAAGGCCAGCACCGGCTGGCCCGCCAGGTCAAGCTTGGTGACCACCGGGTCGCGCACGTCGGCCGGCAGGTCGGCGCGCACGCGCTGCACCGCGGAGCGCACGTCGTCCACGGCTTCCTGCACGGGCTTTTCGAGGCGGAATTCCACGATGAGGGTGGCCGCGCCGTCCTGCACCTTGGTGGTGATGTGCTTCAGGCCCTGCACGGTGGCGATGGCGTTCTCGAGCTTGCGCGCGACATCGTTCTCCAGCTGCGAAGGCGAGGCACCGGGCAGCGACGCCGAGACCGTGACGGTCGGCAGGTCGATGTCCGGAAAGTTCTGCACCTTCATCGCGTTGAACGACAGCAACCCACCGAAGGTGAGCAGCACGAACAGCATCACCGCCGGAATCGGGTTGCGGATGGACCAGGCGGAAACGTTCATGGCGTGTCCTTGGGGTTACTTGGCTGCCGCGCTGGCGGAGGCACCAGCGGCAGGAGCAGCAGCGGCAGGCTGGGCCGCGGGCACGGGCGTGTCCACCACGCGCACCAGGTCGCCGTCGTTGAGGAAGCCCGCGCCTTGCACCACCACGCGCGCGCCGTCGGGCAGCGCGCTGGTGATCTCGATGCGGTCGTTCAGGCGGCGTCCGATCTGCACCTTCAGCTGCGCCACCTTGTTGTCGGGCTTGAGCACAAAGACGTTGTTGAATCCGTCGCGCGGCACGATGGCGGCCTGCGGCACCGTGGGCGCCGAGCTGCGGCCCAGCTCAAAGTCGCCGCGCGCGAACATGCCGGCCTTGATGCCGGTGTTCTGCTGCACGTTGGGCAGATCGACATACACCAGCGCGGCGCGCGTCTGCGGGTCGACGGTGGGCGCAATGCTGCGCACCTTGCCGCGCACCTGCGCGCCGCTGGCGCTCACCACAAAGGCAGTGGTGCCGACCGCGATGCGGCCCAGCTCGGCCGAGGTGACCTCGGCACGCCATTCGAGCCGGCCCTGGCGGATCAGCTTGAACAGCTCGGTGCCGGCGGCCACCACGCTGCCCACCGTGGCGGCGCGCGCGGAGATCACGCCGTCGTCGGGCGCCAGCACCTGCGTGTTGCGCCCGCGCACTTCCTGCGCGGCCAGCACGGCCTCGGCCGCTTCCACGCGGGCCTTGGCGGTCTGCTCGGTGGTCTGGTACTGGTTGATCTGTTGCTGGCTCAGCGCGCCCGTGGCCTGCAGCGTGCGGGCGCGCGCTGCGTTGCCGGCGGCGTCTGCCGCGGTGGCGCGGGCTTCGGCCAGCGAGGCGCGCGACTGCGCGATGTCCGCGCGCACCGTCTCGGGCGAGAACACGGCCAGCACCTGGCCCTTCTTGACCACGTCGCCCACGTTCACACGCACTTCGGCGAGCCGCAGGCCGTTCGATTCGGAGCCGACCACGGCCTCCTGCCAGGCGGCCACGTTGCCGTTGGCCGCCAGCGTGAGCATCAGTTCGGTGGCCGCGGGCTGGGTGACGGTGACGGTCAGCGCGGGCTTGGGCGCATGGGCCCCGTCCTTGGCTTTTGCAGTGGCCCCGCCGGCGTTGTCCGACGGTTTGCGCATCACGAAGAACACGCCGGCAGTGACGACGGCCAGCGCAACCAGCGCGATGACGAGGGTGGAACGCTTCATTGTTTTCATGGCGACGTCGCGACCTTGGCGGCCGGTGTGGGGGTCGTCGAGGACGACTCGGTGGGTTCGATGGATCGGGCGGATGGGTTGGCGGCGGATGCGTCGGCGGGGCGGCTCCAGCCGCCGCCCATCGAGCGGTACAGCGCCACCCACGCCTCGGTGCGCTCGCGCTGCAGCGAGACGCGCGCGGTCTGCGCGGTGAACAGGGTGCGGCGCGAGTCTTCCAGCTCGAACAGGCTGGCCAGGCCGCTGCTGTAGCGGGCCTGCGTGGCGTCGAAGGAGGCCTGGTAGTTCTTCACCGCGCTGTCGGCGTCGGTGGTGCGGGCGTTGGTGGCGTCGAGGTTGACCAGTGCTTCTTCGACCTCGCGCACCGCCTGCCGCACATTGGCGCGGTACAGCGACACGGCCTCGGCGTAGCGCGCCTTGGCCGCGTCGGTGTTGGCCTTGCGCGCGCCGCCGTCCAGCAGCGGCACGGTGAGCGAGACCGGGCCCACGGTCCATGTTTCGAGCGACTGGCGAAACCCGCTCACGCGCAATTGCGAGCGGCCGATGTTGCCCGACACCGTGAGCTTGGGGTAGCGCTCGGCCTCGGCCGAGCCCACGTCGGCACTGGCCGAGGCCACGCCGAGCTCGGCCGCGTACACGTCGGGGCGCTGCGCGATGGCTTCGGCCGGCACGCTGGCGATGCTGCCCACCGCCGGCAGCGCGCGCTGCGTGGGCGAGTCCGCGAGCTTTTGTGCGAGCGTGGGTTCGTCGATGCCGCTGAGCGCCACCAGCGCCTTGCGCTGTATCGCGCACTGGGCGCGCTGCTGGGTCAGGCGGCCCGAGGCGTCCGCGGCGCTGGCGCGGGCCAATGCCGCATCGGCCGGGGCGGTGAAGCCCGCGCCCGCCGACAGGTCGGTGAGCCGCGAGGTCTCGGCGCGCGAGCGCGCGTCGGACACGGACACGCGCAACTGCGCCTGGCAGGCGCGCTCGGCGAAATACGCGTTGGCCGTTTCGGCCGCCACCGCCACGCGGGCGTCGTGCCACTTGGCGTCGGCGCTGTTCTGCTTGGCCTCGGCGGCGTCGCGGTCGGCGCGCAGGCGGCCGAACAGGTCGACCTCCCACTTGGACTGCAGTCCGGCCTGCAGCGTGGTGACAGGGGTGCTGGCCGACAGTTCGCTGCTGCTCCCTGTGCCACTGCTCCCGGAGCTGGACGCGCCGGAAGAAAAGCCCGAGGTGCCCCGGCTCGCCGAGGCCGTGCCGTCCAGGCTCGGCAGCAGTGCCGCGCCGGCCTGCACGCGTGTGGAGCGCGCCTCGGCCACGCGCGCCGCGGCGCTGGCCACGTTCGGGCTCGCGGCCTCGGCGGCGGCGATCAGCTCGACCAGCAAGGGGTCGTCCAGCTGGCGCCACCAGTCGGTCAGCGATGCCACCGAGCCGCCATGGGGCAGCGGTGCGTTCCACTGCGCGGGGAAAGGCGCCGCCACTTGCGCGGGCGGGCGCGTCAGGGCGCAGCCTGCCAGCGTCATGGCCACGGCCAGGGTCATCGGCAGGCACAGGTGGGCCATCGGTCGGGGTCGGAGTCTTCTCATGTCTTGTGCTTTCTCTCGGCGCTGCGGCGCGCCGCTTCGGCCTCGACCAGCGCCAGCGCATAGCCGGTGAGGCGGTCGGCCCAGGTGTCGATGGCGCGCGGTGTGCGCAGCAGCGACGGGCGCAGGGCCTCGATGAAGTCCTGGCTCACGTAGAGCTGCATCGACAGCCCGGTGATTGCAAATGTCAGGCGGTGGATGTCGTCGTCGGCCCGCTCCACCTTCAGGTGGCGGCACAGCAGCTCGGCAATGGCGCGGTGCGGGCCCTTGATTTCGCGGTCGAGTTCCTCGGCCCAGCGGCTGGTGGGCTCCAGCATTTCGCGCATGTGCAGCTGAATGCATTGCCGCACGATCTCGCCCTGCTTGAGCGGGTCGATCATCGACACCATGCAGATGCGCAGCGTGTCTTGCAGCGACTGGCCCGGCGCCTTGCATGCGGCCACCAGGTCGCCGGGGTCGCCGCCCATCGGCTCGCTGAAGGTGGCGGCGTACAGCCCCTCCTTGTCGCCGAAGTAGTAGCTGATGGCCGAGATGTTGACCTCCGCCTCGCGGGCGATCTCGCGGGTCGACGTCTTGGCGAAGCCCTTCTGCGCGAACAGCCGCAAGGCGGTGTGCAGCAGCCGGTGGCGTGCCTCGGCGCCGTCGGCGCGCGGTGCGCGGCGCGGGGCCTGGGGGCCTGTGGGGGGAGCGTCGTTCACGGTCATGTGGGTGGCATTACACCACGCATGAAATCAAACGATTGATTTACTTAAGGCTTTCTGAAGGCCCCGGCCTGCGGCCGCCCCGGTGCCTACTTGGTGCGGAAAACAATCTCTTTCATCCGCTGCAGCCGCGGCGCAACGACCGGCACCGTCAGCATGGTGCTGGCCACCGCCATCAGCAGCAGCGCGGTGAAGGCCTCGTTGGTGATCAGCGCCTTGTCCAGCAGCACGTTGGCAAAGATGATCATGATCAGCGCCTTGGTCTGCAGCAGCCAGCCGATCAGCAAACCCTCGCCCGGCTGCCAGCGCAAGATGCGCCCGGCCAGCAGCGTGCCGATGAGCTTGCCGCCCACCGACGCCACCAGCAGCACGCCGGCCGCCACGAACACCGCGGCGCCGCCCACGTCCCAGTTGGTGCGCAGCCCCGTGCTGAGAAAGAACACCGGCATCACCACCAGCAGCACGTGGTGGCGCAGGCTGTCGAGCAGCGGCTGGTCGAACCACTCCGAATCCATCACCGCGCCCGCAATGAACGCGCCCACCATGTAGTGCAGCCCCGACCAGTCGGCCCCCAGCCCGCAGGCCGCCAGCCACACCAGCGCCAGGTACCAGCGGTCGCTCTGCGGAATGCGCCGCATGAGCCGGCGGAACAACATGCTGGCCACGGCGAACACCGCCAGAAAGGCAAGCTGTTTGCCCACGCGCTCCCAGTCCATGAGGATCAGCGCCAGCACGCCCCAGATCGCGATGTCGTCCAGGCTCGCGTAGCGCAGGATGCGCTGGCCGATGGGCTGGCGCAGGATCTGCAGCTTCTCCATGAACAGAATGAGAATGGGCAGCGCCGTCACCGCGCACGACATGCCGATGCCCAGCACAAATTGCCAGGTCTGCGCCTTGGCACCCACCCAGCCGGGAAACATCAGCATGCCGATGGCGGCCGCGCTGCCCAGCAGCAGCGGCACGCCCAGCGCCAGGCCCGCGGTGATGCCGCTCTCGCGCCGGTGCTCCCAGGCCTTGCGCAGGTCGAGCTCGATGCCGGCGATGAACACGAAGAGCATCACCGCCCACTGCGCAATGGCGTTGAGCGACTGGATCACTGGCGCGTTGAAAACGAACTTGTAGTACTGCGGAAACACCGCGCCCAGCACCCCCGGCCCAAGCACGATGCCGGTGACGATCTGCACCACCACCAGCGGCGCGAAGTACTCGGTGCGACCCAGGCGCCACACCAGGTAGGGCAGGGTGAAGATGATCAGCATGGCGATCAGAAAAATCTCGGAGGTGCTCATGAGGCAGAGTCGTTGGCTGGAAAGGTCGGGAGTTTGTCATGGCGCGCGGGGCCAGTCCGGGCAGGGCGCTACGATTCCGCCCATGCCTGCCGCCACCCCCGCACCGACCGCCTTGCCCCTCGACGCCGAGGGCATCCTCGCGCTGGCCGCGCGCTCGATGTTCCATCTGTTCTCCAGCATCAGCCAGGGCATGTTCCTGGTCGACCGGGGCGGGCGCATCGTGTGGGTGAACGAGGGCTACCGGCGCTTTCTGCCGGCGCTGGGCTTCTCGTCCATCGACCAGTTCATGGGGCACATGGTGGAAGACGTCATTCCCAACACCCAGATGCGGCGTGTGCTCGAAACCGGCGAGCCCATTCTGGTCGACCTGCTGACCAACAAGGCCGGCACTTTCGTGGTCAGCCGCATCCCGCTGCGCGAAGAGCGCCAGGGCGGCGCGGGCGAGGTGATCGGTGCCATCGGCATCGTGCTGTTCGACCAGCCCGAGACCACGCTGCAGCCGCTCATCAGCAAATTCGCGCTGCTGCAGCGCGACCTCGACGATGCGCGCCGCGAGCTCGCGAGCCAGCGCAACAACCCGCTGTACCAGCACGCGCCCGACGGCCAGCGGCGCTCCAAGTACACCTTTGCGAGCTTCATCGGCAGCAGCCCCGCGGCGGTGGAAGTCAAGCGCCATGCGCGCCGCGCCGCGCAGTCGGCCAGCCCGGTGCTGCTGCTGGGCGAAACCGGCACCGGCAAGGAGCTGCTGGCGCATGCCATCCATGCGTCGTCGGCGCGGGCCAAGGGGCAGTTCGTCAGCGTCAACATCGCGGCCGTGCCCGACACCCTGCTGGAAGCCGAGTTCTTCGGCTTCGCGCCCGGCGCCTTCACCGGTGCCGATCGGCGCGGGCGCGAAGGCAAGTTCAAGCTGGCCGATGGCGGCAGCCTGTTTCTCGATGAAATCGGCGACATGCCGCTGGGCCTGCAGGCCAAGCTGCTGCGTGCCTTGCAGGAGGGCGAGATAGAGCCGCTGGGCTCCAACAAGCTCGTGCCCTTCGACGCCCGCGTGATTGCGGCCACCTCGCGCGACCTGCCGGAGCTGGTGCGGCGCGGGCAGTTTCGCGAAGACCTGTACTACCGCCTCAACGTGCTGCCGCTGCGCGTGCCGCCGCTGCGCGACCGGCGCGCCGACATTCCCGCGCTGGTGGAGGCGCTGGGCGAAGACATGGCGCTGCGCAGCGGCGAGGCCCCGCCCGAGCTCACGCCCGACGCGCTCGCGCTGCTGGCCGGCCAGCACTGGCGCGGCAACATCCGCGAGCTGCGCAACGTGCTGGAGCAGGTGACCATGCGCAGCGACTCGCAGCGCATCGACGCCGCGCAGCTCGAACGCATCCTGCGCGAGGCCGGGCTGGAGCAGATCGAGCTGCCGGCCGTGCTGCAGAGCGCGCACGACGCCGATGAAGAAGCCGCGCTGCTGCGGCCGCTGGCGCAGCAGGTGGCCGAGCTGGAGCGCAAGGCGATTGCGGCGGCGCTGGCGTCGACCGGTGGCAACAAGCTGGCGACCGCGCGGCTGCTCGGCATTTCGCGTGCGACCCTGTACGAACGCATGACCAGCCAGACGCCGTGAGCCTGTGCGCCGGCCGATAAGCTGGAACCCATTTCAAGCAACCAAGCAAGGAGGACATTTCCAATGAAGGGTCTGTTGACACGATTGAAGGCGCTGGGCGCGGGGGCGGCCAAGCCCCCATCGCAAGAAACAGCGCAAGAACCAACGCAGCGCGCGGACGGCCAGGCGAGCGAAGGCGTGCTGATCAACGCCTACTGCACGCGCGCCGACCTGCCGCCCCTGGACTTTGCACACACCCTTCTTGCGCGCCGCGGTCTGTCGGACGCAGAACTCGCACCGCACCTCTCGGGCTTCGTGGGCTATGTGCTGAGCCGCGGCAACGGCGAAATGTCGCGCAACCGCTATCACGTGATGCGCCATGTTCAGCGCGTGCAGCAACACCTGAGCCTGTCGATCGACGAGGCGCAGCTCGACGCGTTCTCTGCCTGGGCCGAGCGTGCGAACGCGATCGTTTTTCTGCCCGACGGCGACATTCGCGATCCCAACGGACGGGTGCTGTTGTCAGCCGCGGGGGAGGAGCCCGACCAGGAGGCTGCGCTTCCGTATCCGCCCGAGGCCTGGCAACGAAAGGCACGCACCGAGGCGCTGCTCGCGTCGCGAGGCGTGTCGGTGCCGCAGCATCTTCCGCCCCTGATTTCGGAGCCCGAGTTGCGCTCGCGCGCGCCGCAAGAGCTGGCGGGCAGGGCGTTCGCTTTGCTGGCGGTGGCGGCCCGGGCCGAGTCGGTCGCGAACAACGCGCCGCTGGCAGTGAACGACTTGCTGGCACGGCTGCCGTCCGCGCAGGCGAACCTCACGCCGAACGAGCAGGCCTTTCTTTTCGATGACGCACCCGCGGAGCCGGCCGTGGTGCAGTTCGGTTGGCGCTTCGAGTGCCTCTTCGTACTCGAGTGGGCGCTGGGGCTAGTCGACGCGCTGCCGTTTCCCGAGGCGATCTGCGACGTGCCGCTCGCGACGCGCGTCATGCTGGATGCGCGCGATGTGGAGGGGGCCGTGCACGCTGCAAAGGTGCGAACGGAGAGCGACATCCTGGACGCGCTCGACCTGCACTACCGTCTCCACTGGCTGATACGCCAGTCGCGCATGAAGGAGACGGCGTTGCCGCAAGGGCTGGACGCCGGCGTGGTCGCGGAACGGCACCATGCGCTGAACTGGCTGGTTCGCTTCGAGGACCACGACTGGGACGACGTCGACACGCCCACATGACCATGCCGCCTGCACCCAATGCCACTTGCATCCCGTGCCGCCTGTTCCCGTATTTGCCCTCACGCCATCCATGAAGACACCGATTCGCTCCCTTGCCCTTGTTGCGCTGTGCGCCACCGCCGGCCTCGCCAATGCCGCGCCCCAGTGCGCCGGTGAAGCCGTGTCCCGCGCCAGGAAGCTGCTGACCTTTCACTTCGGCGAAGACGACCGCATCCGCATCAGCCCCGACGTGAAAGAGCTGCCGCCCCTTCGCAACCCCGCCAACAAGAAGCAGCAGTTCAAGGTGCTGGAGGTGTGGGGCAGCATCTACAAGGGCGACTACCGCATGCGGCTCATCTACTACGTGTCGGGCAACGACTGCACGCTGATGGGCCAGGAAATCCTTGAGTACGCGAGCCTGTGAGCGTCAAGGCACTGCGCTCGACCTTCGGGCCGAACTGCCACTGGTGCGGCCTGGCGATGGACTTTGCCGAGCCCTTCGGCCGGCCCGAGTCCGCCACCATCGAGCACCTGGTCGACGCCACCTTCGGCGGCGTGCGCTCGGCCAGACACCGGCGCCTGGCGCATGCGGCCTGCAACCACGCGCGCAACGAGTTCCGCATGCAGGCCGAGCGGCAGTTCCAGCAATGGATCACGGAGCGCCAAGCCTCCGAGAAAACCCTGACTGATAAAAAGACAATTGACTGAAATTCAGACAATACAAGTGTTCTGAATTCAGCCGATAGCAGCTTCTTCCGAATGAAGAAGCGTTTGTTATCAATGGGTTACATGGTGGCACGAAGTGTGCAATATTCAGTCACCTTAATCAGGAGACACAGAATGAACCGTCGCCACCTCGTCGCCCTGGCCGCACTTGCCGCCTGCGCCGCCGCCGCTCCCGCCTGGGCCCAGTCCAACGACATTCGCATCGCCCACATCTACAGCAAGACCGGTGCGCTGGAGGCCTATGGCAAGCAGACCCAGACCGGTTTCATGATGGGCCTGGACTACGCCACCGGCGGCACCATGGCCGTCAACGGCAAGAAGATCGTGGTCATCGAGAAGGACGACCAGGGCAAGCCCGACCTGGGCAAGTCGCTGCTGGCCGCCGCGTACTCCGACGACAAGGCCGCGCTGGCCGTCGGCCCCACCGCCTCGGGCGTGGCGCTGGCGATGCTGCCGGTGGCCGAGGAATACAAGAAGATCCTGCTGGTCGAGCCCGCCGTGGCCGACTCGATCACCGGCGACAAGTGGAACAAGTACATCTTTCGCACCGGCCGCAATTCGAGCCAGGACGCGATCTCCAACGCGGTGGCCGTCGACAAGGCCGGCGTGACGGTGGCCACGCTCGCACAAGACAACGCCTTTGGCCGCGACGGCGTGAAGGCCTTCGGCTCCGCGCTGAAGAAGGCCAAGCTGGTGCACGAGGAATACCTGCCGCCCGCCACCACCGACTTCACGGCCGGCGCGCAACGCCTGATCGACAAGCTCAAGGACCAGCCGGGCCGCAAGATCATCTGGATCGTGTGGGCCGGCGCAGGCAACCCGTTCAAGATTGTCGACCTCGACCTGAAGCGCTACGGCATCGAGATCGCCACCGGCGGCAACATCCTGCCCGCCATGGCCGCCTACAAGAGCCTGCCGGGCATGGAAGGCGCGGCGTACTACTACTTCGGCCTGCCGAAGAACCCCGTGAACGACGCGATGGTGTCGGCGCACTACAAGCAGTTCAAGACGCCGCCGGACTTCTTCACGGCCGGCGGTTTCTCGGCCGCCATGGCGGTGGTGACGGCGCTGAAGAAGACGGGCGGCGACACCAACACCAACAAGCTCATCAGCACCATGGAAGGCATGAGCTTCGACACGCCCAAGGGCAAGATGACCTTCCGCAAGGAAGACCACCAGGCGATGCAGTCGATGTACCACTTCAAGATCAAGGTCGACCCGGCGTTCGCCTGGGGCGTGCCTGAGCTGGTGCACGAGATCAAGCCCGAAGAGATGGACATTCCCATCAAGAACAAGCGCTGAGCACCGCGCCTGTAGCCCCCTGAGCCGCGGCGCATGCAGCGCCGCTCCCTTTTTCGCCCCGGATGGCCGCCGGGCGAAGCGCCCGCGTTCGCACGAGTTCGCGCGCGGTGCGTTGCCACGGCCGATTCGTCAGTCTGCAAGCAAGCGTTCGATACCCAAAACACAAGGAGACAGCGATGCCAGCGATGAAATTGCACTGGAAGGGACTTGCCGCGGCCGCGGCCATGGCGGTGGCGGCGCATGCCGCGACAGCGGCGGTGCCGCTGCCGGCGCTGGGCGCCAACCCGGCGGAGGTGAGCGTGTCGGGCCTTTCGGCCGGCGGCTTCATGTCGGTGCAGCTGCACGTGGCCTATTCGGCCACCTTCAAGCGTGGCGCCGGCGTGGTGGCAGGCGGGCCGTTCTACTGCGCCGAAGGCTCGGTGCTCAACGCCACCGGGCGCTGCATGACGCACGGCACCAGCATCCCGGTGTCCTCGCTCGTGAGCACCACCAACAGCTGGGCGGCCAGCGGCACCATCGACCCGGTGTCCAACCTGAGCGGCTCCAAGGTGTACCTGTTCTCGGGCACCTCCGACAACACCGTCAAGCAGCCGGTGATGGACGACCTGAAAACCTATTACCAAAGCTTTGTGCCGGCCGCCAACACGGTCTACAAGAACAACGTGGGCGCGGGCCATGCGATGGTCACCGACGACTACGGCAGCGCGTGCAGCACCACCGCCGCGCCGTACATCAACAACTGCGGCTTCGACCTGGCGGGCGAGATCCTCACGCAGCTCTACGGGCCGCTGAACCCGCGCAACAACGGCACGCTGGGCGGCACCTTCACCGAGTTCAACCAGTCGGAGTTCATCACCGGCCACGGCATGGCCGCCACGGGCTGGATCTACGTGCCGCAGGCCTGCACCACCACCTCGTGCCGCGTGCACCTGGTGCTGCACGGCTGCAAGCAGAACTACAGCGACGTGAGCGACCAGTACGTGCGCAAGACGGGCTACAACCGCTGGGCCGACACCAACAACATCGTGCTGCTCTATCCGCAGACCAGCACCGCGGCCACCAACAGCTGCTGGGACTGGTGGGGCTACGACAGCGCCAACTACTCGAAGAAGTCGGGCCCGCAGATGGCGGCCATGAAGGCCATGATCGACCGCGTCACCGGTTCGCCCGGCGGCAGCGGCTTGCCCGCGCCCGTCGGCGTCGGCACCTCGGGCGCGACCAGCAGCAGCATGGTGATTGCATGGGCGGGCGTGAGCGGTGCGAGCGGCTACAACGTGTACCGCGGCGGGAGCAAGGTGAATGCCGCGCCCGTCGCGGCCACAAGCTACACCGACACCGGCCTGGCCGCGTCGACCACCTACAGCTGGACCGTGTCCGCGCTGAACGCGAGCAACGTGGAGGGTGCCATGTCCGGCGCGGCCACCGGCGCCACGCTGGCCGGGACCGGCGGCGGCGGAGGGGGCGGCACCTGCTACACCGCGAGCAACTACACCCACACCATCACTGGGCGCGCCTATGCGCTGTACGGGCTGACCTATGCCTATGGCTCAAACCAGTCGATGGGCCTGTGGAACATCTACGCGACCACCACGCTGAAGCAGACAGGCCCTGGCTACTACGTCATAGGCACCTGCTGAGCCGGGTCGCGCTTTCATCTTTCGATTCTTCTGACCTGCAATGACCAACGATGCTTGAGACCCGCGACCTGACCATCCGCTTCGGAGGGCACGTGGCCGTCAACAACGTGAGCTGCGCTTTTGCGCCGGGCACGCTGACGGCCATCGTCGGCCCCAACGGGGCGGGCAAGACCACTTACTTCAACCTGATCTCCGGGCAGCTCAAGGCCAGCGCCGGCACGGTGCTGCTCGACGGGCAATTGCTGTCGGGCCTGTCGCCGTCCGCGCGCACGCATGCGGGGCTGGGGCGGGCCTTTCAGCTCACCAACCTGTTCCCCAACCTCAGCGTGCTGGAGAACGTGCGCCTGGCGGTGCAAGCCACGCGCGAGGGCGCGCACCGGCGCGGGCTGAACCTGTGGAGCATCTGGAGCGACCACAAGGCGCTGACCGAGCGCGCCGACCAGATCCTGGCCGACGTGGCGCTGAAGTCGCGCGAGCACGCCACCGTGGCCAGCCTGCCGCACGGCGACCAGCGCAAGCTGGAAGTGGCGTTGCTGATGGCGCTGGAGCCCAAGGTCTTCATGTTCGACGAACCCACGGCCGGCATGAACGCGGCCGAGGCGCCGGTCATCCTCGATTTGATTCGCAAGCTCAAGCAGGACAAGACCAAGACCATCCTGCTGGTGGAACACAAGATGGACGTGGTGCGCGAGCTGGCGGACCGCATCATCGTGCTGCACAACGGCACGCTGGTGGCGGACGGCGAACCGGCGGAGGTGATCGCCTCGCCGGTGGTGCAGGAGGCCTATCTGGGCATTGCGAAGGAGGCCACTGCATGAGCGGCCTGATGCATTTGAATTTCTCCCTCCCCTTCCGGGGGAGGGCAGGGGTGGGGGCTCGCGGCCTTCACACCGCCGCGGCCTTGCCAGCGCCGCTTGCCCCCATCCCAGCCTTCCCCCGGAAGGGGAAGGAGCAAGACCGATGACCACTCAGAATCTTTTGAGCCTCGAAGGCGTGCACACGCACATCGGGGCGTACCACATCCTCCACGGCGTGGACCTGGCCATTCCAAAGGGCCAGCTCACCATGCTGCTGGGCCGCAACGGCGCGGGCAAGACGACCACGCTGCGAACCATCATGGGCCTGTGGCATGCGTCGCAGGGCAGGGTGCGCTTTGGCGACCAGGACATCACCGCGCAGCACACGCCGCAGATTGCCGGCCTGGGCATTGCCTACGTGCCGGAGAACATGGGCATTTTTTCCGACCTCACGGTGAAGGAGAACATGCTGCTCGCCGCGCGCGGCGCCAAGAACGCGCAGCAGATCGACGACACGCGCCTGAAGTGGATCTTCAAGCTCTTCCCCGCGGTGGAGAAGTTCTGGAACCATCCGGCGGGCAAGCTGTCGGGCGGGCAAAAGCAGATGCTGGCCGTGTCGCGCGCCATCGTGGAGCCGCGCGAGCTGCTCATCATCGACGAGCCCAGCAAGGGCCTGGCGCCCGTGATGATCAACAACATGATCGACGCGTTCGCAGAGTTGAAGCGCAGCGGCGTGACCATTCTGCTGGTGGAGCAGAACATCAATTTCGCCCAGCGCCTGGGCGACACCGTGGCGGTGATGGACAACGGCCGCGTGGTGCACGCGGGGTCGATGGCGGCGTTTTCGGCTGACGCGCAATTGCAGCAATCTCTTTTGGGTCTCGCGCTATGACGTATCTGATGTGTTTCTCCCTCCCC
>NNBV01002059.1_pt1 | contig 37007 bp, 32 predicted proteins | sample 1173771 | NCBI WGS metagenome assembly NNBV01 (sample SAMN07173938, study PRJNA388173) | plant metagenome | isolation source: symbiotic tissue sample KVS11 | place: Norway: Troms, Kvaloya island | reverse complement strand
TTACAGGCAAAGACCTTTCGAAAGTGATCAAATACACCATGATGCGTGTGGATTTACCTAAGCCATTGAAGACAGGCGAAACATTTGTGTTCTCTGTGGAATGGTCCTACAACATCAATGATCGGATGATGATGGGCGGACGAAGTGGTTCAGAGTTTTTCCCTGAAGACGGTAATTATGTTTATACTATTGCTCAATGGTTTCCACGCATGTGTGTGTTTGACGACTATGAAGGATGGCAGAATAAACAATACTTAGGCGCTGGTGAGTTTGCGCTGGTGTTTGGTAACTATCGTGTAAAGCTTACTGTTCCTTCTGATCATATTGTAGGGGCTACAGGCTGGATTCAAAATCCTAAAGACGTATTGACCAAAGAACAAATCGAACGCTTCGAAACGGCGCGCAAAACTTTTGACAAACAAACCTGGATTGTAACAGAAGAAGAAGCGAAGAAGAAAGAGAAAGAACACTCTAAGAAAAAAAGCACGTGGGAGTTTTATGCAGAGAACGTACGCGACTTTGCTTTTGCTTCGTCACGTAAATTCATCTGGGATGCACAGGCTGTGAAAGTGGGAGATAAAACTCCATTAGCACAATCACTTTATCCAAAAGAAGGTAATCCGCTTTGGGCGAAAGAATCAACTAAGGCAATCAAGAATACCCTGGAAGTGTACTCATCACGAACATTTGATTATCCTTATCCAACTGCTTTCTCGGTACATGGTGCAAGCATTGGTATGGAGTATCCGATGATCTGCTTCAACTTTGGCCGTCCGCAAAAAGATGGCACTTATTCTGATCGCGTATTAGATGGAATGATCTCCGTTGTGGTACACGAAGTCGGTCACAACTTCTTCCCCATGATTGTGAATAATGATGAGCGGCAGACTACCTGGATGGATGAAGGCCTGAATACTTTCCTTGAAAAAGAAACCAAGCGTGAACGTTATCCAACCCTGGATCTTGTTCATGGCACACCAAAAGGTATTGTTCCTTTTATGAAAGGAGATAAAAATATAATGCGCCCGGTGATGGCAACATCTGATAATCAAGGTTCAAGCTTTGGCGCGAATGGATATACAAAACCTTCTGCTGCATTGACATTGCTACGCGAAACAGTAATGGGCCCGGAGTTATTTGACAAAGCATTTAAAGAATATGCACAGCGCTGGGCATTCAAGCATCCTAAGCCAGCCGACTTCTTCCGCACGATGGAAGATGCATCGGCTGTTGACCTGGATTGGTTCTGGAGAGGTTGGTTCTATTCGACCGATAATGTGGATTTGACAGTAGATGATGTGAAGTGGTTTAAAGTGAAGAACACTACGGTTGATCCTGAAAAGAAAAATGTGAAAGTAAAATCAGGCGACTTGTCGGCTTCAGCAAAAGGTGCATCGAATGAAAAAGCGAATGACTTCAGCAAAGGGCCTCAGGAGTTTACGGTGATCAAAACACCAGACAATAATTATGGAGATTTCCTTAGTCGCGTAGATGATAAAGCCATTGTGGACAAACTGCAGAACAAAAACATCTATGAAGTGACATTGAGAAATACCGGTGGTTTGATCAGCCCTGTTATTATTGAGTGGACATTCAAAGACGGATCGAAAGAGCTGGAGCGAATACCTGCCGAAATCTGGAGAACCAACGAAACCAAGGTGACCAAGACTTTCGTGAAAGAAAAAGAAGTAACCAACATTGTTATTGATCCTAATTTTGAAACAGCCGATGTTAACACCATTGACAACGTATTCCCTAAAAAAGCGGTAGAATCAAAATTTGATCAACTGAAGAAAAATTAAATTCAGATTTCTAACTTCTGATTTAATAAAAGCCATTCTGCTAAAAGCGGAATGGCTTTTTAGTTTTACCTTTCACCGAATATTGGCTATTACTTTATGATAAAAAAATCAATTCTTCCGCTCCTTTTGCTGATGGCAATGATCGTTCAGGCACAGGTGCCAGCATGGCAAGGCAAGTTTGAACAACTAGATCAGACACTACCCACGCCCAACAGCTATCGCAATAGCGCAGGTGCACCCGGAACAAACTACTGGCAGCAGCGTGCCGACTACGTTATTGATGCCGATGTGAATGACGATACACACGTGCTCACCGGAAAGGAAACCATCACCTACTATAACAATGCACCAGAGCCATTAACGTATTTGTGGCTACAGCTTGATCAGAATATTCTGAAACGAAACAGCATGACCGCTTTATCGCAAGGAGGTCGCGTGCGTGATTCTATTGCGGCAAAATCATTGTCGCGCATAGGCGTGGAGACGAGTGATTATCAAGGTGGCTACAACATCACTTCCGTTACTGATGCTTCGGCAAAGAAACTGGTATATATCGTTAATAATACCATGATGCGCATCGATCTGCCTGCTCCTTTGAAAACAGGAGAGAAATTCACTTTTAACATCAGCTGGAATTATACCGAGTACGACCGCATGGTTTTCAATGAGCGTGGAGGCTATGAATATTTCCCTGCCGATGGAAATTACGTTTACACCTTTGCACAATGGTTTCCCCGCATGTGTGTGTTCGATGATTATGAAGGCTGGCAGAACAAACAGTTTCTTGGCAATGGTGAGTTTGCTTTGGTGTTTGGCAATTATAAAGTGCGCATCACCGTTCCTTCTGATCACATTATCGGAGCTACAGGTTGGTTACAAAATCCTAAAGAAGTATTGACCAAAGAACAGCAGGAACGTTTTGAAACCGCTCGCAAAACATTTGACAAACAAACATGGATTGTAACGGAAGACGAAGCGCGCAAAAAAGAGAAAGAACATTCTAAAAAGAAAAGCACGTGGGAATTTCATGCAGAGAATGTGCGCGACTTTGCTTTTGCATCCTCACGCAAATTCATCTGGGATGCACAAGCGGTGAAAGTTGGAGACAGAACACCGTTAGCACAATCACTTTATCCGAAAGAAGGCAATCCACTGTGGGGCAAAGAATCGACCAGGGCAATCAAGAACACATTAGAAGTTTATTCATCACGCACGTTTGATTATCCCTATCCAACGGCTTTTTCAGTCCATGCGGCTAACCAGGGAATGGAGTACCCGATGATTTGTTTCAACTATGGCCGTCCGGATAAAGATGGAAAGTATTCACCGCGCGTGTTGGAAGGAATGCTGGGAGTAGTGGTGCATGAAGTGGGGCACAATTTTTTTCCGATGATTGTAAACAATGACGAACGTCAGTCTACCTGGATGGACGAAGGCCTGAATAGTTTCCTGGAAGGCGAAACTATTCACGAACGCTATCCGGAATTGGAATATAAAACGGGTTTGCCAGAAACCATTATTCCATTCATGAAAGGAGATAAGAATGTAATGCGTCCTGTTATTGCTACTGCAGATAACCAGGCAAACAGTCATGGGCCGAATGGTTATGATAAACCTGCGGTGAGCCTTACACTACTTCGTAATACGATCATGGGACCCGAGTTGTTTGACAAAGCATTTAAAGAATATTCACAACGCTGGGCATTCAAACATCCAAAGGCGGCAGACTTCTTCCGCACCATGGAAGATGCATCGGCACTTGACCTGGATTGGTTTTGGAGAGGATGGTATTACACCACAGATAATGTAGATCTTACTTTAGATGAAGTGAAATGGTACAAAGTGAAAAACACTTCCGTGGATCCTGAGAAAAATGTGAAAGTAAAAGGTGGAGATCTGAGTGCACAGAAAAATAAATCAACGGAGAAAGCATCCGATTTCAGTAATGGGCCACAGGAGTTCACCGTGACGAAAACACCGGATAATTCGTATGGTGATTTCAGAAGCAGGGTAGATGACAAAGGTATTCTTGATAAACTGCAAGAGAAAAATATCTATGAGCTTACTTTAGTGAACAAAGGCGGACTGGTGAGCCCGGTGATTATTGAATGGACATTCAAGGATGGATCGAAAGAAATAGAACGTATATCGGCTGAGATCTGGAGACTGAACGAAACCAAAGTGACCAAGACGTTTGTGAAAGAAAAAGAAGTGGTAAACGTGGTTATCGATCCAAACAAAGAAACCGTAGACGTGAATGTGGAGGACAATGCTTTTCCACGGAAGCCAGTCGTTTCAAAATTTGATGAATTGAAGAAGAATTGATTTTCAAATCGGGCTTTTGAATAAAGGATCACTCGCGAGGGTGATCCTTCTTTTTTGATTTCTTCTCATGATCGGCATCGTCCAGATGAAATTTGTGTAGAAACCGATGTGCAATAGGCGCAAGAAAGACAGCAACCGTACTTAGAAAAACTACTCCGCTAAAAATAGAATAGATAGAAGCAAACCATTTGGCTCCGTCATTGATCAGCGGATCCACCGGGCCCATTCCCGTAAGGATCATGGACGCATTGACCAGTGAATCCAGCCAGGTAAGTTGATTAAAGAAATGATAGCCGATTACACCAATGCCCAAAGAAATACCGATCAGTAAAAGCGAGAATCCTGCGTAACGAAATACACGTTTATAAAACTCTCCTGTGGGTAGCAGCGGGCTGGTATGATGTTCAAATTGCATAAAAGGAAAATTACAGCACAAACTTTAGATTATCTTCTTCTGTTTTGATTAAATCCGGTAAACTTACAGGAGGTATTTTTTGTTTCTCTTTCCGATCAGGCAACGTATTTTTACATCTTCTTATAAAACTCTGTGCAGCAATTTCCTAACGACTCTTACCTGGACGATCTCGACCCGAAAGAATATATTATTATCAAGAGGGCACGCGTCAACAATCTTAAAAACCTGAGTGTAGCCATACCGCGAAACAAGCTGGTGGTGATTACCGGCCTTTCGGGATCGGGCAAATCTTCGCTTGCTTTTAATACTTTGTTTGCTGAGGGGCAACGAATGTATGTAGAAAGTTTGAGCTCTTATGCACGCCAGTTTCTTGGCCGCATGGAAAAACCGGATGTGGATTACATTCGTGGTGTGTCTCCCGCTATTGCGATAGAGCAAAAAGTAAACACACGTAACCCTCGCTCTACCGTAGGCACCTCTACGGAAGTGTACGATTACCTTAAACTTCTTTTTGCACGTGTGGGTAAAACCATTTCGCCCGTGAGCGGAAAAGAAGTGAAGCGCGATACGGTAACTGATGTAATCAATTACATCAACAACCTGAAAGAAGGAACGCGCATCATGATTGCCGCTCCGCTTAAGTTGGATAAGAAGCGCAAAGTGGAAGACGAACTTAATCTTTTGCTCAGCAAAGGTTTTGCGCGGGTGCTCATTGATGGCGAAGTAAAATTTATTGAAGAGTTACTTGCCCCTGCAGAAGGAACTGCAAAGAAGAAAAAAGCAAAGATTGAAGGTGAGATGGAAATACTCATCGACAGGGCGGCCGTGAATGCTACCGATGAAGATCTCGTTTTCCGTTTATCCGATTCCATACAAACGGCTTTCTTCGAAGCGAATGGTGACTGCTTTGTGTATGCGGAAGGAAAAGCAAAGCAACATTTTTCCGATCGCTTTGAACTGGATGGTATGACTTTCACGGAGCCATCCGTCAATTTATTCAGTTTCAACAATCCGTTTGGTGCGTGCAAGACCTGCGAAGGTTTTGGGAAAGTGTTGGGTATCGATGAAGAACTGGTCATTCCGGATAAGAGTCTTTCTGTATACGAAAATGCTATCGCTCCGTGGCGCGGTGAGCAGATGAGCGAATGGCAGAAACCATTACTGAAAAACGGAATAAAATTTGATTTCCCGATTCATCGGCCTTACAACGAACTCACGCAAAAGCAAAGAGACTTGTTATGGAATGGTAATGAATACTTCGAAGGAATTCATTCCTTCTTTAAATACCTGGAATCGAAAACCTACAAGATTCAATATCGCGTGATGTTATCGCGCTATCGCGGAAGAACCACTTGCCCCGATTGCAGAGGAACCCGCTTGCGCAAGGATGCATCCTATGTGAAAATTGCGGATACGTCGATCACCGACCTGGTATTGCTTCCCATAGAAGACACGTTTACTTTCTTTCAGAAAATAAAACTGCCCGACTTCGATAAGAAGATTGCTGATCGTCTGCTAACAGAAATTAAATTCAGACTGGAATACCTGGAGAAAGTAGGACTCGGCTATCTCACATTGAACCGGTTAACGAATACTTTATCTGGCGGAGAGTTTCAGCGTATCAAGTTGGCGACATCATTGGGCAGTGCATTGGTGGGCTCCATGTACATTATGGATGAACCAAGCATTGGTCTTCATCCGAAAGATACTGCGCGAATGATTGAGGTGCTGAAAGCTTTACGCGATATGGGCAACACCGTAATCGTGGTAGAGCACGAAGAAGAAATCATGCGTGCGGCGGATCAGATTATTGACATTGGCCCTGATGCGGGAAGTCATGGTGGTAATTTAGTTTTTCAGGGAACACTGAAGGACATGGATAAAAAGATCCAGTCGCACACCACGGATTTCTTAAGTGGCCGTGAAGGAATTGCTGTTCCAAAGTTGCGCAGGAAATGGAAAGATTCGATAACTGTATCGGGTGCGCGTGAGAATAATCTGAAGAACCTTACGGTTAAGTTTCCTCTCGGTGTCCTTACCGTTGTCACGGGAGTGAGTGGTTCAGGCAAATCAACATTGATCAAGAAAATTCTTTATCCTGCTGTTGGTCGCCTGAGCGGATCCGTTTCTGAAACACCAGGCCGATATGATAAACTGGATGGAGATTATTCGAAAGTAACGCAGGTTGAGTTTGTCGACCAGAACCCGATTGGAAAATCATCACGCTCAAATCCGATCAGTTATGTAAAAGCGTATGATGCCATTCGCCAATTGTATTCCGATCAGCCTTTGGCGAAGCAACGAGGTTATAAGCCTTCCCACTTTTCATTCAACGTAGAAGGCGGCCGCTGCGATAACTGTGAAGGAGAAGGAGAGATCAAAGTAGAGATGCAGTTCATGGCCGACATCTACCTGAAGTGTGAGGTATGTAACGGCAAGCGTTTCAAGCAGGAAGTATTAGAGATCGAACACAAAGGAAAAAACATTGCTGATGTGTTGGATATGACGGTGGAAGATGGTCTTGATTTTTTCAAAGATATCAAACCGATCTACAGCAAAATCTTCCCTCTTAATGAAGTAGGATTGGGTTATGTAAAGTTGGGACAGTCATCCAATTCATTGAGCGGTGGTGAAGCGCAACGCGTGAAGCTGGCTTCATTCCTGGGAAAAAATTCAAACGATTCGAAAGATCATATTCTCTTCATCTTCGATGAACCCACAACAGGTCTTCACTTCCACGACATCTCAAAATTGCTTAAAGCCATGAATGCACTGGTAGACGAAAGTCATAGTGTGATAGTGATTGAGCACAACATGGAAATCATAAAGAGTGCAGACTGGATCATCGACCTTGGCCCGGAAGGCGGAGAAAAGAAAGGTGGACTTTTAATGTTTGAGGGAACACCGGAAGAAATGGCAAAGAAAGGCAAAGGATTTACTGCAGAGTTTTTGAAAGAGAAGTTGAAGTAGTCATCACTTAGTGCCTTCTTTGGTGTCTTTGAGTCTTCGTGGCAAAGATTCTGTTTTAGCCACGGCGCAAAGTCACTATGCAGAATGCTTAATTGTTTGGGGAGTTCAGATTACCTAAATTGAAAAAAAGAAAACGATGGAATCCGTTGCCGAAATGAAATCTGCACTTCTTCAACAGCTGGCAAACACAGATGATGAAAAAGTGCTGAAGAAGATGCAAACTTATTTTCAATCCATTACCCGGAAAGAAAAAAAGATTGTGGCCTATACTTCTAAATGGGAACCACTTACGGCAAAGGAATATAAGGCTGATATTGAAGAATCAATAAGAGAATATAAGAGAGGTCAGGTAGTGAGTCAGAAAGAGATTGAAAAATCTTGAAAAGAAGATCAGTCATTTGGACTCAAAGAGCAGCGTCTTCATTAGATCGATTTTGTGCTTACATTGAAATGGACTCTGCTTCTGCAGCTAAGAAAGTGCGTAAGGAAATTGTAAGCATCGCAGGAAGCCTCAACAAAAACGCAGAGATGTATCAGCTTGACGAAATCCTATCTAGTGATTCTCAAAACATCCGAAGATTTTTTAGATGGAGCTACCGGGTAGTATATCTGGTTACTGAAAAAGAGGTTGTTATCCTCAACATCTATCACACCTCATCTCAATCAGAATAAAATTGTTATGGAATTACTTTACAAACCTTGGCCGTGGTACATCGCCGGACCAATCATTGGATTTACCGTTCCGCTTCTTTTGCTAATAGGAAATAAAAAGCTAGGCATCTCATCAACACTACGACAAATCTGTGCTGCATGCGTGCCCGCAAACATTTCTCTCTTTAACTATGACTGGAAAAAAGATAACTGGAATTTGTTCTTTGCCGGAGGCATACTACTGGGTGGGTTTTTAGGTGGCTATGTATTTGCAAACCCTGAACCCGTTGCCATTGCACAAAGCACAATCGACTACCTCCATTCATTTGGATTAACTGATCTTACTGGTTTGATGCCATCAGAGTTATTCAACTGGTCATCACTCACAACATTAAAAGGATTTCTCATGATGATCGTTGGTGGATTCATGGTAGGCTTCGGCACACGCTATGCAAAAGGGTGTACATCTGGTCATGGCATCCTTGGTTTGTCTGCATTGCAATGGCCATCATTGATTGCTACGATGAGTTTCTTTCTGGGCGGGATTTTGTTCAGCTACTTCATATTACCCATTATCCTTGACCTCTGATTAACCAGATTGAGCTGATGGAAATGATTGAATGGATAAATGATTAAACAGGAATATTCTGAGCAGAATGGATATAAATATTCCGACATCACCGGAAAGATAATCGGGTGTGCAATGGAAGTACATAGAATCTTAGGAAATGGTTTTCAGGAAGTGATTTATCAACGCGCATTGGCTGCGGAAATGAATTTGAAGAGCATTGCTTTCAATCGTGAATTTGAAATGCCTATTATTTATAAAGAGGAACAAATTGGCACAAGAAGAGTTGACTTTTTAGTAGAGGATATAATTTCTGTTGAGATTAAAGCAATCATTAAAATGGAAGATGTTCATTTAGCTCAGGCAATTAATTATCTGGAAGCTTACAATTTAGAGATTGGTCTCCTTATCAATTTTGGAGCTAAAAGTTTAGAGTTCAAACGACTCATCAATCCGAAATTCAAATCAAAGTGAATCATGAAATCTGATAAAATCAAAGTTCTGACGAATTTGAAATATTTAATCATCGGTGTGGTATTCGGCTTGGCACTAACCAAAGGTGAAGCCATCTCCTGGTACCGCATACAAGAGATGTTTCGCTTCGAAAGCTTTCACATGTTTGGCATTTTCATGACTGCTATACCGACCGGTGCGTTGTGTTTATTCCTGATCAAAAAACTAAAGCTCAAAACTTTTGAAGGCGAAGTGATTGACATGCCCGTGAAAAAATATTCGCACGGAATTGTAATAGGTAGTTTAATTTTCGGTTTTGGCTGGGCACTGACAGGTGCTTGCCCTGGTCCGCTTTATGCACAGATCGGCTCAGGAAGTTTAGTCACCATAGTAACTTTGCTCAGTGCTATTGCAGGAACGTGGACGTATGGTTATTTTCAGGCTAAACTTCCTGATTAACCCCAGATACCTAACCTTATGCGTTTCCTGTTTTTTACACTTATCGTCTTTGGATCAATCCATTATTCTTATGCGCAAGATACCCAGTCACTTTATAAAGAAGGAGTTGAATTCCATGATGCCGGAGAATACAATAAGGCTATTGAAAAATACCGCGAGGCGCTAAAACTCCAACCGGAATCAGGTACGCTCTATTATGAGATGGCATTTAGTTACCACGCCTTAAAAGAATACGACAATGCAATAGTTAATGCCGACAAAGCGATAGCCTTAGGAAGTGACGACACCAAGCGCATGGCTATTATTGTCAAAGGTTCGGTGTTAGACGATATGGGTAAAACCGATGAATCGATAAAGTTTTATGAAAAACATTTGAAGAATTATCCTAATGATTATCTGCTACTCTATAACTATGGAATCAGTTGCAGCAGAGCAGGAAAACGAATTGAGGCTGAAGAAGCTTATAATAACGCATTGACGTCCAGAATTACTCATCCGGGAAGCAATCTGCAACTGGCTTATCTGAAAAAAGAGGATGGTGAAAAAATGAGACCCATGCTTGGGCTTTATTTCTTTTTATTACTTGAAAATAATACGGAGCGTGCTAAGTCTGCTTATCAAAATCTCGTGGAGTTCTCTTCTTTAGAGACGAAGGAATCTCAACAAATTAATATCATGGTACCTTCCGGATCAAAAAAGGACACTGATCTGATGGCAGCAGAATTAACTGTATCAATACTTGGCATGACTATCAATGAAATAGATAAGAAAACAAGAGCCGACAGTTCTGTGGGAAAATTCGAAAACAGATTTGTCAGCTACACAGAGAAGTTCATCAAACTAGCAAGTGGGCTAGCTGAAAAAAGAAATTCATCTAAAAAGAGTAAAGACAAAACTGTTAGCGTCTGGTGGGATAAGTATGCTCCTTTCTTTACCGAAATAGATAAAGCTAATCATGTAGAGGCATTTTGTTATCACATTATGCTAGCCGGAGATAGCGACATGGCAAAGACATGGATGAATGATAATAAAGAGAAACGTGAGCTCTTCTATTTATGGCTCCGTAATAGATAAATGATCAATTAAACGTTAAGCGTTGCTGCTATTCCCTCTCTATATGAAGTAGCTTCAACATTAAATAGCTTCTCAAACTTTGTGCTATCAAACACGTAATCCTGTTCGTATTGATACATCATCTCCGGAAACTCACGCATGATGGGTACGAAGAGACTGACAAGTCGCACACCAAATTTCGGAAGAGTCTGTACTTTATAATTCTGTTGTCCGAGCTCGCAGGCAATTTTGATAAAATCTTCCGCAGTGATTTCTTCATGGCTCGTTAGTGCATGCCAGGTTTGATTATAAGCAGATAAAGTGTTACCCAACATGGCTACTGTTTTTGCAGCATCTATAGTATAGGTCATGGTGTGAATCTTTTTTGTGCTCCCCAGCCATTGAGGCGTCTTCTTTGTCTTCACTTTATCAGTCACCATCACATTGCCTATGCCAAGTGTAGCATTGGGCCCGTAAAAGTCGGCAGCTCTTACAATCATCGCATTGAGGTTTCCGTTTTTGATCTCATCTAAAAGCTGCGTGGCAATTCGTGCGCGGACTTCTCCTTTTTTACTTATCGGATTGAACGGTGTGGTTTCAGTCATTGGCCCGTTCACCAATCCATATGAATATACATTATCAAAAAACACCAGCTTGCTGCTGTGCTTCTTGCAGGCATCAATCACATTGGCCATGATTTTAGGCCATTGCTCCTGCCATATTTTACTATCGTATTTCAATCCCGCGAGCAGGTATACCACTTCACTTCCGGCTACGGCCTTTTCAGTTTGTTCATAATTAAGCAGATCAGCTTTCATCAATTCGTCGGCATCATTGACCTTTTTTGGATTGCGACTCACCTGACGTAGCTGATTGGTATAGGGTGCAAGTTGCTTTGATAATTCCTGCGCGATGATACCGTTGGCTCCGAGAATGGTTTGCATGTGAAGGGTTTACTGTAGAGTCGGAAAGTAACAACTAATTATTTCATAAATTGATAGTAATAAAATTCAATCGCAGCAGTATCTTATTCCTATGTTTGCACGTTCAACACTATCCATTTTGGATATTTAAGTAATGACTGCCGCCAAAGATCTTCGTCTTCAGATCACCACCAAGCAAATTTTAAGCATGGCGTTGCCTATTTCACTGGCCATGCTGGTACCGCAGATCAATTTTATTACCAACAATGTATTTCTTGGTGGATTAGGAGAAAAGGAATTGGCAAGTGCAGGTATTACCGGAGTGTATTACCTCATCTTCGCGGTGATTGGCAATGGATTGAACAACGGTCTGCAATCACTCATCGCACGCAGAGCAGGCCAAAATCTTCCGAAGGAAATAGGCCGTTTGTTCTACCACGGTGTTTGGATTGCATTGGGAGTTTCGGCTATGGGTATTGCGCTTACCTATCTCTTTGCGCCCATGGTTTTGCGCGCTGTAATCCACAATCCGGATACTGCCGAGCAGGTAATTAGCTTTTTGCTGATACGCATCTGGGGATTGCCCTTTTTGTATTTATATGTGATGCGTAATGCGTTACTCGTTGGTACGAATCAGACTAAGTTTCTTGTCTTCGGTACGCTGGCAGAAGCACTGGCCAATATCTTTTTAGATTATGGGTTCATCTACGGTCACTATGGATTGCCTGCATTAGGATTTAATGGCGCAGCCTATGCATCTATTATTGCAGAAGGAACGGGATTGGTTGTGATTTATGCAGTCATTCATTTTAAAGGCTTGAATAAACAGTTTGCTTTCTTTGAACAAAAGAAATTTGATCCCGCTGTTTTCAAACTGCTGTTGGTGCAATCTTCTCCGCTCATTCTGCAATATGCCATTAGTATTGCCAGCTGGGAGTTCTTTTACATTCTTATCGAACATCATGGTGACAGAGCATTGGCTGTATCGAACACGATGCGAAACATATTTGGCTTGTTTGGAATATTTGCCTGGGCATTTGCATCGACAACGAATAGCATGGTGAGTAATATCATCGGCCAGGGAAGGCAGGACGAAGTGATTCCACTCATCAGACGAATCGTGAAAATCAGCTTTTCAATTTGCCTTTCGATTTTCATACTTCTCAACATTGCCCCACAGTTATTCCTTTCTTTCTATGGACAAGGTGATGAGTTTATTGCTTATGCCATTCCTGTAGTTCGTATCGTTTCTGTTGCTTTGCTCATGATGTCGTTCGGCACTATATGGCTCAATGCAGTAACGGGTACAGGTAACACCGTGGTGAACCTCACCATAGAGATGGTAACTATTGTAATTTATTGCACTTACGTTTATCTGGTGCTGGAAGTATTTAATCTGCCCATCACGTGGGGATGGGGAAGTGAATGGGTGTACTGGATGAGTATGTTCATCATGGCTTTTTTCTATATGCGATCTGGTAAGTGGAAAGCGAAGCAGATTTGAGTTAATGGTTAAAAGTTAATTGTAAATATTCTTACGATTAACTTTTAACAGTTAACAATTAACGACTCATCACGCTTTAAAATATTCTTCCAGCTCTGCCAAAGTATTCTCCCCTCTTAAGTCTTTAATCACTTGTCCTTTTTCAAGAATAACGATTCGATTACAGATATCCGTAACATGATTAAGATCGTGGCTGGAGATGAGGAAAGTAAGATTGCGCTCAAGTTGTTCTTTCTTTAGTAAATCTTTCAAACGAATCTGCGATGTCGGATCGAGGTTTTCAAAAGGCTCATCGAGAATAATTAAGTCAGGGCTTCCTATGAATGCGGCAGCTATTCCTGCTTTCTTCAAATTTCCCTTCGACAGATCACCAATGTATTTGGTTTTGCCAATGATCTCGCCATTGAAAAGCTCTTCAAACTTGGCGTAGAAATTCTTCATGTCATCCTGCGAATAGCCGTGCAGCTTTCCAACAAAACGAAAGTATTCATCAGGAGTTAAATAAGAGATCAAAAAATTCTCATCCAGGAAAGAACCGACTTGTTTTTTCCAGTCATCATCCGTCTGCACATTTTTTCCATTGATTGTTACTTCACCTGATGTGGGCCGGATCAAATCAAGAATCATCCGGAACAAAGTAGTTTTGCCCGCGCCATTATTACCGACCAGACCGAAGCTTTCTCCTTTTTCGATGAGTAGCTCATTTACATCAACCACTCCGGCTCCTTTGTATACTTTTTTGAGATCCTTTATAGCAACCATGATAAATTTTTATTTGCGAATTAATTTTTAAATGAAATCAGACTGATGAACAGTATTACTCTTTTCTGAAATTGGCAGCCATGTAGTATTTCTTCTTCATCAATCGGGCAGTGGTATAGTTCAACAACTGCTTACGAAATAAAATACCCATCAGCCCGGCAACACCTACCGCAACCAGCCCCATCTCTGAATACCCCATTAAGCTGAAAGGAAGAAAAAATACATACGGCCCCAGTAAAATAGGAAAGCCCATCAGCCATTGTGCTGCACCTACACCTTCGAAGTTAAACGATGAACCTTTGCTGAGGTCTATTTTCTTAGGCTCCCACATGGCCATATTCAGAATAACAAAACTATTAACACCAATATTGAACGATGTTGCCACGGCATGAATCAATAAAATTTTCCAACCGAAATAAACGTAAGGTATGCTAAGCACGAAGCAGATCAGTGTTACAGCGGTAAGCAGCCAGTATTTTGATTCCACAAATTCGCGCATAGAAATGGGTTGAGTCAATGTGAAATCAAAATGCCCTCCTTGCCAGCTAAAGAGAAACTGACCATAGTTGATCATGAATATTCCTGTGATGAAGATCCCCACAAACAAAAGGAAACCGGGCATATCGGTGGTGTCTTTTCCTTTGGTATAAAACATCAATCCATACAAAAGGAAGAATGAACTTAGAAAAAGAATATTCCTTGGACGCTTGTTGCGCAGAATTAATTTTAACTCTATGTTAATCCATTCGCCAATTGTTCCGAAGCTGTTAAGAAATTGAAAGTCTTTCGTTACTCCATAAGAATCTTTTTTCTTACTGACGAGGTCTTCCATGTAAATGCTTTGCCTGAACACACGAAAATCAATCGTATAAATTCCCACAAGCAGAAAGAAAGGAATAACCAGAATCACAGGCTGTTTAATAAATGCTGCAAAGACAGGCGCAGAGATTTCGGACAACTTAAACCAGCCATAGTAATCCGCCGCACCAAACAATGAGATCACTGATGTAAGCAACACGATTCCCCAGATGGAATCGTCTAGTTGCTTCTTGAAGAGAATGACAATGTAATGCAGGGTTAAACTTAAAAACCAGATCGCCAGCACCCAACTCCATGCTGCACCCGCTCCATTACTTTTAGCAATGACCTGAAAAGCAAAAGGAGTAAAGAGCAGCAGCGTGATCACATTCATCACATGCACCATAGACTTCCCCAGCAGGTAGTGAACAATATTTGATTTTTTAATGGGCAGATGCAGGTAAGGTTGTATCTGCAATACCGGAAGATTCTGAAGGAAGTAACGCATCATGAATTCAAGTCCGAAGTAGTACAGCAATACCCCATTCAGAAAGGTCGCGCTGTCTTCAATTTTCAATACTTTGGTAATAATGCGGTTGAGTCCAAAACCCAACCCCACGGAATAGATGATCATCATCATGCCGAGGAACCCAAGAAACAGGGATGTCACCACTTCTTTTCCAAAGGATACCGAGCGTAAAAATTTCTTCCAGGAGTGCGATAGAAAAGTAAGGATCATTGGGGATGAATAAAGCATTCAATATAAGTCAACCCGGTTGAAAAATGAATCGTAATCATGGAAATCCCGTTAATCATTCCTTTACAGGATTCTGCAAACCAATTGCAAGAGGGTAAAACCTTTTTAATTAGCGAATCGGAATCAAATGTTCTTCCGGCAACTCCTGTTATATGCAATCGTTATTCTATCTTTGATATTCAATTTGACTTTATATGTCCACCATTCAAAAACGTTTTAGTCAGCAGGATCTCGACCGCATTAAGGTGGCCGTGAAAAATGCCGAAGATAAAATTTCAGGAGAAGTAGTTCCCGTTTTCGTAGAGAAGAGCGGGTATTATAACATAGCCAACTATCGTGGCGGCTTTGGCGGGGCATTGCTTGCCTTTTTCACCATCATTATCCTGGACCGTTACGCTTCGCCGGAAGTAGCCGTTTATGATCCGATGCTTATCTTCCTTTATGTGTTGGCAGCCGGATCTCTGGGGGCAGCCCTTTCTCATTTTTTCGATCCGGTAAAAAGACTCTTACTAAACCAGGCTCATTTAGACCAGGCTACCAAGAGGCGCGCTGAAAATGCCTTTCTGGAAGAAGAAGTTTTTGCTACCCGCCATCGTACCGGTATCATGATTTTTGTTTCTTTTTTTGAACGTGAAGTCATTGTGATGGCCGACCGCGGTATCAGCAAAGTAGTGGAGCAAAAAGAATGGGATAAGATGGTGAGCGATATTATCTCTAATATCCGCAAGGAAAAAGTAACAGACGGACTGGAAGCCGCCATAAAACGATGTGGAGAAGTACTTCTTGAAAAAGGATTTCTGAAAACGGCAGATGACATAAACGAATTGCGGGATGACCTGCGTCTTGAGTAATTAATGGATCGAACAGTTAAGTTTATAATGAGCAGGTTAATGGCTTCGTTTAAAAAATTATTTTTATTGATCGGTATGTTGGTGTTTGCCAATGTACTTCATGCTCAGACTTCCATCCCCGAACATGGCGCGGTGTGGGTGCATGACGAGGCCGGCATACTTTCGGCACAAACCAAAGCGGAGATAGAAGCAGCATTAAAATACGAGCGTGATTCCACATCCAATCAGATTGCTGTATTGATCGTGCCTGCCATAGAAGGTGGAGATATTGATGGCTATGCCTTGCAGGTATTTGAAAAATGGAAACTCGGTAAGGCCACCAAAGACAATGGTGTTCTGTTTTTAATTTCCGCGCAAGACAGGGAGATGCGCATTGAAGTGGGCTATGGCCTGGAAGGCGTTCTTACCGATGCCATATCAAGCCGCATCAATCGCAACGAGGTGGCTCCACGTTTCCGCCAGGGCGATTATGATAATGGAGTGAAGGCGGGAGTAAGTGCAATCATTCAAACCATAAAAGGAGAATACAAAAATGATGACCCCGCTCCGCAGCAACGCAGAAAGAAAAAAGGATCTCCTTTAGTATCGATTATTATATTCATTGTGTTGATCATTATTGCTTCGCGCAGAAAAGGTGGAGGCGGTGGTGGAGGCGGTGGCTGGTCAGCCGCTGGTGGTTTCCTTGCCGGAACCATGATGGGTGGCAGAGGTTTTGGAGGAAGCGGTGGCTCATGGGGCGGAGGCGGTGGAGACTTCGGTGGCGGCGGTGGCTCCGGAGGCGGAGGGTCAAGCGACTCATGGTAATTTTTTTGTGAATGATTTAAAAACAAGGCTTAAGCAGATTTCTTATTAGCCACCAATGCATGAATGAAAGCGTAGAATTATTCGTGCATTCGTGGCCACCTTTAATGACTTTGCATAAACGCTAATAAAAAATATTGAATTATAGAATGAGCAGACTACTAAAGCGCCTCTTCGTATTTTCCTTTTCACTGTTACTGATCAGTGCCATTGCTCAAAAGCCAGTGCCGGAGTTATGGGGTTTGCACGTGCATGATGAAGCACATGCATTACAACAATCTACCGTTGATCAGCTGGAAAAAAAATTGATTGCCTTTGAAGATTCTACTTCCAACCAGGTGGCTATATTGATCATCTCATCACTGGAGGGTGAATCAATAGAAGCCTATTCTTTGCGTGTAGCAGAGAAATGGAAGCTGGGTCAGAAGACAAAAGATAATGGTGTATTACTGGTTGTAGCTGTTGATGATCATAAAATGAGAATCGAAGTGGGCCAGGGCCTGGAAGGCATTCTTACTGATGCACAAAGCAATCGCATCATTCGCAATGAAATTGCATCCAACTTCAGAAAAGAGGATTATGATGCGGGTGTGATTGACGGTGTAGATGGAATAGTAAAAACAATAAAAGGCGAATACACAGCCGGTGATTCGAATGGTGAATTCAGCACTGGTACCCGCATAATCATTGGCCTTGGCTTGTTACTCTTTGTTGGTCTTTTCACTGTAAATTCACTTTTGTTGGTAGAAGGTCGTGTCATCTGGTGGATTTATTTAGCACTCATGCCTTTCTATGCTGCCTTCTTTTTATCCGTGGGTGTAATTGGCGGAGTGATCATCTTCATCATTTATCTCATCGGATTTCCTATGGCATATAAGCGCATTGAAAAGAACAGGTTGAGTTCTTTAAAAAATAATACGGTATCTAAATCATCCAAAAGTAATTCCAGATCCAATGATGATGATTCATCCAGCTTCAGCAGCAGTTCAAGTAGCTGGAGTAGTAGTAGCAGCTCAAGCGGTAGCAGTTTCTCAGGCGGCGGAGGAAGCTTTGGCGGAGGTGGCAGCAGCGGTAGCTGGTAAAATAACCGAAATCAATAAATCACATCCTCAATGATTTATGCTTATGTCGCTTTTGCTGTTATTGTCCTCTATGCACTTTGGGTTTATTTCAGCATTCGTTCAAAAAGGAGAAACAGTTTAGATAAGATAAGGTACGATTGGGGCAGATCGAAATCCGATTACTTTCCTTTTCATCGTATAACCTCCTACGCTGAAGTACAGAAGCAAAAATTCTTTCATCAGCTATCCGAACAAACACTACGGGATATCGACTTTAACGAACTGTTTCAGTTCATCGACCGCACAACCACTAAGCCGGGCCAGCAATATCTATACAATAAACTGACACGGCCTTCCGGCAATAGCGAAGAACTGATTACATTAAACAGCCATGTAAAATTCTTTTCTGATCATGCAGAGATAAGAGAAGGCGTTCAGCAAGATCTTCTTGCGCTGAGTCACAGTGATGCCTATCACATTGCTGCTTTGCTTAAAGACAGGTTACTGGAAAGACCCAAATGGCTGAAGTGGCTGGTAGCAGATACTGTTGTTGTACTACTGCTGCTCATGCTCATCCCTTTTTATAAGGTAGTTGTTCTTTTTCTTCTCATTCCGGCCATACTCAATATGGTGCTGCATTTCTGGAATAAAGGCAATACCGATTCGTTTACAAAATCATTCCCGCAGCTCAACGCGCTGATCAATCTTTCAGAGAAACTTCTTCAGAAAGAGTTGCCTCACCAAAAGGAAAATGTGGCGCAAGCCATTGCTGCCTTAAAACCTTTTCAACTGAAAATAAAGCTGCTCAGTCTTGGACAAGATGGAAGCATAAAGGATGACATCGCACAGCTGGGTGTTTATTTTACTGATCTGATAAAAGCGTTCTTCCTTGTGGAGATACATGTGCTGTATCATTTAACTAAAGAACTCGAGAACAAGCAACATCATGTTGCTACGTTGTTTGAATATGTGGGCAACATCGACCTTACTATTTCTATTGCCTCGCTGCGTGCTGGAGGTAAAGTGGTGTGCGAGCCCCGCTTAATAGCCAGGAACAAAAAGATTTCCTCTAAAAATATTTACCATCCGCTGGTTAAAAAATGTGTGACCAACACCATTAGCGTTCATTCAAAGAGCGTGCTCATCACCGGATCGAATATGTCAGGCAAAACTACTTTTCTACGCACGCTGATTATCAACTCCGTTCTGGCCCAGACCATCTATACCTGTTTTGCAGAAGAATTCACAACACCCATTGTAAAGCAATTCTCCTCCATACGCATTGACGATGATTTGCTTAAAGGAAGTAGTTATTATTTTGAAGAGATCAATATCATGGCTTCATTAGTTAACGAAGCAAACTCCGGCCACCAGAACCTGTTTGTTTCCGATGAAGTTTTTAAGGGCACAAACACCATTGAGCGCATCGCATCTGCAAAGGCTATTCTTTCGTATCTCAATAAGAGCGACAATCTTGTGTTTGTGTCTACGCACGATGTAGAGTTACCCGCAATGCTGTCCGATCAATACGATCTTTATCACTTCACAGAAACGATTGATAATGGCGAGCTTCATTTCGATCACCAGATAAAAGTAGGTCCGCTTACTACCCGCAATGCCATCAAGCTGTTGGAGCTATGCGATTATCCGCAGGAGATTATTGCTGAGGCTAATCAGATTAGTGCAAAGCTTTCAAAATAAGACAACGCTGCATCACTGTTCAGTTGTCGCTTTTATTTGCATCAGTTAAAGGATTGCCCATGCCCTTGTTGGTGTTCTTCACCAACAAGCACTTCTCATTTTCTTATCCGGCAAGTTTGTTGTTGACCCAAATTGCTATAAGATTTATACAATACTGAAATTGTATTAGCAATTTGGAACACCAACAAAGGCAACGATATACTCTTTGCAATTTGCTGTTTCCGTAATTGTACGCTGACCACTGGATTCAAGCGAGCAGCATAACTAAAAACTCCTCAGTTAAAGGATTGCCGGAAAGCCAGGGGCGAGAGATTCGTTTTTGATTTGAACAGCTTGCCGAATGACTGAGGATATTCAAACCCCAGGGCATAGGCAATTTCACTTATCCCCAGGTCGGTTGTCGATAATTTTTCCTTGGCCTTTTCAATCAGCTTGTCTTGAATGTGCTGCTGGGTGCTTTTGCCTGTTAATGTTTTTAATAGCGCACTTAAATAGTTAGGAGATAAGTGTAATGCATCGGCAACGAGTTGAACAGTAGGAAGTCCTTGCTTCGCTAAGTCATCGCTATTGAAGTAGTTGGTAAGCAACGATTCGAGTCGCTCGAGAACCTGATGATGTGCTATTCTACGTGTGATGAACTGGCGTTGGTAAAAACGTTCTGCATAATTGAGAAGCGATTCCAGCTGAGAAATAATGATTGTATGACTGAATTTGTCAATCGTAGTATGGTATTCGCGTTCAATATTATCAATGATATGGATGATGGTTGCTTCTTCTTTTTCCGAAACAAAGAGCGCTTCATTTACAGCGTAATCAAAATACCCGTATTGCTTCATTGTTTTTGCCAAAGGCGTATTCCAAAGAAAGTCAGGGTGAATGAGTAGCATCCAACCGGTAGTGGTAAAATCGTCATCAGCTTCAACTGAAAACACTTGGCCGGGAGAAATGAAAAACAACATACTGGCATCAAAATCATAGTGCTGCTGGCCATAACCGTATTTTATATTACCACTTGTATTCCGCTTCAACGAGATGATGTAAAAATCAAAGATCACTTTTACTTTTTGATTGCCTGTAGGCGGATTAAATTCTTTGAGGTTGATGACGCTAACGAGCGGATGTTCCGGATTGGGCATTCCTAAAATCTGGTGATAATCTTTTATTGATTTGATGCGATAGGGTTCCATACAATAGCTGCTGAAAAAATGAATTTACAATTTAAGTAGTGGCTTTCCTTGTATTGCCTGAAGCAGTGTATAAGTAACAAAAACAAAGTAGATACAGCTTATGAAGATCACCTCTCTTTTACTTCTTGCAAAGAAATAACACATTATTGGAATGATTTGCAGCGCGTGAATTCCAAGAAAATGGGCAACCCTTAAATCACCAATATTTTTACTCCAGCCCAACAGAGGCACTCCTGTTGAAGCATCTTCCCCACCAATGGTATGTTTGTGTAGGGAAACCATCGCAAAGCCTTCCAGTGCAAATAATACCATAATAATAAAGCTCACTTGAATAGCTAACGCCATTTCTTCTCTAAGGGCAAACTGCTTTTGTATGAAAAATAAAATAGCGATGTAGAAGGTGTGTACTACAATAGCAAAGATAGCCAGTCCCATGATTGCAAAAATGATATTGTCAAGCAGCGTTTCTGTATTGAAATGAGATTGCTTACCTCGCGCAGCCTGTATGGTGATCATCGATACTTCAATAGAAAGGAAAACAATAAAACTCCACGAGTACATATGCACCTGCCTTTCGTTCGTAATGAAGGATACATACACGGCCATGGTAAAAGCAAAGAGCGCGATGGATAAAAAGAATTTAAGTGGCTTTATCCATGCATTTACTTCCATCACTTTTACAGCGCTGTATCGGGTTAAGATGAAACAACCCATCGCTGCTACGAGGCAAATACAGCCGTACACAAACAGGTTTTCATTGCTGTTCTTTACTAAGAGTTGAATGGATTTAATCATTGGTTATGCATGGTAACGTAAAACAAACTCTTTCGCGAAATCCTTCATCTTTACTTTTCCTAAAACTGGTTTATGCTTGTAGTAATCTTCAAACAACATTCCGCTGTGCATACTGGCATTCATTTCTGTAATATCTTTTGCCAAGCTCAGAGGCATCTTATATTGTAACAGAGCACTCTCCATTTGGTTATCATTAATAGTCTCCCATTTCAAATAAGGCTTGCCAACAGCTGTGCCTAACACACGGGCTATTTCCTGACAGGTCAGCTCTTCGCTGGCTACATACCGCACTTTTCTTCCCGAGGCTGGCGCTGTTATTTCATCTGCAATAGCGGTGGCAATATCTTCTGGTGAAACCCAGGGCATTTTATCTGCGCCACCATAGTTAGATAGTATTAAACCTCTTTTACCTTGTATAAACCCCATCAAACCATAGAACTTTATCGTGAGCATTTTTCCAATGAAACTATCCAGAAAGCCTTTCCCTTTTATCGACTCCATAAAATCATAGAGATTGTAATAGAAGCCAACGGGCCTCATATGCGTAAGGGCTACATCAGCAGGCAATTCGCTGAACACTTTTTCTGCCATGAAATGAAAAGCAAGAAGTCCGTTTCCCTTTTCCAGGTGTGCGCCAATACTGCTGAGTTGAATGACCCGCTTCACCCCCGATTGCCGTATAGCCTGGCAATAATTGGTAGCAAGTCGGATCGCTTCCGCTCTTGCATCCAGGTTTGGATTTTCCTGAAATTTAAATGGTGGCAACATACAGTAAACGGCATCGGCACCTGTAAAAGTGTTGGTTAAGAAAGGGATGTCTTCGATGGTGCCAATGGCAGCAGTAGCTCCGAGGGCCTCTATGTCTGGCTTTTTTTCAGAGTTACTGCTGATGACGGTGACGGTGTGGCCCTTTTGTACCAACTCTTGAGTTAATGTCTTGCTAAATGCGGCCAAGGGAGCCTGTAATTACGATTTTCATTTTCGGTTTTTTATTTGATGCAAAGCTCTGCAACACAAAACCGGCAGATACAACCAGATCTACTGTTGTTCAATCAGAATGTAAGGGATCACGCAGTTACCATTTAGCTGGTTTTGTTCGGTTTCTTACAATTATTGTTTTTCAGCTAATCCCTTCTTTGTGGAAACAAAAAATATAAAGTCATGAAACAAATTATCATTTCAATCCTATTAATGGCGACTATTTCCATTTGCAAGGCCCAGACAAGACAGAATGATCTGTTGGCAGAAGCAAGGAAAGCCATTGAAGCAAGCAACGAAATCTATTCAGATCTGGCGAATAAAAACGATGGATCTATTTTAACGCGGTACACATCAGATGCATGCCTCATGCCACCCAACTCTCCCCATGTGTGCGGAAGCGAAAACATTGAAAAGTTTTTTAAAGATGGGCCAAAGGTGAATAGCAAGTTCACAATCGTTAACCTGTATGGAGATGGTAAGGAATACATAACAGAAGAAAGCTTGTACGAGCTTACGGATCTAAACGGAAAAAAACTTGACGATGGAAAAATTCTGGTGATCTGGAAAAAGACAAAAGATGGATGGAAGATGCACAGAGATATGTTCAGCAGTAATCACGCGCAGGTAAAGTAAGGGGACTGGCTACAACCCTATGTTTACCGCCTGCTGAAACTCCACGCCCAATGAGAGCGACGGTCGTGCCTGCGAAGGTGTAACCCCGGTGTACTTTCTGAACTCTTTAATAAAATGCGCCTGATCATGGTAGCCACACTCATAGGCGATGGATGTGAGTGATCCATGCGAGGACAGAACAAGCTGAACGCTTTTGTTAAACCTGAGGATATTGAAAAATGACCGGGGTGTTAAACCCACCAGGTCGAGGAACAATCGCTGCACGTAACGCTCAGAAAGCCCATGCTTCTTGGATATCTGCTTTATATCGAATGATTCGCCGGCAGAGCAAATGGAACCGCACAACTGTTCCATGATTTTTGTTTTCCTGTACACCTTTTCATTGCTGATCAATTTTTGGGTAAGGAATAAATCGAGTGCTTTGATTTTCTGTTCATTGGAATCGGTATCCATCAGGCGATCATAGAACTCCCGCGATTCATTGGCGAATACTCCATTTAAGTCGATGGCATAATTCGTAAAATCAGAAATGGAATTATTAAAAAAAAGTGCGCTGGCATACGGATGAATGCGGGCAAGGATTACCGAAGTACCTTTGGCAACGGTAAGTCGCGTAGGCAAAGTAAGCTGCCCGAGTACCTCCGTATGCGGCATGTTTCTATGGTGACCATCTATTATGGTAGCGGCTCTTCCATCAGATATATTGATGGCCAGGTCAACATATCCGCTGGGATAAAATACCTCGTTACTCAAATCCCTGTCGAGCGTAATGACAGAATAACTTTTTATAAAAGGCTTTAAAGTATCAGACGGTGAAAACTGCATAGTATATAAAGATAAGGAGAATGCGCAGTTAAGTGTTCTTTAGCATAACACGAGCCAGTTATTATATCCGGATCCATTCCTCTCTAATACCTAAACTCACTTCACCGAACCCTTTGTCCAGGCCACCTTCATTTCAACCACCAGATAAAACCCGGATCCATCCAAATGCCATCAATCTGTTGAAGTTATCCGATTATCCGGAAGAGATCACATGGAAGGCAAATCCCATCAGCTCACAACTTACTAAACAGCAATAGCTTAAAGCAAAGTAGTTGTCTGGACAATCCATTTAAAGTAGAAAACCCGTATATGATTTATTTGTCAATAGCCTGCTACTCACCTATTTTTGGGCTCTTATTTTAAAACCACTAAATCTAATACTCCCTGATCATTATGAAGAGAGATAAGCTAGTCTTCGACCTCATCGAAAAAGAAAAGCACCGCCAGGAAAGTGGCATTGAGCTCATTGCTTCTGAGAACTTCGTTTCTCTGCAAGTAATGAAAGCACAAGGTTCTGTATTGACCAATAAATATGCAGAAGGCCTGCCCGGCAAACGCTATTACGGTGGTTGTGAAGTAGTGGATGAAGTGGAGCAATTAGCTATCGATCGTATCAAAGAACTATTTGGTGCCGAATGGGCCAACGTGCAGCCACACTCTGGTGCACAAGCCAATGCGGCCGTAATGCTGGCTTGCCTGAAGCCGGGTGATAAGATTTTAGGTTTTGATCTTTCGCATGGCGGGCATTTAACACATGGATCACCAGTGAATTTCTCAGGTAAATTGTACCAGCCGTCTTTCTACGGTGTAGAACAGGAAACTGGTCTGATCAACTTTGATAAAGTATTGGAAATAGCTCAGCGCGAAAAACCAAAGATGATCATTTGCGGTGCTTCTGCTTATAGCCGCGATTGGGATTATAAAAAACTACGCGAAGCAGCAGATGCAGTAGGTGCTGTATTATTAGCTGATATCTCTCACCCTGCAGGTTTAATCGCCCGTGGTCTGCTCAACGACCCGATGCAGCATTGCCATATTGTAACAACCACCACTCATAAAACGCTGCGCGGACCACGTGGTGGTTTGATCATGGTAGGTAAAAACTTTGACAACCCGTGGGGATTGAAAACTCCAAAAGGGGAACTGAGAAAAATTACTTCCTTACTTGATTCAGGCGTGTTTCCTGGTACACAAGGCGGGCCACTTGAACATGTGATTGCAGCTAAAGCCATTGCTTTTGGTGAGGCATTGAGCGATGAATACATGGATTATATTGTGCAGGTTGCTAAGAATGCCAAAGCGATGGCTGATGAGTTCACTAAGCGTGGATATAAAATCATTTCGGGTGGTACGGACAATCATTTAATGCTGATCGACCTGCGTTCAAAGAACCTGACAGGTAAGCAAGCCGAAGAAGCATTGATTCAGGCGGACATTACCATTAACAAAAACATGGTTCCATTCGATACACAATCACCGATGATTACATCGGGTATTCGTATCGGGTCACCCTCCATCACCACACGTGGCTTTAAAGAAAAAGATGTTATAAAGGTGGTTGACCTCATCGATGAAACATTGAAAAAGCCGGGCGATGTAAAACATTTGAAAGCAGTGAAACGCAAGGTAAATACCTTGATGAAAAAATTCCCTTTATATAGTTAAACACTCCCGTTGGACTGAGGCGCACTATGGCATTAGATCAGAGAAATGTAGACGAAGAAGAAAAGGAAATGTCCTTCCTCGATCACCTCGAGGAGCTGAGATGGCACGTGGTAAGGTCTGTGGTAGCTATCATGGTATTTATGATAGCCGCTTTCTTCTTAACACCATGGATTTTTGAACATATCATTTTTGCACCTGCACATGCAGAGTTCATTACTTTTAAATGGATGTGCCAGATCGGGCACTTAACAGGTAATGTGGATGCATTATGTGTTGAAAAAATTCCTTTTAAAGTTCAAAGCCGGTACATGACGGGTCAGTTCACGATGCAGTTTGTGGCTGCTTTTGTGATTGGCCTTATCATCGCATTTCCTTATGTAGTATGGGAGCTATGGAGTTTTGTACGTCCGGGCCTTCGTAAGAGAGAGCAGAAAGGATCGAAAGGAGCGGTTGCTGCTGTTACATTCCTTTTTAGTCTTGGTATTTCTTTCGGTTATTTTATTCTTTGTCCATTGATGGTTTGGGTCTTTTCCTCCTATAGCATCAGTCCGGAGATTCAGAATGAATTTGACATTACTTCTTACGTTCAAACTATTGTTGCTTTAACATTTGGTGCAGGACTATTATTTCAATTACCGGTGGTTGTTTTCTTCCTTACTAAAATGGGATTGCTTACTCCACAATTCATGCGTACTTACCGCAAGCATGCGGTCATTGTTATCCTGATTGTAGCAGCGATCATCACACCACCCGATCCATTAAGCCAGACGATTATCTCTATCCCGTTGTACCTGCTTTATGAAATAAGTATTTTCATATGTGCCATAGAGGTGCGCAACAAAAAGAAAAGAGATGAAGCAGAAGCTTTATTAGACGAACAAACAGCATGAAGCAAACCATCGCCATAGGATCCGACCACGCAGGATTTGAATACAAAGAGCTGTTGAAAACATGGCTCATGGATAAAGGATATGCGACCAAAGACTTTGGCACTTATTCTTCGGAGTCAACCGATTACGCAGACTTTGCGCATCCTGTTTCTCTTGCAGTGGAAACAAAAGAATTTGATCTGGGATTGTTAGTGTGTGGAAGTGCCAATGGCGTGGCCATCACTGCCAATAAACATCAGGGCATCCGTGCGGCCATTTGCTGGAACGAAGACCTGGCCGCGTTGGCACGCCAGCATAACAATGCGAATATTTTGTGTGTACCACAGCGTTTTGTAAGTGCAGAGCTTGCAGTAAAAATTCTGGATCGTTTCCTTCATTCCGATTTTGAAGGCGGCCGTCACGAGCGCAGAGTGAATAAAATCAGTTGCTGATTCGCAGATAATGATCTCCCTCCTTTCGGTATTGTTTCCGCAGGGAGGGAATTCTTTTTAGTATCCCTTCCATCAGGTTCTTCTTATCGATAATTACATCTGGTGGATTGCTTTGAAAGGCACTATTTAGGATAATCACGTTCTCATAATAAGATGGATTTTCGAAAATATCCTTCGACAGGTTCCAATTCAGAAAATAGCCACCTAATAAATTGTTCCGGTAAACGGTTATATCATCACTAAGCATGGCTACTTTTTTTCCTGCAAAGGCATAGTTTGCTTTGGAAGGAACAAACATGCCGGAGTAATCAATACTTTTTATGCGATCATAACGCGACAGCAAACTTACACTGACTACACTGATCACAAAAACCAAAAGCATGATCTCCGATAGCCACTTGCGCCTGATCAGCAGGAAATAATGGGAGATGAAATAAGTAAGAGTAGGAAGAAGCACGAGCAGACTGTGTGGAGTAAGTTCCCTGGTGAAAATCAACACCATCGCACACGGAGCCATCCAGATAAATAATACCTGCAAAAGCTGCGATTGATAACGTGTAAAACGTGCCACGCGATTGAGCATGACCAGTGAAAACAGAAAGTACGCAAGAGGAACCAACCCAATAAATAAGAGCGATTTCCAGCTGATGAGCGCCTGCTTCGAAAAAGCAAAGTTGGGTAAATAGAAATGCTGCCATAACAGTGCAGTGTTATCCTGTGAAAAATAAAGAATAATCAGCACCCCATGCGGAAGAGCAAAACCAAACATCAGCAACAATACTTTGCGGATAGATAAGCGTGCGAAAACAGCAAGCAGGAAAATAACAGCCGGAAGAAATAAAGAATACGAAAACACCAGCAGCGATGCCAGCCCTAGCGTAAGACCGATGTTTAAAACCGTTTCATCGCGCTGCACGCGGAATTCAATTTCCTTGAAAAGGTTATTGAGTGAGAACAGCAGGAAGGTGGAGGCCAGTAACTCGGCAGAGAAAGAAACGAAGTCAAACGACAATAAAGCAAGCAAACCAAAAATCAACGCAGGCAGGTAGGTGTTCTCTTCGTATGCTTTGTTGTTGATAAGAACAATAGCGAAGTAGGCAGCCTGAAAAAACAGGATAAAAAACGCAACCAGTTGCAAAGCAAGGTACGATCGTCCAAAAAGTAAATTCATCAGGCCAAAGAACGCTGCCGCCAGGGGAGGTGTGTCATCGTACACCTGCACATACATGGTTTTGCCATCAGAAATAACTTCTCCCAGCAACGCATTTTTTAATTCGCTCAGCGTAAGTGTTGCCGGGTCGATAAACAACGGCAGGCACACCATCACCAGGAGGAACAAAACGCCAAGCAGGCGATAAGGATCATTGATACGAAAGAAACGCAGCACTTAAATAAAATTCAATCGCAAATAAACAAGTAAAGAAAGCAGGATACAAGATGCCGGATACCGCATCATAGGCCTTACCTTCGATGAAGCATTCCTGTTCCCCTATATCCGGCATCCCGTCACCCTGTGTATTAATTCGTACTTCGCCAATCCCAAATCGTAATTTCCTCTCTATCTTTACACCATGAGCGGAACCGTGAGACAGCAGAAATATGCGAAACTGATTCAGAAAGAAATCAGCGATATTTTTCAGCGTGACAAACGAGGCATTCTTGACAATGCTTTTATAACTGTGGCAGAAGTAAAGATGAGCCCTGATTTAAGTTTTGCTAAAATTTATATCAGCATGATGCTGGCGAAGGATAAGCCGGCTATTCTTAAAAAACTGGAAACACATAAGAGTGAAATCCGCAAAGCATTGGGTGATCGCATTCGCAACCAGGCGCGCATCATTCCCAATCTTGCCTTCTTTGTAGATGAAGTGGAAGAAAATGCTAACCGTATGGATGACCTGATCAAAAATCTGAATATTCCTCCTTCCACCGAAGAAGCCAGCAAAGACTAAACCGGCATGAACTTTCCTTTCTTTGTTGCCAGGCGTTACTTCCTTTCGAAAAGAAAAAAGAATTTCATCAATATCATTTCCATTCTTTCCATGGTGGGAATAGCCTTCTCCACGGCGGCACTCATTATTGTTCTTTCTGTATTCAATGGGCTGGAAGGATTGCTTCGGTCATTATACACCTCCTTCGATCCGGAATTAAAGATTGAATTAGTCAAAGGCAAAACATTTGAAGCTTCGCCTGAATTGATAAAGAAAATTAAAGCAGTAAAAGGAGTAGCAATTGTCACCGAAGTAATCGAAGACTATGCCGTAGTACGTTACCGCGATGCCGATATGGTGGCGATCATTCGTGGAGTAAGCAACAATTTTATTGATCAGCACCGGCTGGACGATCATATCATTAAGGGAGATCTTGCCCTGCAAAAAGACAGTATTCCCTTCGCGATAGTAGGAGCCGGCGTGCGTAACACATTATCGATAGCCATCGAAGACAGTATGTATGCGCTGCAGGTATTTTATATAAAGAATGTCAAAGTTTCATTGGATCCTTCAAGGCTTTATTCGCGCAAAGCGATACGGCCGGGTGCGGTCTTCTCTATTGAGAAAAATTACGATGAGAATTACATTTTTTTACCGCTCGCCTTCACACAAGACCTTCTTGACTTTGGCAACAAACGAACTTCGCTGGAGATAAAAACGAATTCAAAAGCAGATATAGAAGTGGTAAGAAAAGAAATAGCAAGTGTATTAGGTGATCAGTTTAATGTACAAACCAATGAAGAGCAACACAAAGACCTGTATCGTCTGCTCAAGATTGAAAAACTATTTACGTTTCTGGCGTTGTCACTATTGATAGTAGTAGGCTCTATTAATATTTTCTTTTCGTTGATGATGCTGGCCATTGATAAAAAGAAAGATGTAACGCTGCTCACCGCAATGGGAGCAAGTCAAAATCAAATCAGGAATATCTTTTTATCGGAAGGAGTGTTGATCTCTTTTACAGGAGCAATCACCGGTCTTTTGCTGGGTGGGCTCATCTGCTTCATACAAGATCAGTTTGGCCTGGTAGGTATGGGAATGGAAAATGCCATTGTATCCAGCTACCCGGTGAAGATGAAAATGAGTGATTTCGCCTACACGGCATCTATGATTACCGTGATCACATTCCTTGTTTCGTGGTATCCAGCCCATAAAGCCTCCCGCTTTTTTTCTGCCGAGCTTTTATGACCATGTAATGAGCGTGTAGGAAATCAGCCTAAATCGTCAAAAAAATGCGCTCAAGAATCGCTAATTTTCGAATCTGCTTAGTGTGAAAAATGCTGTGTGAAGGCATTTTGTGAAGCTCCTGATCTGTGTTGGCTAAGCATTATGGAAAATGCATAGAAATGAAAGTATCGGCAGCACAACCATTTCAGATCATCTACTCGCTCTATCAGCATGAGTACCTTGGCTTTATTTTCGAGTCATTCATCGTTCATATTGATGATGGCGGCAAGCTAACGTATCAGCATCAGAATATTTCTTCAAAGAATGCACGCGAGTTCTCAAAGGGCTTAGATACACGTGACTATGAGTTGATTGAACTGATGGACAAAATGCATCAGGATGTAATTCTCAAAAAATTCTCTGCCAAGGTGATGAAGCCGGGAGAATTTTTAGCCAAAATCTACGACAAGCAAAAGGGGAATGAGCTTATACAGGATCAGATTGAAAGCTACCTCGAAGTAAAGCGCTCTGAAATTTTAGATAAGCTGAAAGGCAAGCATCTGTATGAAATGGGCAATGATGGTGAGCCCACCTGGAAGAAGATTGAAGTGCACGATAAAAAAGCCAGCATCCAGTTTCATTTAAGACGAAGTGAAGAGAACACCAATTATTACCCCACCATCACATGCGAAGGTAAGAAGCTGGACATACCCAGTCCGCTTGCATACCTCGTGTGCAAAAGTCCGGCGTGGATGGTGATTGATGGAAAACTGTATGGCTTTGATAAATATGTAGATGGCAAGAAGCTATTGCCCTTCCTGTCAAAGAAGTCAGTAACTATTCCGAAAAATTTAGAAGAGACATACTACAATCGTTTTGTTGCTCCGCTTATCGCTTCGTTTGATGATGTGGAAGTACAGGGTTTTGAGATCAACAAAAGTGAATATGATCCGCACCCGCTGCTTACCCTTTCTGAGCTTGCACCCAATGTATCCAAAGATGTTCCCTCTCTTTTTGCACAGGATGATGACACTGCATCGGGCAATGATGAAGCGGGAAAAATTGTGTTTGACCTTTCGTTCAAATATGGTAAACATCGCTTTCGCGGAGATGCGTTTGGATCAGTGAATGTCACGCTGGAGAAAAAAGACAACGACTATATTTTCCATCGCGTGAAGCGAAACATTGACGGAGAGAAGAAATACGCGCAGACATTAATAAAAATAGGATTGCCACTCAAAGGCTTCCGTTGTGCGGTGGATAAGGCACATGCATTTTCATGGCTCAATGAAAACAGGGTGAACTTATTGAATCTGGGTTTTGAAGTAAGCCAGCCGGAGAACAGGGATAAAAAATATTTTGTTGGTAAAGCCGTAATTGAACTGGAGGTAAAAGAGAATATCGACTGGTTTGATATTCATGCCCGGATCAAGTTCGGTGAATATGAAATTTCTTTTAAAGAATTGCGCAAGCTCATTCTCAAAAAGAAAGTAGAATTTAAATTGCCCAACGGAGAGATCGCCATCATACCCGAAGCGTGGCTGATCAAGTACGGCGATTTGTTTGCCATGAGCGAAACGCAGGGCGATCATGAAAAACCGGTATTGAAGAAATACCATCTCAACCTGCTCAAAGAACTGGAAGAAGGAAATCTTGCACGTGTGCATATCTCAGAGAAATTCCGGGCGATAGAAAACTTTGAAGGCATTAAAGATTATCAACTGCCGGCTGGCTTTAAGGGCAGCCTCCGTCCTTATCAAAAAGCAGGCTATAACTGGTTGCGCTTCTTAAATGATTTTCACCTGGGTGGATGCCTTGCCGATGATATGGGTTTGGGTAAGACAGTACAAACATTGTCGATGCTTCAGGCAGAAAAAGAAAAAGGTGACCGAGGTACTTCATTGCTGGTCATGCCTACTTCATTGATCTATAACTGGGAGATGGAAGCGGCTAAGTTCGTTCCGGATTTAAAAATACTCAACTACACCGGCACGCAACGCAACAAAGATGTATCGCGCTTCAGCAAATATGATGTGGTGCTTACTTCCTATGGCATCACCCGGTTAGATAGTGAACTGCTGCAGAAGTTTTATTTTAATTACATCATTCTTGACGAATCGCAGGTAATTAAAAACCCGACTTCAAACATCGCCAAAGCGGTAATGCAGTTAAGGTCGCGCTATAAATTAACATTAACAGGTACTCCGTTAGAAAACAGTACGCTTGATTTATGGTCGCAGATGACATTCATCAACCCGGGATTGCTGGGCGGACAGACCTTTTTCAAAAACGAATACCAGGTGCCTATTGAGAAGAAGGGTGATGAGGCGAAGACTAAAAAACTGAACTCCATCATCAAACCTTTCTTACTGCGTAGATTGAAGTCGCAAGTGGCCACCGATCTTCCTGAAAAGGTAGAGAACATACACTACACCAGTATGACTCCCGATCAGGAAGAGAAATACGAAGAAGCGAAGGCTTACTATCGCGATAAGATTCTCGATCAGATTGATAAAGACGGGATTAATAATTCCCGCTTTATGATTTTGGAAGGTCTTACCAGGTTACGTCAGCTCTCCAACCACCCGCGCATGATTGATGCGGAATATAAAGGTGATTCAGGAAAACTGGAAGATGTGTCGCACATGCTGGAAAATGCAATTGTGGAAGGGCATAAATTGCTTGTGTTTAGCCAGTTTGTAAAACACCTTGATATTGTGCGCGAGATGCTTCATGCTAAGAAGATTCCTTTTGCTTACCTGGATGGATCGAGCAACGATAGAAAAGATCAGGTAGAAAAATTCAATAAAGATCCGGAACTGAAGGTGTTCCTTATCTCCATCAAAGCAGGTGGCTTGGGATTAAACCTTACCGAAGCGGACTATGTGTTTATTCTTGATCCGTGGTGGAATCCTGCGGTGGAAGCGCAAGCAGTGGATCGTGCTCACCGTATCGGGCAAACCAAAAAAGTGTTTACGTATAAATTCATCACCAGAAATACGGTGGAGGAGAAGATACTTACGTTACAAAAGCATAAATTGAGATTGTCGGAAAACCTGATTCAAAGCGAAGAAAGTGTGATTAAGTCATTGACCCGTGATGACATTGTTATGCTGATGAACTAATTAGGCTGGTTTTCGTTGGATTATATCGTTACTGATAACACACAGGATTACTTAAATTCACACAAATACCTTGATCCACAAAGAAGTGCTCTTTTTGATTACTTTTGTCACTATTATCCAATGAAAGACAAAGTAGTTATCATAACAGGCGGCTCATCCGGCATAGGCAAGGCATTGGCTTTGGAATTTGGTATGCAGGGATCCAAACTACTCATCACCGGGCGCAGAAAAGAGTTATTACTTCTTGCCGAACTGGAGCTGCGCGCCAAAGGAATAACTGTACAAACTTTTGCGGGAGACGTGAGCGTGGAGGAGGATAACGAAAAGATGGTACAGGCTGCCATCGAAAGTTATGGCCGCATAGATGTATTGGTTAATAATGCGGGTATTTCAATGCGTGCATTATTTGAAGAGCTTGATCTGAAAGTATTTAAAAAAGTGATGGAGGTTAATTTTTATGGCACTGTATACGCCACTAAATATGCGCTTCCTCATATATTGAAATCAAAAGGATCGGTTGTAGGTATTTCATCGGTAAATGGAAGAAGAGCTACACCGGCACGCAGCGCTTATTCTGCTTCCAAGTATGCAATGGAAGGATTTCTTGAATCATTGCGTACTGAAGTGATGAGCAGAGATGTACATGTGCTCTCAGTCTGCCCGGGCTTCACCTCATCCAATATCAGAAACTCAGCACTTACGGCACACGGAGATATACAGGGAGAATCGCCACGCAACGAAAGCAAGATGATGCAGCCCGAAGAAGTGGCTGCATATATCTATCAGGCCATCATCGATCAGAAACGCGACCTTGTATTAACAGTACAAGGAAAAATGGCAGTGTGGATGAATAAAGTTTTCCCCGGATGGATGGATACACTTACTTATAAAGCCATGCGCAACGAACCGGATTCTCCGCTGCGCGATCTTCCAAATTAGTTTCACTCAATTCTATTCAACAACTTTGGTTTTCATAAATCAATTGTTGCTTCTTAAACGATGGCCAAGAGTAAAACACTTTTCTTTTGTCAGACCTGTGGATATGAATCAGCCAAGTGGCTGGGGAAATGCCCTGCGTGCAATACCTGGAATTCATTTGTAGAAGAAGTCGTTTCAAAAAGCGATGCGGGAAAAAATGACTGGCGAAGTGAGTCTTCTCATTCAAAAGTAGCACAGCCAAAGAAACTGGACGAGATTGAATCCACACATGACATACGAGTAATCACGCCCGACAATGAATTGAATCGTGTATTGGGTGGAGGCATAGTACCTGGTTCGCTTGTATTGATTGGCGGAGAACCCGGTATTGGAAAATCCACACTGATGCTTCAGATTGGTATTGGTCTGAGCAAGTTAAAAGTGCTTTATGTGTCGGGTGAAGAAAGTGAGCAGCAGATAAAAATGCGTGCAGAGCGAACTCAGTCCGACTCAAAAAAGAATCCACAGTTTCATGTATTAACGGAGACAAACACGAAGAATATTTTTGTTGCCATCGAAAACGTGCAGCCACAATTAGTGGTAATCGATTCCATTCAAACTTTATTTTCGCCTTTGCTTGATTCGGTGGCCGGAAGTATTGGTCAGGTAAGACAATGTGCGGGTGAGTTGATGAAGTTTGCCAAGGAGACGAACACACCAGTGTTTCTTGTTGGCCATATTACTAAGGATGGATTGTTAGCCGGACCGAAAGTATTGGAGCACATGGTGGATACTGTGTTACAGTTTGAAGGCGACCGGCATCTTGCTTATCGCATTTTGCGTACGACTAAAAATCGCTTCGGCTCTACATCTGAAATCGGAATTTATGAGATGCTGGGAACAGGTCTTCGTGAAGTATCAAATCCTTCAGAGATATTAATATCACAAAAAGACGGACAGCTTAGCGGTGCAACGATTGGTGCTACCATTGAAGGAAATCGCCCGTTGTTGATTGAGATACAATCATTGGTGAGCCCGGCATCCTACGGCACACCACAACGTACACCTACAGGTTTTGATCAGAAACGACTGAACATGTTGCTAGCAGTACTTGAGAAACGCTGCGGCTTCCGTATGGGCACACAAGATGTGTTTGTGAATATGGCAGGAGGAATTAAAGTAGAAGATCCAGCTATTGATTTGGCGTTATGTGTATCATTGATTTCTTCCATGGAAGAAATTCCGGTTTCGGATAAAGTATGTTTCGCTGCAGAGATTGGTTTAGGTGGAGAGCTGCGTGCCGTGAATCGTATTGATCAGCGTATCTCTGAATCCGAAAAGCTGGGCTTCGAAAAAATATACATCTCAAAGTACAGCCACAAATCGCTTGACCTGAATAAGACAAAAATTGAAGTGATGGCTTTCAGTAAACTCACTGAAGTATTTCAGGATTTGTTTGGGTAGAAAAATTTCCCGCAGATCGCGCAGATAAGCGCAGATTTTTTGTTTTAATTTTTTTCTGCGAAAATCTGCGCGATCAGCGGGACATGATTTAAAGAAAACCCATTCCATCTCTTCCCTGAAGTCCCCCGGTATGAAGCAATAGCACGGTTGATCCTCGTTTGAAATAATCTTTCTTTATTAAATCAATCACACCGTAAAACATTTTAGCGGTATAGATGGGATCAAGTGGCATAGCATGTTTGTGTTCCATCTCTATCGTAAAAGCTTTCAATACTTGCGTCATTTTTGCATAGCCACCAAAATGATAAGCATTCTCTGTTTTCCAGTTGGTAAACTCTTGTGATGAACTTCCAATCAGGTGATTGATTTCGTCTTCCAGAAAATCTCCTTTCAAAGAAGAGAAGCCAATCACGTCTTTCTTTCCGTTTAATGCTGAGATGATTCCGGCCATCGTTCCCCCTGTTCCCACCGGTAGGCACACATAATCGAATTCGATTTCCTTTAAAAGTTTTTCACCCAGCTCAGTAGTTCCTTTTAGTGCCAACTCATTTGTTCCTCCTTCCGGTATCAGATAAAATTCTCCGAACTGATCATGAAGCTGCTGAATGAATTCCGGCTCTGTTTTTTTTCTATACGCTTCACGCGAAACGTAATGCAATTGCATGCCCTGATCTTTTGCAAAAGTGAGCGTTGGATTTAATGGAAGCGTTTCTTCACCTCTGATAATGCCAATACTTTTCATGTCAGCTTCATGAGCAGCGGCAGCCGTGGCATAGATGTGATTGGAATAAGCACCGCCGAAAGTGAGTAAGGTTTTTATACCTTGTCGCTGCGCTTCTTCCAGATTGTATTTAAGTTTCCACCATTTGTTGCCTGAGATAAAAGGATGATTCAAATCCTCGCGCTTTACTAAAATGCGAATTTCTTTGGCTTTGCTTTCCTCAGTTTCAAGCTCGAAAACAGGCGTCTCTGAATATTTTAACAAGAAAATGAGTTTTAATAATTTGAATTACTAAAATATTTAGTAATGTTGTTTAATGGACGATTCATATTTCAAAGGTAGAGGAGCGCAGATAAAAAC
>NNBV01001453.1_pt1 | contig 37031 bp, 28 predicted proteins | sample 1173771 | NCBI WGS metagenome assembly NNBV01 (sample SAMN07173938, study PRJNA388173) | plant metagenome | isolation source: symbiotic tissue sample KVS11 | place: Norway: Troms, Kvaloya island | reverse complement strand
CGCGCGCACGCGCCCTGCTCCCCCCGCCCGGCCTTGCGCTGGCCCGCCCGACGCTGGCCGGCGCGGCGCCGGCTGCCGCTGGCGCCACGCCCGCTGCTGCTGTACCTGCACCCCCCGCCCCGGCCTGCCACCCCGCCACCGACTGGGCCGCCTTCTCGTCGCGCCACATCCAGCCCGACGGCCGGGTGATCGACTTCAACACCGCGCAGCAGCAGTCCACCTCCGAAGGCCAGTCCTACGGCCTGTTCTTTTCGCTGGTGCACAACGACCGCGCCGTCTTCGCGCGCGTGCTGGCCTGGACCGAGGCCAACCTCGCGGGCGGCAGCCTGGCCAAGCAACTGCCGGCCTGGCAATGGGGCCGCAAGCCCGAAAGCGGCTGGGGCGTGCTTGACCCCAATGCCGCGTCGGACGCCGACCTGTGGATCGCCTACTCGCTGATGGAAGCCGGCCGGCTGTGGAACGACGCCAACTACCGTGCGCTGGGCCGCAGCGTGCTGGCCATGGTGGTGCGCGACGAGGTGGTTTCGCTGTCGGGCCTGGGCCGCATGCTGTTGCCCTGGCCCAAGTCGGTGGCCAGCGGCGCGCAGTGGCGGCTCAATCCGAGCTACATGCCGCTGCAGTTGCTGCGCTACTTTCAGCAAGCCGACCCGGCCGGCCCGTGGAACGAGGTCACGGACAACACGCTGCGCATGTTCGGCGCCGTCACGCCCAAGGGCTTCGCGCCCGACTGGTGCGCCTGGTCGCCTGCCGATCGCGCCTTCGTGGCCGACCCGCTGAAGGGTGTGACCGGCAGCTACGACGCCATTCGCTGCTACCTCTGGGCGGGCATGCTGTCCGACAAGGACCCGGCCCGCAAGATGCTGCTGCTCAACCTGCGCGGCCCGCGCCTGCTGCTGGCCGACCACCAGCCGGTGCCCGAGTACGTCGACACCGTGAGCGGTGCCGTGCGCGGCATGGCGCCGCTCGGTTTTGCGGGCGCGATGCTGCCCTACCTGAAGGCGACCAACGACACCGACGCCTTGGCCGCGCAAGTGGCCCGGGTGCCGGGCGGCCGCGTTGTGCCCGTGGCGCCCAACCCCGGCGCGCCGCCGGTGGCGCCCTTGCCTTATTACGAGCAGTGCCTGTTGCTGTTCGGCCAGGCCTGGCTCGACGGCCGGTATGAATTCGGCCGCAACGGCCAGCTGCAAACCTCATGGAGAACGCTATGCCGTCCCAATCGACCGGCGTGAAGCCGCAGCGTCGCTCTTTGCGCGCGTTCCGCTCGCCGTCGGTTCCGGCGCGCCTGTCATCGCAGACCCAGCAATGGATGGCCTGCCTGGGCATGCTTGCCGCGCTGTGCACAAGCAACCCGGCCCACGCCCAGGCCGATGCGGCCGCCGCGCTCATCGAGCAAGGCAACTACTGGCAGGCCCAGGGCCGCGCCGACCTGGCCGAAGAAAGCTGGAAGAAGCTGCTGACGGTCGACCCCCGCTCCGCCGACGCGATGTACGGCATGGCGCAGGTCGAGCTGTCGCGCAACAACGCCGAGCCCGCGCGCGCCTGGATCGCCCGGCTGCGCACCGCCAACCCGAACGACCCGCGCCTGGCCCGCCTGCAGCAGCAGGCGCAGCAGCCGGCCGGCCAGCAGAGCACGCTGCAGCGCGCCCGCGCCGCCGCGCGCGCCGGCCGTGCCGCCGAGGCCGTGGAGCTGTACCGCACCCAGTTCGACAACCGCCCGCCGCCCGAAGCGCAGGCGCTGGAGTTCTACCAGGTGCTGGCCAGCACGCCCCAAGGCGCCGAAGAAGGCCGCAAGGGCCTCGAGCAGCTGGTGAAAGACCACCCGGAAAACGCCAGCTACCGACTTGCGCTGGCCCAGCAGAAAACCTACAGCGAGCCCACGCGCCGCGCGGGCATTCGCGAGCTGGTCGAGCTGACCAAGCAGCCCGCCGTGGCCGGTGCCGCGCGCGCCGCCTGGCGCCAGGCGCTGATCTGGCTTGACGGCCGCCAGCCCGACGTGCCGCTCTACCAGGACTACCTGGCCAACAACCCGGCCGACGCCGCCGTGGCCGCCCGGCTCGAAACCCTCACCACCGCCAAGACCGCCGCCGCCAATTCGCCCGACGTGCCGCTGGGCGAAGGCTTCAAGGCGCTGGAACGCGGCGACGCCAGCACCGCCGAGCAGCGCTTTCAGCAGGCGCTGCGCGCCAAGTCCGACGACAGCGAGGCGCTCGGCGGCCTGGGCCTGGTGCGGCTGCGCCAGGAACGCTTTGCCGAAGCGCAGGACTTTCTGGAGCGCGCGGTGCGCAGCGGCGGCAGCAAATGGAATTCGGCGCTGCAAAGCGCCACCTACTGGACGCTGGTGGGCCAGGCCCGCGCCGCCCAGGGCAAGAACGACTTGCGCGGTGCACAGGCGCTCTACGAACGCGCCGTGCGCATCGATGGCCGCGAACCCGTGGGCCAGAACGCGCTGGCCGACCTGCGCGCCGCCGCCGGCGACTACGCAGGGGCCGAGCAGGGCTACAAGCGCGTGCTCGAGAGCAAGCCGCAGAACACGCAGGCGCTGCGCGGTCTGATCTCCGTCTACGGCCAGAGCGGCCGCCCCGACGAAGCCCTGGCCGTGGCGCGCCGCCTCACGCCCGAGCAGGCCACGCAGCTCGGCGGGCTGCGCGACATTCAGGTCGAGCAGGCACGCAACCGCGCCCGCCAGCAGGCCGATGCCGGTGACGCCGCCGGCGCGCAGCGCACGCTCGAAGACGCGATGCTCGCCGCCCCCGACAGCCCCTGGGTGCGCCTGGACCTGGCCAACATCTACCGCAAGCAGGGCATGGTGTCCGAGGCGCGCGGCGTGATGGAAGGCCTGCTGATGTCGCAGCCCGACATGCCCGACGCGCTCTTCGCCAGCGCCCTGCTCGCCTCCGAGACGGGCGACGCGGCAGCGGGCATTCAATACCTCGAACGCATTCCGGCCGGCTCGCGCACGCGCGAAATGTCCGGGCTGCAACGCCGCCTGTGGGCCCAGTCGCAGGCTGCGCGCGCGCTGGCGCTGGCGCGCCAGGGGCAGGTCGACGCCGCCCGCGGCGTGCTGGCCCAGGCCGAGTCGGCGCTCAGCGCCGACATGCCCGCCGAGCTGTGGGGCCAGCTGGCCGGTGCCTACGCGGAAATCGGCGACGCGCCCCGCGCGCTCGCCATGAGCCGCCAGCTGCTCGCGCGCTCGCCCACGCCGAGCATCGCCGACCGGCTGCTGTACGCGTCGGTGCTGCTCAAGACCAAACAAGACATCGAGCTGTCCGCCGTGCTGCGCCAACTGGCCAGCGTGAACATGACGGCCGGCCAGCGCAGCGACTTCGACAGCCTGCGCGTGGCCTTCGCCCTGCGCCAGGCCGACGCGCTGCGCGAGGCCGGCAACCTGGAGGCCGCCTACAACGCCATGGCGCCGGTGCTGGCCGAACGCCCGAACGACCCGCAGGCCATGGGCGCATTGGCGCGCATGTACTCGGCCGCGCGCGACGAGACCCAGGCGCTGGCGCTGTACCAGCGCATCCTGCAGCGCAACCCGACCGACCTCGACACGCTGCTGGCCGCCGCGGGCAGCGCCAGCGCGCAGCGCGAGCACAGCGAGGCCGAGAACTACGTGATGGCCGCGCTGAAGCAGGCGCCCGACCAGTCGCGCGTGCTGGCCGCGGCCGGGCGCGTGTACCGCAATGCCGGCGACAGCCGCAAGGCCGAGCAGTACCTGCGCGCGGCGGTGGACGCCGAACGCCAGGTGGCATCGGGCGGCTTCGCGCCGGGCGGCGCGCCGATGCAGATGGGCGGCGGCAACCCGTTCGCCGGCATGACGGGCGGCGCTCCGGGCGCACCAGGTGCCGGCGTGCCCGCGGGCTACCCGCCGGCCAACGGCAACCCGTTCGCGCAGGCGCGCATGCAGCCGGTGTCGTACCCGGGTGCGGCCGTGGCGAACCCGGGCTACCCGCAGCAGGCCTACCCCGCGGCGGGTTACCCCGTGGCTGGCTACCCCGCAGCGCCGCAGCAGGCCTACCCGACCTACCCCGTGGCCGGGGCGCCCGGTGCACCCGGCGCCTACCCGCCCGGCGCCCTGCCCTGGGGTGCCGCGGCACCGGCCCCGGCCGCCAAGGGCCGCGCCTCGACGGCCAAGGCCAACACCCGCACCGCGCGCAACAACGCGGGGGGCAACGTGCCCCAGGCCTCGGCCTATGTGGCGCCTTCGATGCAGCCGATGCAGCAATACCCGGTGCCCGGCACCCAGCAGGTCGCGCCGGTCTACATCCCGCAGGGGCAGCCCCAGGGCGGTGCCTACCCTGCCTACCCCCAGGCCAATGCAGCCTACGCACAGGCCAACACGCCGCGCGAGCCCAGCTGGAACTCACCGCTGCGCACCGCGCCGGTAAACCCGCTGGTCTCCGAGCTGCAGGACCTGGAAGCGCAACGCGCCGTGAGCCTCACCGCCGGCACGGTCTATCGCAACCGCGCGGGCGAGGCCGGCCTGAGCCGCCTGTCCGACTTTCAGCTGCCGGTGCAGGCACGCTTTCCGGTCGGCGAAGGCAAGATCGTCGTGGGCGTCACGCCCACGGTGCTCGACGCCGGCACGCCCGCCAGCGACTACGCCACCGCCAGCCGCTTCGGTGCCGGCCCGGCCGCGGCCATCAACGCGCTGCGCAGCGGCACGGAAATCAACCAGCAGAACGCCAGCGGCGTCGGCCTGAACGTGGGCTACGAAGGCAAGAACCTGGACGCCGGCATCGGCACCACGCCGCTGGGCTTTCCGACCACCAACGTGGTGGGCAACGTCACGCTGAAGGGCAGCTTCGGCGACTCGTGGAACTACAAGGCCGACTTCTCGCGCCGCGCGGTGACCGACAGCGTGCTGTCGTTCGCCGGCGCGAAGGACGACCGCACCGGCGCGCGCTGGGGCGGCGTGGTCGCCACCGGGGCGCGCGGCGACCTGGGCTACGACGACGGCACCTACGGCGTGTACAGCTACCTGTCGGCGCACGGCATCACCGGCAAGAACGTGGCGAGCAACTCGCGCTTCGAGACCGGCGGCGGCGCCTACCTGCACCTGATGAACAGCGCCAGCTCCAAGCTCACGCTGGGCATGAACATCGGGCTGATGGGCTACGACAAGAACCTGAGCTACTACACCTTCGGGCAAGGCGGCTACTTCAGCCCGCAGAGCTTTGTGAGCGTGGCGTTCCCGCTCGACTGGACCGGCCGCGCCGACCGGCTCTCGTGGCGCCTGAACGCGTCGCTGGGCGTGCAGTCGTTCACCCAGAAGTCGTCGCCCTACTTCCCGACCGACGCCACGCGCAACGGCGAAGCCGCCCGCGCCGCCGCCATTGCGCTGGGGCTGGGCCTGAGCAGCAGCGTGTACAACAACACGTACGCCAGCAGCTCCAAGACCGGCCTGTCGTACAACCTGGCCGGCGTGGTCGAGTACCAACTGGCGCCCAAGATGTTCCTGGGCGGCGCGCTGGGCTTCAACAATGCGCAGAACTACCGGCAGTTCACCGGCAGCCTGTACCTGCGCTATGTGTTCGGCGGCTCCAGCAACATCGGTGCGCCGAGCTATGGCAGCGGGAGCGGCACCACGCTGAACCCGATGACGTCGCCGTACACGCCGCTGCTCTGACGGGGGGACGGGCGCGGCCCGTCAGATCGAGAGGGTCATCGAGGCGCAAGGCTTCGATGACCTCGACGACACCGGTGACCCGCAGGCTCAGTCAGCGGCCGAAGGCAGCGCCACCACGCCCGCAGGCGCGTTGTGGCCCCACAGCGGCGCCTGCTCGAACTGCGCCACCCACTGCACGATGTCCTTGGCCGCCATCGGCATGGCAATGCCGTAGCCCTGCGCCAGCGTGCAGCCCATGGCCAGCAGCGCGTCGCCCACCTTCACCGTTTCGACACCCTCGGCCACCGCCGTGAGGCCCAGCGCGTTCAGCAGCGCCAGAATGCCCTGCACGATGGCGCGGTCCTGCTGGTTGTCGAGCATGCCGCGCACGAAGGACTGGTCGATCTTCACGGCCGACACCGGCAGCTGGCGCAGGTAGGTCAGCGACGAATAGCCGGTGCCGAAGTCGTCGATGGTCACGGCCACGCCCAGCGCCTTGCAGGCCTCCACGAACAACGCCACGTTGGCGAACTGGCTGATGGCCGTGGTCTCCAGGATTTCCAGCTCCAGCATGCCGGCGCCCAGCTTGGGAAACTGCGACAGGTGGCGTGCCAGCCGGTCGACGAAGTCCCAGCGCATCATGTGGCGCGGCGCCACGTTCACGCTCACCGAAATATGCAGGCCCGCCAGACGCCACTGGTGCGCCTGCCACAGCGCCGTGGCAATGGCCCAGTCGCCCACCTGCTCGACCAGCGCATCGTCTTCGATGAGCGGCACGAACTGAATGGGGGGCAGCAGCCCGCGCTCCGGGTGCTGCCAGCGAATGAGCGCCTCCACGCCGATCACCACGCCGCGCTGCATGTCGACCTTGGGCTGGTACACGAGGAAGAACTCGCCCTGCAGCAGCCCCTCCTGGATGCGCTGGCGCTCGCGCACGATCTGCTCGTCGGCTCGCGCCTGCGGTGCGTCGAAGTAGTGCACCTTGCCGTCGGCCGCGCGCTTGGCGAAGAAGGCCGCGTGCTGCGCCTGGCGCAGCGCGGTTTCGGGCGGCGGGCCGTTGCTGTCGAGCATCATGGCGCCGATGCTGGCGTCGATGCTGGCCGGCTCGCCGCGCCAGGCCCAGGGCTCGGCCAGCGCGGTTTGTATGCGTTCGAGCACCTGCGCGCATTGCGAGGTGCCCAGGCCGGCAAAGACCGCCGCGAACTCGTCGCCGCCCACGCGGGCCATCACGCTTTCGCGCGGCAACTGTGCCTTGACGCGGCGTGCCACTTCTTCGAGTGCCGCATTGCCCGCGACCATGCCCAGGCGGTCGTTGAGTTCGGCGAAGCGGTCGACGTCGATGTAGCAGACCGCCGCCAGGCGCTTGCCTGCGCGGGCCCAGTCGGCCATCAACGGGCGCAGCACCTCGTCCGGCGGAAGGCGTGCCGAGCCGTCGTAGTGGGACGGCAATGAGACAGGGGGTTGCGTGTTCGACAAAAGACTGTGGCTCCGGAAAGTCGCGAGCTATTGTTCTACCAATTGGCGGCGTTCAGCACTTTGCCGCCAGGAATTGTTACAGGCGCGGTGCGCGCACAACACTCGTGCATGCATGAGGCCTGTCAAAGGCAGCCCCGGCGCTATCCACAGTAGGCCCCGACCACCCGCCCCGACGGCTCGACCTGCACATTGAGCCGCATCATGTCCTGGGTCGGATCGGCGGTGTCGGTGGCCCGCACGTTGCGTGCAACGCTGGCACCGGAACGCTGGCGCATTTCTTCGAGCAGCGACGCGCTGGCACGCAGGCCCAGCCCAAAACGCGCGGCGGCGGCCTTGCAAGTGTCCGGCGGCGCGGCAAAGCTGGGCGGCTCGGGCACTTCGGAGGTGAGGGGCCGCTCGGTCGGGGGCGACTGGCAGCCGGCCAGCAGGCCGGTGAGCGACGTCAGGGCCATGAAGGCCGTCAGGGCCATGAAGGCCGTCCGGGCCGTCCGGGCCACAAGCGGCCGCACAGGTTGCCCCTGCCGTCCTCCGCTTGCCGGGCTGTTCGTCATGCGCATTGTTCTTGCTCCTTGAAACTGAGCGCAGATTAAGCCAGCGGCCCGGCGGGCATCAACTAATTCACACGGCACAGGCGTGGCCGCATGTTCGAGGCGTATGCTGAAAGCGACGCTCGCAGACCCGGCCCACCGCCGCATTCCTCATGACACAGCAGCAGCCTGCCTCCACCGTTTTCCTGATCGACGTCGACAACACCCTGCTCGACAACGACCGGGTCATCGCCGACCTTCGCACCCACCTGGACGACGCCTTCGGCGCCGACAGCGCCTCCCGCTACTGGCGCGCCTTCGAGCAGTTGCGCAGCGAGCTCGGCTACGTCGACTATCTGGGCGCCCTGCAGCGCTACCGCGCCGAGGAAAGCCAACGCGGCATGAGCGACTCGCGCCTGTTGCTGATGTCGGGCTTTCTCATCGACTACCCCTTTGCCGACCGGCTCTACCCGGGCGCGCTGGAGGCCTTGAAGCACCTGCGCCGCCACGGGCCCACGGTGATCCTGTCGGACGGCGACGTGGTGTTCCAGCCGCGCAAGGTGCAGCGCTCGGGCCTGTGGGAGGCCACCGAGGGCCGCGTGCTCATCTACGTGCACAAGGAGCAGATGCTCGACACCATCGCCGAGTGCCATCCGGCCAAGCACTATGTGATGGTGGACGACAAGCTGCGCATTCTTTCGGCCATGAAGGCCATCTGGGGGCCGCGTCTGACGACCGTTTTCGTGCGGCAGGGGCACTATGCGCTCGACACGCAGGCCATTGCCGCCTACGCACCCGCCGACATCACCATCGAACGCATCGGCGACCTGATCAACTTCGACTTTCCATCGACATGAGCCAAGCCACCAACCCTCTCGCGGGCCAGCCCGCACCGCTCGACCTGCTGGTCAACGTGCCGCGCCTGATCTCTGCCTACTACACCGGCCGGCCCGATCCGTCGGTGCCCAGCCAGCGCGTGGCCTTCGGCACGTCGGGCCACCGCGGTTCGTCGTTCGACGACGCGTTCAACGAATGGCATGTGCTGGCGATCAGCCAGGCCATTTGCGATTACCGCAAGCAAAAGGGCATCGACGGCCCGCTGTTCCTGGGCATCGACACGCATGCGCTGTCCACCCCGGCCTTCAACACCACGGTGGAAGTGCTGGCGGCCAACGGCGTGGCGCTGATGCTCTCCAAGGACGACGAATACACGCCCACGCCGGCCGTGTCGCATGCCATCCTGGTCTACAACCGCGGCCGAACCAGTGGCCTGGCCGACGGCATCGTCATCACGCCCTCGCACAACCCGCCCGAAAGCGGCGGCTTCAAGTACAACCCGCCCAACGGCGGACCGGCGGGCACCGACATCACCTCGGCCGTGGAGGCCGCGGCCAACAAGATGCTGGCCAACAAGCTCGAAGGCGTGAAGCGCATGCCGCTCGCGCAGGCCCTGCGCGCAGCCACCACGCACCGCCACGACTACCTGAACACCTACGTCGAAGACCTGGCCCAGGTGCTCGACATGGACGCCATTCGCGGCGTGAACATCGACCTAGGTGTCGACCCGCTGGGCGGCGCGGGCGTGCACTACTGGCCGGCCATTGCCGAGCGCTACAAGCTCTCGCGGCTCACCGTGCTCAACCAGGAGGTCGACCCGACCTTCCGCTTCATGTCGCTCGACTGGGACGGGCGCATACGCATGGACCCGTCCTCGCCCGACGCCATGCACAAGCTGATCGAATTGAAAGACCGCTTCGGCATTGCCTTCGCCTGCGACACCGACCACGACCGCCACGGCATCGTGGCCGGCAGCAGCGGGCTGATGCAGCCCAACAGCTACCTCGCGGTGATGATCGACTACCTCTACACGCACCGCCCGCAGTGGCCCGCGCAGGCGGCCGTGGGCAAGACGGTGGTCAGCAGCCAGATGATCGACCGCGTGGCCGCGCGGCTCGGGCGCAAGCTGTACGAGGTGCCGGTGGGCTTCAAGTGGTTCGTCGACGGGCTGGTCGATGCCTCGCTGGCCTTCGGCGGCGAAGAGAGCGCGGGCGCGACCTTCCTGCGCCACGACGGCTCCGTGTGGACCACCGACAAGGACGGCATGGTGCCCGCCCTGCTGTCGGCCGAGATCGCCGCGCGCACCGGGCGCGATCCGGGCGAGCGCTACGCCGAGCTGACGCAGGCGCTGGGCCAGCCGGTGTCGGACCGGGTGGACGCGGCGGCCACGGTCGAACAGAAGAAGCGGCTGTCGAGCCTGTCGCCCGAGCAGATCCGCTCGACCGAACTGGCGGGCGACAAGATCGTCGACGTGCTGAGCCATGCGCCGGGCAACGGCGCGGCCATCGGCGGCGTGAAGGTGGTTACCGCCAACGGCTGGTTCGCGGCGCGGCCCTCGGGCACGGAGAACATCTACAAGATCTACGGCGAGAGCTTCAAGGGCAAGGAGCACCTGGCGCGCATCCTCGAAGAGGCGCAGCAGGTGGTGGACGGAGCGCTGTCGGGCAGTTGAGCGCCATGCGCACGCTGGTGCTGCGGCTGAACCCGGGCGACGACCTTCGCGCGTCGCTCGATCTCGCGTTGCGGCAAAGCGGCACCGAGGCCGCGTTCGTGGTGTCGGGCATCGGCAGCCTGCGCGGGGCGAGCGTGCGGTTCGCGGGTGCCGAGTCGCCGACCCGCATCGAAGGCGATCTGGAAATTCTGATGCTGGCCGGCAGCCTGTCGCCGGACGGCTCGCACATTCACATCAGCGTGTCGGACGCGCAAGGCCGGGTCTTCGGCGGGCATGCGGCGCCTGGCTGCGTGGTGCGCACCACGGCCGAGGTCCTGGTGGCGCTGCTGCCCGACTGGCAATTCGCGCGCACGCACGATCCGCTGACCGGCTACGCCGAACTCGCGCCGCGCGAGCGGCGCTGAGCCGCAGGTCACGGCTCGGGTTCAGGCTTCGAGCGACTCAACGCGCAGCGTGGTCACCGCACCCGTCACCTCAGCGCGCGCCTGCAGCGCATGAACCGCCAGGTCGAGCGTGCCCTGCACCACCGGGCCAGTCAGCACCAGCACCTGCGGGCTCATGCCCGGTTTTTCTTCCGCCAGCGCAACCTGCCGCACCGGCACCTTCTGCTCCGCCAGGCAGGCCGTCACCGCCTGGATGTGGCTGATGGCGCAGACCGGCACGCGCAGGTAGTGCGCGGTGTGCACCGCCGCGCGCGGCAGCACGGCGAGCTCGTTCGTCGCATGGGCATGAACGCCCAGGTGCGGCACATGGCGCGCGGCATCCACGCCGTCGAGCCGCGCCACGTCGACCAGGTCGGCAATCACCGCGGAAGCCGTCTGCTCCGATCCGGCGCCCGCGCCGTAGTACATCGTGAGGCCGGCCGCGTCGCTCTTGACCATGACCGCGTTCATCGAGCCGTTGACATGGGCCATCAGGTGGTCGGCCGGCACCAGCACCGGCTGCACGCGCAGCTCGACACCGCTCGCCTGTCGGCGCGCCACGCCCAGCAGCTTGATGCGAAAGCCCAGTTGCTCGGCGCAGGCCACGTCCGCCCTTTGCAAGGCCGTGATGCCTTCGACCTGCGCATCGGCAAAGCGCAGCGGCATGCCGAAGGCGTTGGCAGCCAGCAGGGTCAGCTTGTGGGCGGCGTCGATGCCCTCGATGTCGAAGGTGGGATCGGCCTCGGCATAGCCCAGCGCCTGGGCCTGGGCCAGTGCGGCGGCAAAGTCCAGGCCCTCGTCGCGCATCTTGCTGAGAATGAAATTGGTGGTGCCGTTGATGATGCCGGCCACCCATTCGATGCGGTTGGCCGCCAGGCCTTCGCGCAGCGCCTTGATGATGGGAATGCTCACGGCCACGGCGCCTTCGTAGGCCACGGCCACGCCTTTTTCGCGCGCGGCGGCAAAGATCTCGGTGCCGTGCACGGCCAGCAGCGCCTTGTTGGCCGTCACCACATGCTTGCCGTGCGCAATGGCGGCCAGCACCCAGTCGCGCGCAGCACCGGTGCCGCCGGCCACTTCCACCACCACGTCGACGTCGGGGTGCGTGGCGACCTGCATCGGGTCGGCCGTGAGGGCCACGCTGTCGCCCACGATGCCCGCCGCGCGCTGCAGGTCGCGCGCCGCCACGATCACCAGTTCGATGGCGCGGCCGGCCCGCGCCGCAATGTCCGCCTGGTTGCGCGCCAGCACCTTGAAGGTGCCCGAGCCGACGGTGCCGATGCCGATCATCCCCACGCGCAGGGTGCGGTTCAACGCGGGGCGGCGGTGCAGGGGCTCGAGGGATTCAACGGGGTCGCGGTACATGGGACATCTCCTGACGAAAAAAAGAAAACCCAGCTGCCAGAGCTGGGTTCATTCGTTCGGGGAGAGAGCGATACACCAGGTGGCTGCCGAAACGGCCACCTGCGCGAGCTAGGTGGCCGCGGTGGTAATGGTGGTAATCATTCGAGCAACAACCATCGCCTGCGCGGAGGCAGGCGGCATCATGCGAGCCATCAGGGCTGCGTTGGATGCGGGGTGGAAGTGTGGGCTCGGCATGAGGCGCGGAGTGTACAGGAGCAAGGCTGCGTTCGGCTCAGGGCGCGGCCGACAGCCGCTTTTCGAGCCACACGCTGTAGCGCGACAACCCGAAGCACAGCACCCAGTACACCGCCGCGATGAAGAGGTAGCCCTCGAGGTAGAACGGCCGCCACGTCGGGTCGCCGCCCAGCGCCAGGCCCAGGGCGCCGGTGAGCTCGAACAGCCCGACCACCGTGACCAGCGAGGTGTCCTTCAGCGTGCCGACCACGCTGTTGGTCAGCGCGGGCACCACCAGGCGCAGCGCCTGCGGCAGCACGATGTCGCGCTGCACCGGCCAGCGGCCGAAGCCCAGCGCCATCGCCACCTCGGTCTGCCCGCGCGGCACCGCCTGCAGGCCGCCTCGGATGATCTCAGCCAGATACGCGGCCACGAACAGCGTGAGCCCGGCCAGCACGCGCACCAGCACGTCGGGCTGCCAGCCGGCCGGCCACAACAGCGGCAGCAAAAAAGACGCCATGAACAGCACCGAAATCAGCGGCACGCCGCGCACCAGTTCGATGTAGCTCGCGCTCAGCGTGCGCACCACCGGCCAGCCCGAACGCCGCCCCAGCGCCAACAGCAGCGCGAGCGGAAAGGCCAACGCCAGTCCCACCACCGCCAGCCCGACGGTCAGCGGCAGGCCACCCCAGCGGCTGGTGGGCACGTAAGGCAGACCGAGCACACCACCGCGCATCAGCAGCACGAACAGCAGCAGCGCCACCGCCCACAGCGGCACCAGCCACCAGCGCCAACTGCGCGGCCAGGCACTGAGCACGGTCACGGCGGACAGCACCACCACCGCGATGGCCGGGCGCCATTGCTCTTCGTACGGAAAGCGCCCGAACAGCATCGGGCGCCACTTCTCCGCAACCACGCCCCAGCACGCGCCGTGCTGCACCGCGCGGCAGGCGTCGGCGTCGGGACGGAACACCGCATGCACCACGCCCCACTCCACCGCATGGAACCCGCCCCACGCCAGCAGTGCCAGAAGCAGCAGCGTGGCCAGCGCGCGCAGCGGCGAACCCCACAGCTCGCTGCGCCACGCGATCGGGCCCTGCGCCACGTTCCTCATTGCCAGCCTCGCAGCGCGACACGCGCGTTGTAGCGGTTCATGCCGAAGGAGATCAGCAGCGACAGCAACAGGTAGATCGCCATGATGATGGCAATGCACTCGAAGGCACGCCCGTTCGAGCCGATGGTGGTGTTGGCGATCGACACCAGCTCCGGGTAGCCCACGGCCACCGCGAGCGAAGAATTCTTGGTGAGGCTCAGCAGCTGGTTGGTCAGCGAAGGCACGATCACCCGCAGCGCCTGCGGCAGCACCACGATGCGCAACTGCTGCAGCGGCGAGAGCCCCAGCGCCTGCCCCGCCAGCACCTGCCCCTGCGACACCGACAAAATGCCGGCGCGCACGATCTCGGCCACGAAGGCGGCCGAATAAAAGCTCAGTCCCGCGACGATCGTCACGTACTCCGGGCTCAGCGCCGCGCCGCCGGTCACGCCGAAGTCGCCACGCTCAGGCCATTCGAAATGCGTGGGCCACCAGCCGCCCTCGGCCGCCACCGGCCACGGCACGCTCAGCCCGCCCTTGCTCAGCCACACACCCGGCAACAGGCGCACGGGCTCGGTCGGGTCGGGCAACAGGTTGGCCATGGCAAAGGCCAGCATCAGCAACTGCACCAGCAGCGGCACGTTGCGCAGCAGCTCGACATAGGCGGTGCAGATGCCGCGCAGCAACACGTGCGGCGCGAGCCGGCCAATGCCGATCAGCGTGCCCAGCACCACCGAGAAAATGGCCGCCGGCACCGCCGCGCGCACCGTGTTGATCAGCCCCGCGAGAAACGCGCGCCACGAAGGCTGGCTCGCGTCGAAGTCGAGCCAGCCCTCGCTGATCGAAAAGCCCGCGGGCTCGGTGAGAAAGTCGAAGCCGGAGCGAACGCCCCGCGCGCGCAGCACCTCCAGCGCATGGTGAACCACCCAGACCGCGCCGGCCGCCACGGCCAGCACCAGCGCCGCCTGGACGGCCCACGCCAGCCAGACCCCGCGGCGCGAGGCCCTGCCGCTCATCGAACGGGGGGTGCGTAGATGAGGCCGCCCTTGCTCCACAGATTGTTGGAGCCGCGCGGCAGCTTCAGCACCGACTTGGGACCGACGTTGCGCTCGAACATCTCGCCGTAGTTGCCCACGGCCTTGACGGCGCGGAACGACCAGTCCTTGTCCAGGCCCAGCAGCTTGCCCAGGTCTTCACCGGTGCCCACCAGGCGCTGCTGCGCCGGGTCCTTGCTGTTGGCCTTGAGCTCGTCGGCATTGGCCTGCGTGACGCCGGCTTCCTCGGCCTCGATGAGCGCGTTGGGCACCCACTTGGCAATGGCAAACCATTCGTCGTCGCCGCGGCGCACCAGCGGTGCCAGCGGCTCCTTGGAGATGAGCTCGGGCAGGATCAGGTAGTCGTCGGGGTTGGGCGCTTCCTTGTTGCGCAGGCCGGCCAGCGCCGAGGCGTCGGTCGTGAAGGCCTGGCAGCGGCCCGAGAAGAAGGCCTTGAACGAGGCCTCGAAGCTCTCGAACACCACGGTCTTCACCGGAATGCCCTGCGCGCGGAAGTAGTCCGACACGTTTTTCTCGTTGGTGGTGCCCGACTGCGTGCAGATGGTGGCGTTCTTCAGCTGCTTGGCGCTCGTCACCTTGAGCTTCTTCGGCACCAGGAAGCCCTGGCCGTCGTAGTAGGTGATGGTGGTGAAGTTGAAGCCCAGCGAGGCGTCGCGCGTGAGCGTCCAGGTGGTGTTGCGCGCCAGGATGTCGATTTCGCCGGCCTGCAGGGCCGAGAAGCGCTGCTGCGAATTGAGCGGAACGAAGTCGACCTTCTTGCCGTCGCCCAGCACGGCCGCGGCAATGGCGCGGCAGGTGTCGACGTCCAGGCCCGACCAGTTGCCCTGCGTGTCCGGAGCGGAGAAGCCCGCCACGCCGTTGGTCACGCCGCATTTGACGGTGCCACGTTGCTTGACGGCGTCCAGCGTCTTGCCGGCAAAGGCCGGCGCGGCAGCGGCCAGCGCGAGGACGGATGCGGCCGCGAGCAAGGCCGGGCGGAATGGTTTGTTCATGGGTGTGTTCTCCTCACAAGTAAGCAAAAGGCAGTGTACGGGCCGACACCACACTGCGCCAACGAACTCCGGGTTGGATGCATATGCCTCGCAAGAACTGCCGAAAAGCGCCGCAGGTTCACTACCATACGGCCCTCTCATCACTTCCACTGGAACCTACACAAATGGTCAAATCCGACGACACCGGCAAGTTCATCCTGCGCGTTTCGCTTGGCGTCCTCATCCTGCTGCATGGCATTGCCAAGCTGCAGGGCGGCGTCGGCTTCATCTCCGGCATGCTGGCCCAGCACGGGCTGCCGGGCGCGCTGGCCTACCTGGTCTACATCGGCGAGGTGGTGGCGCCCGTGCTGCTGATCATCGGCCTGTACACGCGGCCCGCCGCGTGGATCGTGGCCATCAACATGCTCGTGGCCTTTGCACTGGTGCACGCCAAGGACCTGACCTCGCTCGGCAAGCAAGGCGGCTGGGCGCTGGAGCTGCAAGGCATGTTCCTGTTCGCCGCCATCGCCCTCGCCTTCATGGGTGGCGGGCGCTTCGCGCTCAGCAGCAAGTACAACTGATTCGGTTCAATCGTCGTCCGCTGCATCGAGGCCTGGAAACAGGACCTCGGTGTAGCCGAAACGAGAAAAATCGCGCACCCGCATCGGGTACAGCTTGCCCAGCAGATGGTCGACCTCATGCTGCACCACGCGCGCATGAAAGCCGGTCGCCACCCGGTCGATCGGGTCGCCGTACAGGTCGAAGCCGGTATAGCGGATGTTGGCGAAGCGCGGCACCACGCCGCGCAGGCCCGGCACCGACAGACACCCTTCCCAGCCCTCTTCCTCCTCGTCGTTCAACGGCGTGATGACGGGGTTGAGCAGCACAGTACGGGGCACCGCAGGTGAATCCGGATAACGGGGGTTGACGACGTCGGTGCCGAAGATCACCAGTTGCAGGTCCACACCGATCTGCGGGGCCGCGAGGCCGGCGCCGTTGACCGAATGCATGGTCTCGAACATGTCGCGCACCAGCAGGTGCAGCTCGTCGGTGTCGAAGGCGGCGACCGGCTGCGCGATGCGCAGCAGCCGGGGGTCGCCCATCTTGAGGATTTCGTGGATGGCCATGGCGGAATTATCGCGACAGCCTCGCATCCTCGCCTGCCGCTTGTGCAGGCGGTCCGGGATCAGGGAGGCGTTTGGCCCTTGGAGTCCGGCGATGTCCACAGACGCGCGTTGCCGCGCGGCTGCGACGGAATGGAGCCAGGGCCGCCACCGGCGATGGGCGGGCGAGGTGCCGGTCCCACGGCAGGCGGACGGCCACCGCCATTCCAGTTCGGCGGGCGGCCCGCCGGATAGCCTGGCCGCACCGCCGGGTAACCCGGCCGGCCGTAGTACGGGCGCCCACCGTCGTAATACGGACGGCGTTCGCGCTCGTAGTAGCCGCCGCCGTTGATGTAGACCGGCGCAGGCGCCACGACCACGGGGGCCGGTTCGCTGTAATAAGGCCCGGACGAATAGCCCTGGTTGTAGCCACCCGAGTAATACGGATCGCCGGGAACACCCACGCAGCCCGTCAGCAGCGCAACGCCACCGACTGCAACGCAGGCACCAAGAACTCGAATTGTTGTCATGAGGGAACTCTCCTTGTGGCCTTCAGTTAACTTTCAACGTCAGGTTGTAGACCTTGTTGACTGCGCGCCGATGAAGTGGCGTAACGGCGGGTAAAGAGCAGACCCCCACCGCTGCGTCAGGGTTCCCCGGCCGGCGGCGGTACACCGTGGGCCAGTATCTCCAGCATGCGCGCCTCGTCGATGATTTCCACGCCGTTGTCACGGGCCTTGTCCAGTTTGCTCCCGGCCTCTTCACCGGCCACGAGGTAGTGGGTTTTCTTGCTGACGGAGCCGGACACCTTGGCCCCGGCTGCCTCCAATTTATCCTTCGCCTCGTCGCGGCCCAGCGTAGGAAGGGTTCCGGTGATCACGAAGGTCAGGCCCGCCAAGGGCTTGGGCGCGCGAACCGCCGGCTCGCCCTCTTCCCAGGTCAGGCCGCAGGCGCGCAATTGCTCGACCACCTCCCGGTTGTGCGGCTGGTCGAAGAAGGTGCGAAGGCTTTGCGCCACCACGGGGCCGACGTCGTTCACCTCGAGCAGCTGTTCTTCGGTCGCGTCCATGATCGCGTCGAGTTTGCCGAAGTGCCGGGCCAGCTCCTTCGCGGTGGACTCGCCGATGTGCCGAATGCCCAGGCCGAACAAAAAGCGTGGCAGCGTGGTCTTCTTGGAGGCTTCCAGCGCATCGACCAGGTTCTTCGCCGACTTCTCTGCCATGCGCTCCAGCCCGGCCAGCGTGACGAGCCCGAGCTTGTACAGGTCGGGCAAGGTGCGGATCAGGTTGGCATCGACCAGTTGCTCGACCAGCTTGTCGCCCAGCCCCTCGACCTCGACCGCGCGCCGGGCTGCGAAATGCAGGATGGCCTCCTTGCGCTGCGCCGCGCAGAACAGGCCGCCGGTGCAGCGGTAGTCCACCTCGCCCTCCTCGCGCACGGCGTCCGAGTCGCACACGGGGCACTTGTGCGGCATGGTGAACTGCGCGCCGCGCTCGCCTTCGGGCTTGGCCAGGCTCTCGGGCACCACGCCCACCACTTCTGGAATCACGTCGCCGGCGCGGCGCACGATCACCGTGTCGCCCACGCGCACGTCCTTGCGGCGCGCCTCGTCCTCGTTGTGCAGCGTGGCATTGGTCACGGTGACACCGCCCACGAACACCGGCGCCAGCTTGGCCACCGGCGTGAGCTTGCCGGTGCGCCCGACCTGGATCTCGATGCCCAGCACCTGGGTAAGCTGCTCCTGCGCCGGGTACTTGTGGGCCACGGCCCAGCGCGGTTCGCGCGAGACAAAGCCCAGTTGCCGCTGCAGCTCGATGCTGTCCACCTTGTAGACCACGCCGTCGATGTCGTACGGCAAGGCATCGCGCTGCCTGCCGATGTTTTCATGGAACGCCGTCAGTTCGATCGCGCCCGTCGCGCGCGCGGTCTGCGTGGCGACCGGAAAGCCCCACGCATGAAACTGCTGCAGCCAGTCGAACTGCGTCGGGCATTCGAGCCCGCCTTCGGCCGCGGGCGTGACCTCGCCCAGGCCGTAGGCAAAGAAGCTCAGCGGCCGAGCCGCGGCAATGGCGGGGTCGAGCTGGCGCACCGCGCCGGCCGCCGCATTGCGCGGGTTGACGAACACCTTCTCGTTCTTCTGCCCGCCGGCGATCTTCTGGCGCTGGCGTTCGTTCAGCGCGTCGAAGTCGGCGCGCTTCATGTAGACCTCGCCGCGCACCTCGACCACCGGCGGCGCCTTGCCGTTCAGGCGCAGCGGAATCTCGCGCACGGTGCGGATGTTCTGCGTGACGTCCTCGCCCACCTCGCCGTCGCCGCGCGTGGCGGCCTGCACCAGCACGCCGTGCTCGTAGCGCAGGTTCATGGCCAGGCCGTCGAACTTCAGCTCGCAGACGTATGCCACCTGCGGGCCGTCTTCGGCCAGGCCCAGCTCCTTGCGCACGCGCGCATCGAAGGCGCTGGCGCCGCCGGACGTGATGTCGGTCTCGGTGCGAATCGACAGCATCGGCACCTTGTGGCGCACCTTGGTGAAGCCGTCGAGCACCTTGCCGCCCACGCGCTGCGTCGGCGAATCGGGTGTGCGCAGGTCGGGGTGCTCGGCTTCCAGGGCCTGAAGACGCTGAAAGAGCTTGTCGTACTCGGCGTCCGGCAGCACGGGCGCGTCCAGCACGTAGTAGAGGTGGGCGTGCCGGTGGAGCTGTTCGCTCAGTGCGGCGGCTTCGCGTGCCGCTTCGTCGCGCGTCGTCATGGGAGTCTCCCGAAGGTCGGAGTTAGCTGAAGAGGCGCCGCGCCAGCGGCGAGCCCGCCGCGAGGTCGCGTGCGTCGAGCGTGTCGTAGAGCTGCTCGAGGTCGTTGCCGATCACGTCCATGGTCTCGTCGCGCAGCAACTGGCCGTCGCTGTCGGTCACCACGCCGTCCATCTCGCGCGCCAGCGTGGCCGCGGCTTCGCGCATGCGGCGGAACGGCTCCTCGGCACGGTCGACCTGCGGCACGTCCAGGCTCAGGCTCAGTTCGCGAATGGCCGACTGCGCCGGGTCGTCGGCCAGCGCTGCCTGTGTGTCGAAGGACAGCCCCAGCACCGGCGGCAGGCCGGGCTCGCCGGTCGGCAGCATCATGCGGCCCGGAATGATCCCGGCCACGAAGCCCAGCCGCGCCGCGTTCTGCTGCACGTAGCCCGGGCTCCAGGCCGCATGCAGCGCACGCAGCACGAAGCCCAGTTGCGCGTCGTGCGCGCTGGCGAACTGGTCGAGCTCGCGCGCGCGCGCCACCTCGTCCAGCATCTCGGGGAACTCGGGCGAGCCGTTCACGGCGTCGGCAAAGGCCTGGGCCTTGACCACGAATTCGGAGTATTCGATTTCATTCAGCGCGCCGGTGCGGTTGGCCAGCTGCACGCCGACTTGGAACGCGCTGTAGCGCTGGCCGGCCACGGGCGGCTCCCACTGCCCGGTGTGTTCGTTCAGGCCTTCGATGGCCACGGGCTTGCTGCCCGCGCGCCGGGTCGGCGGCATGGCCGCGATGGCGGCGTCGCCCGAGGCCAGACCGTCGAGCGACACCGGGGCGATCACGTCGATCAGCGGGTCGAGCCCGCCGCGGCGGTCGCCCGTGGCCACCGGCACGCCGCTGGGCGCGGGAAGGTCGGGGTCGAACAGGGGTTCGTGGCGGTCGGCGCTCGACACCTGGTTCGGGTCGACATGCAGGTGCGGCCCCTCGCCGTCGCCAGAGCCCGACATGGCGCGCTCGGCTTCGTCCAGCGCCACGTCGACCGCGTCGGGCTGGCGCGGCGCATTGCGGCGCGACATCAGGGTGTTGTAGGCGACGACGGCCGCGAGCACGAGGCCACCGAGGATGGCCAGGGCGAGAGTGAGATTGCTCATGCTTGCCGCTCGCCTCAGGCGGCTTCGACCATGGAGACCGCGGACTCCATGTCGACCGCCACGATGCGCGACACGCCCTGCTCCTGCATCGTCACGCCGATCAGTTGCTCGGCCATTTCCATGGCGATCTTGTTGTGGCTGATGAAGAGGAACTGGGTTTCGCGGCTCATGGCTGTCACGAGTTTGGCATAGCGCTCGGTGTTGGCGTCGTCCAGCGGCGCGTCCACTTCGTCCAGCAGACAGAAAGGCGCCGGGTTGAGCTGGAAGATCGCAAACACGAGCGCAATGGCCGTGAGGGCCTTCTCGCCGCCCGACAGGAGGTGGATGGTCTGGTTCTTCTTGCCGGGTGGCTGCGCCATCACCTGCACGCCGGAATCGAGAATTTCGTCGCCGGTCATCATCAGCTTGGCGTTGCCGCCGCCGAACAGCTCGGGGAACATGCGGCTGAAGTGCTCGTTGACGATCTTGAAGGTGCCCCCGAGCAGGTCGCGCGTTTCCGCGTCGATCTTGCGGATGGCGTCTTCCAGGGTGCCGATGGCTTCGTTCAGGTCGGCCGACTGGGCGTCCAGGAAGGTCTTGCGCTCGCTGGCGATGGCCAGTTCGTCGAGCGCTGCCAGGTTCACCGCGCCCAGGGCCACTACTTCGCGGTTGAGCCGGTCGATTTCGCCTTGCAGGCCGGTGAGCTTGACCTTCTCGGTCTCGATGGACTGTTCGACGGCCTCCAGATCGGCGCCGGCGTCGTCCAGCAGTTGCTGGTACTGCTCCACGCCCAGGCGCGCGGCCTGTTCCTTCAGCTGGAATTCGGTGATGCGCTGGCGCAGCGGGTCGAGCTCGCGCTCGAGTTGCAGGCGGCGCTCGTCGCTGGCGCGCAGCTTGAGCGTGAGGTCGTCGTACTGGCTGCGCGCGGAGCCCAGCGCCACTTCGCGTTCGAGCTTGAGCGCCAGCGCGTCCTGCAGGCCGGCCTGCGCGGCCGCGTCGGACAGGCGGCTCAGCTCGGCGCGGGCGCGCTCGTCTTCGTCGGTGAGCGACACCACCTGCTGCGCGGCGGTTTCGATGGAGCGGTTCAGCTCGCCGCGGCGGGCCTCCAGCGTGCGCTGCGAAAAGGTCGCTTCCTGCGCCTGGCGTTCGAGGCTACGGTGCTGCTCGCGGCTGGCGTTGAGCGCGCGGCCGGCTTCGATGACGCGCTCGTCGAGCTGCGCATGGCGCTCCTGGCTGTCGGCCAGCTGCATGTCGAGCTCTTCGAAACGGCCTTCGGCGGCGATGCGCCGCTCCTGCAATTCTTCGAGCTGCGCGTCGACCTCGCCCAGGTCGTTGGCCAGTTGTTCGCTGCGGGCGCGCGTTTGTTCGGCGAGCTGCGTCATGCGCAGCGTCTCGACCTGCAGCGTGTGCGCGCGCGACTGGGTTTCGGCGGCTTCGCGGCGCGCGGTCACCAGGCGTTGGGCGGCGTCGGCGTAGGCAGCTTCGGCGCGAATCAGCGCGGCGCGCGCTTCTTCGTTGATGAGTGTCTGGGCGCGCAGCTGGCGCTCCAGGTTTTCCATTTCCTGCTGGCGCGCCAGCAGGCCGGCCTGCTCGGAATCGGGGGCGTAGAAGTTGACGCTGTGCGCGGACACGGCATGACCGCTCTGCACGTACACCACCTCGCCGGGCTGCAGCGTGGCACGCGCGGCCAGCGCTTCCTCGAAGCTGGCGGCGGTGTAGCAGCCGTGCAGCCAGCCGTTCAGCAGCGCTTGCTGGCCGGCGTCGTTCAGGCGCAGCAGGCTCGACAGTCGGGGCAGCGCCGCGGCGGGTTCGGGCACGCCAGCGGCCGGCGGGCTGTAGAACGAGAGCTTGGCCGGCGGCGCGTCGCTGCCGAAGGCACGCACCATCTCCAGGCGGCTGACTTCGAGCGCGCCCAGTCGTTCGCGCAATGCGGATTCGAGCGCGTTCTCCCAGCCCTGCTCGATGTGGATGCGGCTCCACAGGCCCTGCAAACCGTCGAGGCCATGCTTGGCCAGCCAGGGTGCGAGCTTGCCGTCGGTCTTGACCTTTTCCTGCAGCGCGCGCAGCGCTTCGAGGCGGGCCGAGAACTCGGCGTGGCGGGCGCCTTCGGTGTTGACGGCCTGCTGCTTCGTGCGGCGGTCGTCGTCGAGCTGCGGCACGGTTTCCTGCAGCTCCTGCAGGCGCGCATCGGCTTCGCTGGCGGCCTCTTGCGCGGCGGCGTGCTGCTCCTGCATGTCGAGCAGGCGGGCTTCGTCGGGCGCGGCCAGCGCGTTCTGGTCGGCGCGCAGGCGTTCGCTGCGCTGCGTGAGCTGGCGGCTTTGTTCTTCGATGTTGCGCTGGTCGGCGGCCAGCACCTGAATCTGCTGCTGCACCTGCGACACGGTCGTGCGCTGGGTGTTGGCCTGCTCCTGGGCGCGCTGCACGGCTTCTTCGAGCTCGGGCAGGCGCGCGTCGTGTTCCTCGAGCTGCGCGGCCAGCAGAATGGCCTGCTCTTCGGCGTCCACACCGGCACCGGCCAGCGTCTCGATCTCGGCTTCGGCCTCTTCGCGGCGCCGGCCCCACTGGCCCATTTGCTCGCGCAGTTGCACCAGCCGCTGTTCGACGCGCTGCCGGCCTTCGACCACGAAGCGGATCTCGCCCTCGAGCCGGCCGACTTCGGCGCTGGCCTCGTACAGCTTGCCCTGCGCCTGGTTGACGGTGTCGCCGGCGCCGTAGTGGGCCTGGCGCACGGTTTCGAGTTCGGCCTCGATGTGGCGCAGATCGGCCGTGCGCGACTCCAGGTCGTTGATGGCCTTTTCGGAGTCGGTCTTGATCTTGGCCTGGTCGGCGTTGCTTTCGCTGCGCTTCAAGAACCACAGCTGGTGCTGCTTCTTGGTGGCGTCGCCCTGCAGCGTGTTGTAGCGCGCGGCCACCTCGGCCTGCTTCTCCAGCTTTTCGAGGTTGGCGTTGAGCTCGCGAAGAATGTCTTCCACGCGCGTGAGGTTCTCGCGCGTGTCGCCCAGGCGGTTTTCGGTTTCGCGGCGGCGCTCCTTGTATTTGGAGACGCCCGCCGCTTCTTCGAGGAACAGGCGCAGCTCTTCGGGCTTGGACTCGATGATCCGGCTGATCGTGCCCTGGCCGATGATGGCGTAGGCGCGCGGCCCGAGGCCGGTGCCCAGGAACACGTCCTGCACGTCGCGGCGGCGCACCGGCTGGTTGTTGATGTAGTAGCTGCTGGTGCCGTCGCGCGTGAGCACGCGGCGCACCGCGATTTCGCTGAACTGGTTCCACTGGCCGCCGGCGCGGTGGTCGGCGTTGTCGAACACCAGCTCCACGCTGGAGCGGCTGGCCTGCTTGCGGGTGGTCGTGCCGTTGAAGATCACGTCCTGCATCGACTCGCCGCGCAGCTCCGACGCGCGCGACTCGCCGAGCACCCAGCGCACCGCATCCATGATGTTCGACTTGCCGCAACCGTTGGGCCCCACCACGCCGACCAGTTGGCCCGGCAGCAGAAAGTTGGTGGGTTCGGCGAACGACTTGAAGCCAGAGAGCTTGATGGAATTAAGACGCACGACTTGTCGGCCTGGCTTGGCTGTAGCGCCAAGGTATTGATTTGTAAGGAAAATTGCACGGGCCTGCAGCTTGCAGCAGGCCGCCGCCCCAGCCGTGGATGATAACGTCAGGGCATGAGCGATTCCCTGCTTTCCCCCCTGCGCGCCAGACCAAGCTGGCACCCCGCGGCTCTTGCCCGCATGGTCGCCGCCATGGTCGCCGGCGCCACCGTCGTGCTCGGTCTTTCAGGCTGTTCGTCCATCAAGGACACCCAGCGCGCCGAACCCTACGGCAACCAGGAATGGCTGCAGTCGGGCGCCAACCGCATCGCCAACCTGTCGCTGCGCGACAACCTGCAGTCGGTGCGCCGCGTGCAGAGCACGCTGTACAAGCGCAACCCGCGTGAATGGCACAAGTCTGCTGCCAGCCTCGAAGACGCCACCCAGCGCACCTGGGACGCCGTGCTCAAGGGCCCGCCCTTGCCAGAGCTGAAGGGCGCCACCGGCATCGACGCCATCCGGCTGGCCTTCGACACCGGCCCGCAGGGCTACCAGGGCGATCGCGTGGCGGCGCTGGTGGTGGGCTGGGCCACGCTGCTCAAGCAGGCCAACGGCGGCACCTGGGACCAGACCATGATCGACGGCGTGAACGCCGAGAACAGCTTCCGCGCCGCGCGCAATTTCGAGATTTCGCTCTGGCTCATCTCCTCCAAGACCGGCCCCGACGGCCAGCCGCTGCTGCTGGCCACCGAAATCAGCGACCGTGGCCGCAACCTGGTGGCCGACCGCGAACTGTCGAAGGTGGTGGCGCGGCTCGACCTGCTGGCCGCGCAAGCCGACGAAAAATACCGCCGCGCGGCGCTCGACTTCGGTCAGAACTGGGTCATGGGCGTGGTCATGCCCTTCTTCACCCTGGTGCCCAAGTGATCGCAAAATCGCGCCCCTAGAATGAAGCCGCCCTTCACATCCCACACTCCTCAACCCATCCGAGGCAGCAGCAACTCATGAGCTCCATCAATTTCATCGGCGGCGAAAAAGGCGGTGTCGGCAAGTCGGTCACGGCACGCGTGCTGGCGCAGTACTTCATCGACCACAGCCGCCCGTTCGTGGGCTTCGACACCGACCGCTCGCACAGCTCGTTCACCCGCTTCTACGAAGGCTTTGCCTCGCCCGTGGTGGTCGACAGCTTCGAAGGCCTGGACACCGTGGTCAACGGCTTCGAGAGCAACCCGCAGCAAAGCGTGATCGTCGACCTGGCGGCGCAAACGCTGGCGCCGCTGTCGCGCTGGATCAAGGAGTCGGACCTGTTCGACGTGTTCGCCGAGATCGGCGTCACCGTCAACTTCTGGCATGTGCTGGACGACGGCAAGGACTCCACCGACCTGCTCGGCTCGCTGATCGACACCTTCGGCAACCGGCCCAACTACATCGTGGTGCAGAACTACGGGCGTGGCAGCGACTTCGGCATGTTGCTGGCTTCGCAGTCGCTTTCCAAGGCAACGGCCAACGGTGCCCGCGTGATCGCCCTGCCCCGGCTGCACGACGCGAGCATGCGCAAGATCGATGCGCAGAACACCAGCTTCTGGAAGGCCGTGAACGACCGGGAAGGCGTGCATGCGCTGGGGCTGCTGGAGCGCCAGCGCGTAAAGTCGTGGCTGGCTACTGCTTACGCGGCGTTCGACACGCTGCCGCTTTGAATCTTCGAGGGCCGTCCTGGCGCCAATGTGGCGCTGATGCCGCGTCAATGCCGTCGGCCCTCACCCCAACCGTCGCCCGAAGGGAGACGGAGAAATTCAGATCATTCCGCCGTTGATGGAAATGATCTGGCCCGTGATGTATGCCGCTTCATTGCTCGCCAGAAACGCGGCCAGCGCGGCCACTTCCTGCGGCGTGCCGGCGCGCTTCACCGGCACCATCTGATTGATCACCGCCTGCTCGAACACCGCGTCCGCCATCGGCGACGCAATGATGCCGGGCGCAATCGCATTCACCGTGACGCCGCGCGAGGCCACTTCAAGCGACAGCGCCTTGGTGGCGCTGTTCAGCGCACCCTTGGCCGCGGCGTAGTTGACCTGCCCCTTGTTGCCCGCAATGGCGGCCACCGAAGAAATGTTCAGAATGCGCCCCCAGCGCGTGCGCATCATCGGCAGCAGCAAGGGCTGGGTGACGCGGAAGAAGCCGTTCAGCGACACGTCGATCACCTTGTGCCACTGCGCCGGGCGCATGCCCGGCAGCACGGCGTCGTCGTGCACGCCCGCGTTGTTGACCAGAATCTGCACCGGCCCGGCTTCCAGGATGCGCGCGGTCGCTGCCGCGCAGGCCTCGTCGCTGCACAGGTCGAACACATGGCATTCGGCCTTGCCGCCGGCGGCCGTGATCGACGCGGCGAGTTGCTCGACGGCCTCGGGCCGTGAATTCGCATGCAGCAGCACGGTGGCGCCGTCGCGCGCCAGGCGTTCGGCCATGGCCGCGCCCAGCGCGCCGCTGGCGCCGGTGATCAGTGCGCGTTTTCCTTCGAGACTCATGGGGATGGGGTGCTTTCTGTGACCAGCGGCGTGTTGAGAACGACCACGGCGCGGCCTTCGGCCAGCAGGCGGCCGTCGTCGGCCGCCACCGTGAACGCATAGAGAACCTGGCGCTCGTCGCCCGACAGGCGCTGCGCGCGCACCTGCAGCGCGCCGGGCACGTCGTCGAGCCGGGCCACGGCCAGCGTCACGTTGCGCGTGCTTGCCAAGAAACCGGCCGACGGCGTGCTGCCCTCGGCGGCCAGCAGGCCGCCATGCAGCGCCATGGCCTGGGCGGCGTATTCGATGGCGTTGGGCGCGAGCAAGCCGCTGTGCGTGCGCAGCGGGTTGTCGGCCAGGGCATGCGTGGTGGTGCTGCAGTGGATGGCTTCGGTGTCCCAGCTTTCCAGCCGCTCCAGCAGGCACATGCTGCCGCTGTGCGGAATGCGCCGGGCAATGCCGGCGCGGTCGAGCGTTTGCGGCGCGGTCATGCGGCCTCGTTCTGTTCCAGGTCGGCCACCAGCAGCACGTTGGCAAAGGGCGTGCCCTCGCTCATCGGCATGCTGCGCACGCGAAAGCCCAAGCTCTGCAGCAGTGCAGTCCACTCCGACAGCGGACGGCCCCAGGTCGGCGAGACCTTGTGGCCGCGAATGCGCGTGACGGTGCGGTCGACCCACTGGCTGATCGCAAAGCCGCGGCGGCTGGAAGCATCGCCCACGCGCAGCAGCAGCCGCGCCTTGGCGTTGCCACCGCGCCGCAGCGCGTCGCGCACGCGCTCCAGCACGCCTTCCTGCGCCTGCAGGTCCACGTAATGCAGCACGTCCAGGATCACGACAAGGTCGCAGTCGGGCAGCTCGGCGGAGCACATGTCGGCGCAGAGCAGCGTGGGCTTGGGCTCCAGATGCCCGATGGAGGCCTGGGCACGCGCCACGTCCTTGGGCATCAGCTCGATGCCGGTGTACTCGGGGCGCGGCGCCGTGGGAAACCACGTCGACGGCCAGCGGCCCTGCTTCTGCATGGCGCTCATCGACGCCAGCAGGCTCGCGAACAATCCCTGCCCGCAGCCGATGTCGACCACGCGCCGATGCTCGGCCTCGATCAGCCCGCGCTCCAGCAGTCCGCGAAACACCGGGTCGCGGCCCAGCTTGCCGCGCGCGAAGTGCCAGGCGAAGCTGCCGCCCTTCTTGTAGGGCGCCGTTGCGGCTTCGTGCAGCTCGCGCCAAGCCCTGTCGGCCGGCGTGGAGAGCGTGGTGGCGCTCATGGCTTGAGGCCTTCGGGCAGGGTCACGGCGCGCAGTCCATCGGCGCGCAGGCGTTCGAGCAACAAGGGCAATACCTCCAGCAAAACGGGTTGTCCTTTGGCCGTGCGCGCGGCGTTGCCGTCGTGCAGCAACAGGATGTCGCCGGCCTGCAGGTTGCGGCTCAGGCGCGCCATCACCTTGGTGGCGTCGCCCTCGCGGGTGTCGAAGCCTCGGCGCGTCCAGCTCACGAGCGACAGGCCCAGCCGGTGCAGCACCGGTTCGAGAAACGGGTTGCGCAGGCCGGCCGGCGCACGAAAGCAGGTGGGGCGCTGGCCGGTGACGTCGCTCACGATGTCCTGCGCACGCGCAATCTCGGCGGCAAAACCGCGTGGGCCCAGAAACGAAAAATTGTGCCGGTGCCGCGCCGTGTGGTTCTGGATGCTGTGGCCGCGCGCCACGATGTCGCGCGCCAGTTGGGGGTGCGCCAGCACCCGCTCTGCAATGCAGAAGAAGGTGGCGCGCTGGCCGTGCGCGTCCAGCAGGTCGAGCACGCGCGGTGTCACCTCGGGCTCGGGGCCGTCGTCGATGGTGATGGCCACTTCGCGCCGCGCGGCAGCCGCTTCGGGCAGCCGCGTGACGTTGGGGCCCAGCAGGTTGCTGCGCGGGGTCAGGCCGGCACCGGTGATCAGCGCATGGTTCAGCACGATGGCGCCGATGGCCCACGGCAACGCGCCCGGCACCAGCGCCCCCGCGCCGATGGCCGCCACATGCCAGGCCGCGCTGGCACGGATGGCCGGCGGCCAGGGCCAGGATTCGGTGCTTGGGGCGGGTGCGGAAGACATGGCGGCGAATTTTCCCATCAGCCGCGCGTGGGCGGCGGCTCGGCAGACGGTCTGGCAGACGGCGCCACGCTGCGCGCAAACGCCGCCGACAGCAGCAGCGCCAGCAGCGCCCCCGGTGCCACCACGCGGCCGATGGACGACAGCGCCGGAATGTCGGAAATGGCGATCAGCCCGAACGACACCACGGTCGTCAGGTTGGCCAGCATCAGCGACGCCAGCGTGTCCTCGTCGGCGCGGCCGGTGGTGCGCAGTTGGTCGAAGAACAGCGCGTAGTTGGAGCCCACCGCCACGATGAGCAGCAGCCCCACCAGGTGCAGGATGCCCAGTGCCGACTGCAGCACCGCCATGCCGCCGAGGGTGAGCACCACCGCGAACAGCAACGGCTGGCACACGGCCAGCAGGCGGCGCCACGAGCGCAGGTAGATGCCCAGCAGCACCACCACCGCCAGCGCGCCCAGCAGCACCTGCACGAAGGCTTCATGCAGGTAACGCTGGTACAGCCCCGCGAGTTCGCGGCCCACGTCGACCACCTGCACTTCGGGCAGGCCCGCCAGTGCGGCTTCGAGGCGGCCCTGGTCGAAGGCAGTGCCTGGGTGCAGCACCACCAGCGTGCCCCAGCCGCCACCCGGGCGCTGGTACATCAGGGTGTTGACCACCGACGCGAGCGGGCCGTCGGCCAGGTCGGCGCGTTGCACGGGCACCAGCTTGCGCGCCGCGTCCACGTCTTCCACGAACGGGCCGAGGCGCGAGGCCGGCAGCGCCAGGCCCTTGGTGGCATCGGCCAGGTTGGCGCGCAGCACGTCGTCGCTCGGCAGGCTCGCGATGCGGGCGGCCTGCGTCGCCACGCTCGGCAGCACGCGGGTGACGGCTTCGTAGCCGACCAGCTCGCCCTTGTCGACCAGCGCGTCGAGCCGCGCCGCGGCAGCTTCGGTGTTGCGCAGCGCGGCCTGCTCGTCGTTGCCGTAGGCCACCACCAGCACGCCGCCGTCGCCGGTGCCAATGTCGTTGCGCAGCATTTCGTCGAGCTGCTGCGCGGCCTTGGGCACCGGGCTCATCGCGCCCAGGTCGGCGCGCCACAGCTGGCCGCCCTGCCACAGCACCAGCACCAGCGCGGCCACGCCCAGCGCCGCCAGCGGCCAGCGCAGGCGCGGCAGGCCGCGCACCAGCGCACCGGCCAGCCGCGCCATGTACTTGCGCATGCCCATGCCGGTGGCGCCGTCGGGTGCCAGCATCGGCAGCACATAGCGCGTGGCCAGCGCGGCGGACACCAGCCCGGCAATGGAGAACACGCCCAGTTGCGCGAGCCCCGGAAAGCCCGAGAACACCAGCGCCGCAAAGCCGCACACCGAGGTCAGCAGGCCGAGCCGCACGGTGGGCCAGTTCAGGTCGCGCCAGCGCTGCCAGCCGGTGCCGGTCACGGTGGCGCCGCGCGCTTGAATGAGGTAGTAGATGGCGTAGTCGACCGTCTCCCCGATCAGCGTGCTGCCGAAGCCCAGCGTCAGCCCGTGCACCGAGCCGAACACCATGCTCACGCTCGCGGTGCCGATCACCACGCCCGTGGCCACCGGCAAAAAGGCGATGACCAGCGCGCGCGGCGAGGCGAAGGCCAGCAGCAGCAGCCCGCCCATCACGATGCCGCCCACCACGGCGAGATGGATCGCCTCGGACTTGATCTTGTCGCGGCTCATCACCGAGAACACCGGCGGGCCGCTGAGCAGCAGCTTGGGCGCCGCGGCGCCCATCTCTCGTACCGCGGACTCGTACGCCGCGTGCACGCGCGCGATGGCCACGGCCTGCGCGTCGAGGTCGCTGCCGGCGGCACGGGTGGTGGAAATCATGAGCGCGCGCGGTGCGCTGCGCGACATCCATACGCCGTCTTCGCTGCGCGGCGCGCTCGCGGGCACCAGCTCCATGGCGATGCGCTGGGTTTCACCGGTCGGGTCGCGGTCGAGCAAGGGCTTGATGACGTTGCCGGCCGGCGTGCCCAGCATCGACAGGGTTTCGATGATGGCGTCGCGCAGCCCGGCGGCGGTGAACTGGCCGGGCGTGACGCCGGGCGACAGCTGGTAGCGGTGCTCGAACACCCAGGTGCCGGCTTCGCTCCAGTCGCCCACGTCGCCGTTCTGCACCAGGTCGAACAACTTGCTCTCGCGCATGTCCTTGGCCACGGCGCGCGACACGGCGGCGCGTTGTTCCACGCTGCCGCCCTCGATGCCCAGCATCAGCGTGCGCGACGCCACGCCGCTCTGCAGCTGCTCGATGAGCACGCGCTGGCGTGCGTCGGGACTCTTGGGCAAGAAGGCCGACAGGTCGGCGCCGATCTGCGTGCGGGAAATGACCACCGCGCCGCACAGCAGCATCAGCAGCCATGCCAGCAGCACGACCGCCCGGCGCGACCAGCTCGGCGGGCCGTCGGTGCGCAGCGTCGTCACGGCGTGGTGCGTCCGGGGGCGCCGGACGGGGCCGTGGCTGCCGGGGGGACCGGTGCCGCGGGTGCCGCGGCGCCTGGGGCGGCCGGCGTGATGTTCATCGACGAGCGGTCACCGCCGACGAACTCCATGTCCAGGCCCAGCACCTCGCTCGCGCGGCCGCTGATGCGAATGCTGCGCACCTGCGCGGCCAGCCGGCTGTCCATGGGCACCAGGTCGAGCGTCCACTTGACCGCCGAGCCCGTCACGGTGGTCTTGAAATAGCGCTGCAGCGTGGTGCCGTCGCCGGTCAGCGTGCCGCGCATCGCCTCGACCAGGCCCAGCAGCTCGGGCATGCTGTCGAGTGCCAGCGTGCGGTTGCGTCCGCCGCGCGACAGCGTCAGCGTGTTGCCTTCGACCGCCATGGTCTCGATGCGCGGCGACAGCGTGCGGCGCACCAGCTTGTCGGGTGCGTCGAAGCTCAGCGTGCCGCTGGCGTCGAGCGGGCCTTCCAGGCCGTGCACGAAGCGTTGTTCGGTAAAGCGCGCTTCGCCGCTCTTTTGCCTGGCCAGCAGGCTCATCAGTTCGGGCAGGTCGAAAGCCGCCCAGGCCGGCATGGCGCACAGGGCCATCGTCAGCGCCAGCACGCATGCCTTGCACAGCGATTCAAGTCGCATCTTCGAGCCAGAAATCATGAAAGTTGAACCAGTTGTAGGGATAGGCGCGGCAGATGGCTTCAAGGCGCGCGACATAGGCTTCGACTGCCGCGCGGATGCGGCGTTCCCGCTCCACGGGGTCGGTGACCCGTTCGCCGAAGTCGGCCAGCAGGTCGAACCGAATATCGTAGCGCGCGCCCCCGCGGTACAGGCCCGCCATGAAGAACACCTTGCGCCGCAGCAAGGCCGCGAGCCGGAACGGCCCGTCGTTGAAGCTGGCCGGCTGCCCCAGAAAGGGCAGCACGATGCTGTTGCCGCGCTGCGAGGCGGGCTGGTCTTCGCTGCCCGGCAGCGTGCGGTCGGCCAGCATGCCGCCCAGACCGCCGCCGTCGAGCCAGTCGCGCAGCGCGAGCATGGAATGCGGCCGGCCCAGCGCGATGACATGCGGGCGCAGTTCGGGCAGCGCAATTGCGTTGAGGATGGCGGTGATGCGCTGCGCGTTGTCCGGAAACATCAGCATCGCCAGGCGCAGCTGGTGCTGCGGCGTCTGCTGCTTGCAGGCGCCCATCACCTCGAAGCTGCCGACGTGCGCGCCCAGCATGAACGCGCCGCGCCCTGCCGCGGCCTCGGCTTCGAGCGGCTCGTTGCCCTGCACCGTGAGATCGAACAGGTTCATGCGACCGCGCAGGAAGTACACGCGGTCGAGCACGGTCGAGGCAAAGGCGTGGAGCAGCCGAAAGCCGTCGATCCAGCCGGCCTTGGGCCCGACGGCCCTGAACAGGTAGCGCTTGATGTGCCTGCGCTGCGTGGGCGCGAACAGCAGAAAGTACAGCGCGATGGGCGGCAGCAGCAACCGCGTGACATGGCGCCCGAACACCAGCGCCATGAACACGATGAAGCGCAGCGCAAGCATGTTGCTGCGCTCGGGGGCGTGGGCCCAATCGCCTTTTTCGCCCTTCTCGTTCTTGGGGCCCGCATCCCCGCCCTGCCCCGTGCGGGCCGCCTCGTTCACGGCGCGCGTCTCGACGTCGGTGTGCTTCATCACGCGGACTCCGGCGCGGCCGTCCATCGGCCCGTGACCGCCACCACGCCGTCGCAACGCACATCGAAGCGCACGCCGCGGCCGGTGCCGGCTTCGGGGTGCAGCCCGATCGACAGCGTGCTGCCCGGGCGCACCGGCGACAGAAACTTGGCCGCGGCCAGCGTGGGACTGGCGCCCAGGCGTGCCGTCAGCGCCGGCACGCGGCGAATGGCTTCCATCACCTCGGCCAGCACCAGCGCGCCCGGCAGCAGCGGCTGGCCCGGGAAATGGCCGGCAAAGGCGGGGTGGTCGGGCGGCACGGCGTGGTCCATCTGCACGGGCGTGTCGTCTTCCGCGAGCTGGGCCAACGCGAATTCACGCAGCGCCCGCACCGTGAGCTTGCCCGTGCCTTCGCGCGGGAACGACGCGACCTGCACCACGCGGCGCGGCACGAACACGGGTTCGAGGCGCTGACGCAGCGCGGCAATGATGTCGCCGGCCGCCAGCGTGGGGGCGACCACGAAGGCCGCCGGGCGCACCACGCCATCGGCCACTTCGTCGGGCAGCCAGAACGCACCGTCGACCACGCCGGGAATGCTGTTGAGGTGAAAGTTCAGGTGCGCCAGCGAACTGCGCCGGCCGGCCACATGAATCAGGTCGTTGGCCCGGCCGAACAGCCGAAAGCGGCGCGCATCCAGCAGCTCGAGCACGTCGGCCATGGGCGTGGGCTCGGGCATGAAGTCGCCGGAGAAGATGAAGCGCTCGGGGCTGCCGTTGGCGGCGGGCTCGGCGTGCACTTCGATGTCTCCGAAGGTCTCCCAGATTTCGCTGTCGGTGGTGCGGCGCGTGGCCACCTGGCCCGACTCGGTGCTGCCGTAGATTTCGAGCAGCACGCCGCCCATCGCCTGCTCGGCCTGCAGCGCGAGCTGGGGCGACAGCGGCGCGGTGGCCGACAGAATCAGGTCGACCGGCGGCAGTTCGATGCCCGACAGCAGCAAGGTCTTCAGATGGAACGGCGTGGTCACCAGCGCGCGCGGGCGCGGCACCGAGGCCAGCGTCTGCGCCACGTCGGCCGGAAAGAACGGCCGGCCGCTTTCGAACGCGGCGCCGCCCAGCATGGCCAACAGCGCGGACGATTCCAGCCCGTAGCTGTGCTGCACCGGCACCGTGGCCACCAGCGTGACGCCTTCGAGCGTGGGCCGTCCGAGCACCCGGCACAGCCGCTGCACGGCCACCGCGACGTCGCCCACCAGCGTGCGCCAGCTTTTGGCATGCGGCTGCGGCACGCCGGTGGAGCCGGAGGTCAGCAGGCTCACCGCGTGCATGGCGCCGTCGATGCGCGGCACCACGCCGTCGGCATTGCCTTCGGGGCTGGAGCGGTCTTCGATCAGCACGCGGTGCATGCCGGGGGTCTGCAGGCTCGCGTCGTCGGCCAGGGCGAAGAGCCTCGGGCCGCCGGACACCAGCAGCCGCGCGAGCGTGTCGGCGCGCGCATCGGGCGGCAGCAGGCTGGCATGGCCGCGCACCAGCGCCGCGCACAGGCTCACGGCAAAGGCGTAGCGGTCGCCGCACACGTTGACGGCCGGGCCTTCGTCTGGGAGCGTGGGTGCGAATCGGGCCACGTCGGCCAGAAACTGCCGCCCGCTCACCGGCACGCCGGCGCGCCAGGCCAGGGGGGCGTCGAGGTCGCGGTCCGCGAGCAGCGGCAGCAGGCCGTTGGTATCGGGGGAGTCTGTCGTCACGCGGGCCACGCCTGTGTCATTGGCCGCCGGCGTTGGAGTCCACCGACGATCTGCCGTAGAACGCGCGCACGGCATCGACCAGCCGCGTGCGTTCGAATTCGGGATGCAGCCGGTAGCGCAGCAGGTGCTCGCCCACGAACAGCACGCCCACCATCACGGGGCACAGCAGGTTCGCGAACAGCGACCAGTCGGCAAACGGCCGGGTGAGATACAGCGCCACCGACACCGCCACCACCAGCGCGAAGAAGGCGGTCCAGATGCGGGTCAGTTGCGTGGTGTACGACAGCATGTCGCCCTTGAGCGGGTGCACGCGCTGCGCGAACTGGGTGATCAGCGGCAGGCCCTTGCCGCGCAGCGTGGAGCCGAACCAGCCGCACAGCACGCTGTTGATGGCCACGTGCTGCAGCACGTACAGGCGGTTGGGGTCGCCGGCTTCACCCAGGAACACGAGCGCGAAGCCGCCCACGCCCAGCGCGGCCGCGCCGGCAAAGCCCCAGCGGCCGAACCAGCTGGCGGCAAAACCCATGGCGGCCAGCCACAGCGGACCCAGCAACACCACCACCGCCCAGGGGGCCGTGGGGTGGAACAGGGTCATCCAGTGAGAAAGGCCGGCATAAGCCACCCCTGACACCAGCAGGAGTGCTATTCGCCATCGCGACATGGCGCTCAGGAGGCGACGCGGTGCTCGGCGACGTGGGTCGCGAGCGTGCGCAGCGACTGAAAAATCTGCTGGTTGCGCTCGTCGTCCGAACGCAGCTGAAAGCCGTAGCGGCGCGAGACTTCGAGCGCCACTTCGAGGATGTCGATGGAGTCGAGTCCCAGGCCGTCGCCGTACAGCGGGTCGGTGGGCACGATGGCCTCGGGTGCGACTTCGAGGTTCAACGCATTCACGAGCAGCACGGCCAGCTCTTTTTCAATGGGCGACTGTTCGGAGGTATCGCCAGTGGCGGGAATGGGGGGCTGAGCAGTCGATGACAAAAAAACCTCCTGAAAACTTTTCCGGAACTATCGTGCGGCCGTGGATTATAGGAGTGCCGCTTGATTAGACTGCCCGTTTCGATACGACCCGGAGCCCCCTTATGGCCGACCCTCTCCTGATCGCACGGCACGACAGCATCGAGTGCGCCCTTCTTCCCGCCCTGGCCAACCGCCACGGCCTCATCACGGGCGCCACGGGCACCGGCAAGACCGTCACGCTGCAGACCATGGCCGAGAAGCTGTCGCGCATCGGCGTGCCGGTGTTCATGGCCGACGTCAAGGGCGACCTGACCGGCATCAGCCAGAAAGGCGCCACCAGCGCCAAGCTGGCCGCCACACTGAAGGAACGCGGCATCGACGTGCCCGAGCCCTCCGCCTGCCCCGTCACGCTGTGGGACGTGTTCGGCGAGCAGGGCCACCCGGTGCGCGCCACCGTCTCCGACATGGGCCCGCTGCTGCTGGGCCGCATGCTCGACGTGAACGAAACGCAGGCCGGCGTGCTGAACCTGGTGTTCAAGATCGCCGACGACAACGGCCTGCTGCTGCTCGACCTGAAGGACCTGCGCGCGATGCTGCAGTACGTGGGTGAAAACAGCAGCCAGTTCACCACGCAGTACGGCAACATCAGCGCCGCCAGCGTGGGCGCCATCCAGCGCGGGCTGTTGCAGATCGAGACCCAGGGCGGCGACAAGTTCTTCGGCGAGCCGATGCTCAACATCGCCGACTTCATGCAGACCGAGGGCGGCAAGGGTGTCGTCAACGTCCTGGCGGCCGACAAGCTCATGAATTCGCCGCGGCTGTACGCCACCTTTCTGTTGTGGATGCTGTCGGAGCTGTTCGAGCAACTGCCCGAAATCGGCGACCCCGAACAGCCCAAACTGGTGTTCTTCTTCGACGAGGCCCACCTGCTGTTCAACGAGGCGCCCAAGGCGCTGGTGGAGCGCATCGAGCTGGTGGTGCGCCTGGTGCGTTCGAAGGGCGTGGGCGTTTATTTCGTCACGCAGAACCCGCTGGACATTCCCGATTCCGTGCTGGCCCAGCTCGGCAACCGCGTGCAGCACGCCCTGCGCGCATTCACGCCGCGCGACCAGAAGGCCGTGAAGGCGGCGGCCAGCACGATGCGCCAGAAGCCGGGCCTGGACATCGAGACGGCCATCACCGAGCTTGCGGTTGGCGAGGCGCTGGTGAGCATGCTCGACGAGAAGGGCCGCCCGAGCGTGACCGAGCGCGTGTTCGTGCTGCCGCCGGGCAGCCAGCTGGGCCCCATCACGCCCGACCAGCGCAAGGCGTTGCTCGAGGGTTCGCTGGTGGCGGGCGTGTACGAAAAGACGGTCGACCGCGAGTCGGCCTACGAAAAGCTCAAGGGCCGCGCCGACAGCGCGCCCGGTGCACCGGGTACGCCGGCTACGACGCTCCCCGGTGCCAAGCCGGCAGCGGAATCGTCGGGCTCGGGCATGGGCGGCATGCTCAACGACATGCTGTTCGGCACCACGGGACCGAGAGGCGCGAAGCACGACGGTCTGGTGCAGACCATGGCCAAGTCGGCGGTGCGCACCATGGGCACGTCGGTGGGCAAGGAGATCTTGCGCGGCGTGCTGGGTGGGATCTTCGGGTCTAAAAAACGCTGAACCTCGGGGCGCTACTAGGTAAGCGCTGAGGGACATTCAGGGCGACGCTCACGCCGACGGGGTACCTTGCTCCGCGAATGTCCCCCGGGGCTTCGCCCCTCCTCCTTTATTTCGCTGCGCAAGGCACCCCATCGGCGTGAGCGTTTTCAGAGCAGTGGTTGATCGTACGATCACCGCAGAGCGTGCCCTGGTGCACAGGGCGTCGGGTGCTCCCCGCAGCGAAATAAAGGAGGAGGGGCGAAGCCCCGGGGGACATTCGCGGAAGGGACCAACCGGCCGCCTGTGCACCCGC
>NNBV01001232.1_pt1 | contig 37380 bp, 34 predicted proteins | sample 1173771 | NCBI WGS metagenome assembly NNBV01 (sample SAMN07173938, study PRJNA388173) | plant metagenome | isolation source: symbiotic tissue sample KVS11 | place: Norway: Troms, Kvaloya island | reverse complement strand
CGAGAGGGGACAGGCGCAGACCCGAAGACGCCCGCAGCCGGCCCCCTGCCTTACTCCCCCCCCGGGGGGGGGGGGTTGGGGTGGGGGCAAGCGGCGCATCCACTGAGCGCTCTGCCCACCCCCATCCCAGCCTTCCCCCGGAGGGGGAAGGAGCAAGACCGAATCACACAGAGCCCGGCTCCTGCCTTGCTCCCTCCCCTCCCGGGGGAGGGTTGGGGTGGGGGCAAGCGGCGCATCCACTGAGCGCTCTGCCTGCCCCCATCCCGGCCTTCCCCCGGAGGGGGAAGGCGCAACACATCACACGGGCGTGACCACGCCGCGCCCTGCGAAGTGCCCTTCGGCGTTCGCGAGGAAATGGTCGACCGACTTCTGCGTCGCCTCAGGCGACCAGCCGGCCACGTGCGGCGTGAGCAGCACGTTGTCGAGACCGACCAGCGGCTCGGGCCGCTTCGGTTCGCTCTCGTACACGTCCACGCCAGCGCCTGCGATGCGGTGCTCGCGCAGCGCCGCCGCCAGCGCCTCGGTGTCGACCACGCTGCCGCGCCCGATGCTCACCAGGTAGCCCCGAGGCCCCAGCGCGTCGAGCACCTCGGCATTCACCATGTGCTTCGTCGCCGGCCCGCCCGGCGCCACCAGCACCAGAAAGTCGGCCCACGCCGCCAGCGACTTCAGCTCGCCGAAGTAGCGGTGCGGCGAGCCTTCGCGCGGCTTGCGGTTGTGATAGCCGACCTCCATGTCGAAGGCGGCCGCCCGCTTGGCGATCTTCTGACCGATGGTGCCCAGCCCCAGAATGCCCAGCTTCTTGCCCGACACGTTCGCCGGCTGCTCGATGGTGTCGCGCCACACGCCTTCGCGGCACAGGCGGTCGAGCGTGCGAAAGTCGCGCACGATGCCGATCAGCAGGCCGAAGGCGTGGTCGGCCACGCAGTCGTCGTTGGTGCCCGCGCCGTTGGCCGTTGCGATGCCGCGCGCACGCGTCACCTCCAGCGGCACGCCTTCGTAGCCCGCGCCCATGCAGCAGATCAGCTCCAGCGCGGGCATGGCCGCAATTTCTTCCGGCGTGATGCCGATCACGCCGATGGTCAGCACCGCGCGAAACTTCTTGCCGTGCTCGGCGATGGCGGGGGCGCGCTCGGCGGGGCCGAAGGCATAGGTCATGTCGTAGACCTCGGCAATCTGCGCCTGGTGGGCACTCGACAGGCTGTTGAGCACCAGCAGGGGAATCTTGGTCGGCACGTGGGAGCTCCTGAAATCGATGAAAAAGAACTGAATGGGTCGCGAATGATCGCGCTAGAGCAAAGGCGCTGCTTCGCTCTTTTGCAAAGCCCACATGTGGGCGTAGCGGCCCTGCCGGGCCAGCAACTCCGCATGCGTGCCGCGCTCCACGATCACGCCGCTTTCGAGCACCAGAATCTCGTGCGCGTCGACCACCGTGGACAGCCGGTGCGCAATGACCAGCGTGGTCTTGTCCTGCGCGGCGCTCTTCAGCTCCGACTGAATGGCGCGCTCGTTGGCCGAGTCGAGCGCCGAGGTGGCCTCGTCGAAGATCACGATCGGCGGGTTCTTCAGCAGCGTGCGCGCAATGGCCACGCGCTGCTTTTCGCCCCCCGACAGCTTCAGCCCGCGCTCGCCCACCGTGGTGTCGTAGCCCTTGGGCGAGGCCGCGATGAAGTCGTGGATGCGCGCGGCGCGCGCGGCGTTTTCCACCTCTTCGCGCGTGGCGCCCGGGCGGCCGTAGGCAATGTTGTATTCGATGGTGTCGTTGAACAGCACCGTGTCCTGCGGCACGATGCCGATGGCGCGGCGCACGCTGGACTGCTGCACCTCGCGGAGGTCCTCGCCGCCGATGGTGATGCGGCCCTGCTGCACGTCGTAGAAGCGGTACAGCAGCCGCGCGAGCGTCGACTTGCCCGAGCCCGAGGGGCCGACCACCGCCACCGTCTTGCCCGCCGGAATCTCGAAGCTCAGGTGCTTCAGGATGGGCCGCGCGGGTTCGTAGGCGAAGCTGACGTCCTCGAAGCGCACGGTGGCATCGATGCCTGCCAGCGGCTGCGCATCGGGCGCGTCACGCACCTCGCGGTCTTTCTCCATCAGCACGAACATCTTGTCCAGGTCGGTCAGGCTCTGCTTGATCTCGCGGTAGATCACGCCCAGAAAGTTCAGCGGAATGTAGAGCTGGATCATGAAGGCGTTGACCATCACCAGGTCGCCCAGCGTCATGCGCCCCTCCACCACGCCCGACGTGGCGCGCCACAGCATCAGCACCAGGCTCACGGCAATCAGCGCCTGCTGGCCGGTGTTGAGCATGCTCAGCGTGCGCTGGCTCTTGATGGCGGCCTTGCGGTAGCGGTCCAGGCTGGCGTCGTAGCGTTTGGCCTCGAAGTCTTCGTTGTTGAAGTACTTGACCGTTTCGTAGTTCAGCAGCGAGTCGACGGCGCGGCTCTGCGCCACCGAGTCGAGCTCGTTCATGGTCTTGCGGAACTGGGTGCGCCACTCGGTCACCGTCACGGTGAAGCCGATGTACAGCACCAGCGCGCCCCCGGTGATCCAGACGAACAGCGAATCGAACTTCACGCCCAGAATGGTGAGCACCAGCACCAGCTCGATGATGGTGGGCACGATGCTGTAGAGCGACATCGAGATCAGCGAGTGCACGCCGCGCGTGCCGCGCTCGATGTCGCGCGTCATGCCGCCGGTCTGGCGCTCCAGGTGAAAGCGCAGGCTCAGCGAGTGCAGGTGCCGGAACACCTCCAGCGCAATCTGGCGGGCCGTGCCTTCGGTGGCCTTGGCGAAGATCAGCTCGCGCAACTCGCCGAACAGCGAGGTCGAGAAGCGCAGCAGCCCGTAGGCCAGCAGCAGGCTGACGGGCACGATGAGCAGCGCCTGCGCCATGTCCGGCTTGGGCGTCATCGTGTCGACCAGGTTCTTCAGCAGCACCGGCACGCCCACGTTGGCCACCTTGGCGCCCACCATGAAGGCCAGCGCGGCCGCCACGCGCCACTTGTATTGCCAGAGGTAAGGGAACAGCCGCCTGAGCGTCGCCCAGTCGGAGCGGTCGCTGCGCTCGGGCGGGTGGCCGGACACGGTGTGGGAGGGGGAGGACGGTGGGGGGAGGGCTTCGCCGCTGCGGCGCATGGAGGACAATCGTGGTTGCTTGTTTGTTCCAGATTGTGCCCATGTCAGATACTTCCAGTGCCGCCGCCGCTGCCACCCTCAAGAGCCTGCCCACCGACATGGAGCTGGTGCTCAAGGTCATTCCGATGCCCGCCGACTGCAATGCCAACGGCGACATCTTCGGCGGCTGGGTCATGGCGCAGTGCGACCTGGCCGGCTCGGTGATTCCGGCGCGTTACGCCAAGGGCCGCCAGGCCACGGTGGCGGTGAACGAGTTCATCTTCAAGCAGCCGGTGCGCCTGGGCGACATTCTGTCGTTCTATTCGAAGCTGGTGCGCATCGGGCGCACGTCGGTCACGGTCACGGTCGAGGTGTTTGCCGAACGCTTTCGCGCGCAGGGCGAGTACATCAAGGTGACGCAGGCCACCTTCACCTACGTGGCCATCGACGACAACGGCCGCCCCCGCCCCATCGAGCCGCTGGCCGAGTAGGGCTCCGGCGCGCTCAGACCTTCGAGAAGTCCGGCTTGCGCTTTTCCATGAACGCGCCGAAGGCTTCGCGCGCCGCGGGTTCGCGCAGCATGCGCCCAAAGCTCGCGCCCTCCTCGCCCATGCGTTCCAGCACGGCGGGCATCTGCGCTTTTTTCAGCAGCCGCTTGGTTTCGACCAGCGCGGTCAGCGGCTTCGCCGCGAGCTTGCGTGCCTGAATTTGCGCGATGGCGTTGGCCTCGGTCGGCGGCACCACGCGGTTGACAAGGCCCACTTCGAGCGCGGCCTCGGCCATGAAGGGTTCGCCCAGCAGCAGCGCCTCGGCCGCGCGGTGGTAGCCCAGCATCTGCGGCACCAGCAGGCTGGACGCGGCCTCGGGGCACAGGCCCAGGTTCACGAAAGGCATCGAGAACGCGGCGTTGTCGCCTGCGTAGACCAGGTCGCAATGGAACAGCATCGTGGTGCCGATGCCCACGGCGGGGCCGCACACCGAGGCCACGATGGGCTTTGGAAAGGTCGCGATGCCGCGCAGGAAGCGGAACACGGGCGACTCTTGGGTGGACGGCGGGCCGTTGAGAAAGTCGCCGATGTCGTTGCCGGCGCTGAAGATGGTCGGGTCGCCCTGCAGCAGCACGCAGCGCACGGCGGGGTCGGCCTCGGCGGTGGCCAGCGCATCGGCCAGTTCGCCGTACATGGCGCTGGTGATGGAGTTCTTCTTGTCGACGCGGTTGAAGGTGAGGGTCATCACACCGGCTTCGGTGTGGACGAGGATGTCGCTCATGAAAATGATCCTTGGATAAAAACGGGTGGTGCCGCGCTCAGGCGGCAAGGGCTTCGCGCACAAAATCGAGCCGGTCCTGGCCCCAGAACATCTGGGTGCCGACGAACATGGTCGGCGCGCCGAACACGCCGCGCGCCACGGCCTCCTGGGTGACGGTCTTGAGCCGGTCCTTGGTTTCCTGCGCGCCGGCCAGCGCGAGCAGTTCGGCAGCGTCGAAGCCTGCATTCTGCAAGACGGCGCCGACGGTTGCCGGGTCGTTGAGGTTCCTGGGCTCGACCCACATGGCGTGGAACACGGCGTCGACGTAGGCACCGAAGCGCTCGGGCTGGGTCGTCTGGATGCCGGTGGCGCCGCGCATGAGCAGCAGGGTGTTGATCGGAAAATTCGGGTTGTGCACAAAGGGCACGCCGTAGCGCTTTGCGAAGCGCTGCAGGTCGGCGTTCATGTACGGGCCCTTGGGTTTGATGTCGGCGGGCGAGTGGTTGCCCGTGGCCTGGAACACGCCCCCCAGCAGCATGGGTTTCCACACCAGTTCGGCACCGGTGTCGGCGCACACATGCGGCAGCTGTGTCGCGGCCAGGTAGGCGGCGGGGCTGCCGAAGTCGAAATAGAAATCTACGGAATGGGGCATTGCTGTCTCCTTTGGGGGCTGTCTTGTTCAGGGCTTTTTTTCAGGGCGCTCTTGTTTCGGGACTCATTTTTTCAGGGCTCATTTTTTCAGGGCGGGTGCACAGGCCGCCGGGTACTCCCCTCCGCGAATGTCCTCCGGCCTGCGGCCTCCCCCTTTATTTCGCTGCGGGGAGCACCCGACGCCCTGTGCACTGGGGCACGCTGCTGGTGATCGCACGATCAACGACTGCTCTGCATCACGCTCGTGAAGGTGGGGTGCCTTGCGCAGCGAAACAAGGGAGAAGGTGCGGTACCCCGCCCTCGCGAGCGCGCCCTGAACAGCAGCGCCCCATCTCAGCGCTTCTCGGAGAACAGAGCCGTCTTGGTCAGCACCATCGAAGTCATTCCTTGTAGTAGACGATCTGATTCGACGTGGCGAGCAACGCGCCGCTTTCGCTCCACAGCTGCGCGGCCTGGTCGAAGAAGCCGTTGCTGAACTGCTGGCCGGTCGCGCTGCCCAGCAGAAAGCCCGTGCCGACCTCGGCCAATTGCGCCGCATTGGCGTGGAAGTAGGTGGTGATCGACACCGTGCCCGCCGGCACCGGCTTGGCGCGGCGCAGCCACACACGCGGGTAGAACAGGTCGCTCATGGCCGCCAGCGAGGGAAAGTCCAGCGGGCGGGCTTGCGCATCACGCAACCACAGGCGGCTTTCGCTGTGGTGGCCGCTGCCGTCCCACTGCGCGGGAATGCCACCGCTGATCGGACGCATCTCGTACTGGCGCACCCACGCCACGCCCGACGGGCCGATGGTGATGCGCTCCACCGCGTCGGGCCTGGGCACCTCGGGCATCGGCAGGTCGTTCTCGCCCCAGGTCTCGCGGCGCACCGCGGTGATCACCGTGGCGGTCGTCGTCATGGTCGGCGCACCGCTCGCGCCGGCCTGCGTGATCTGCACCGTCCAGTGCTGCGTCGAGCGATTGGTGCGCACCGCCGTGGCCTGGATGTCGAACGCACCGGCCTCCAGCGCCGCCGCGTAGTTCACGGTGAGCGCGATCGGCACGCCGAGCAGGTCGGGGTGTTTCAGCACCGCCTGCAGCGCCAGCGCCGCCGTGGTGCCGCCGAAGGGCCCGACCATGTTCCAGTAGTCGGGGCTGGTCATGCCCGTGAAGTGGCCCACGCGAATGTCGCTGTGGTGGAGCTCCAGGGCTTTGTCGAAGGGGTGCGTGGGGGTCATGATCGGCAGTGTGCCTTCGGTGGGTCGACGCAGGCAGTCGTGTGCGGGACGCCGGCGTGCTGCACTGCAGTACGCGCGGCAACCATGCTCAAACGCGCTCGAAAATGCCGGCTGCCCCCTGCCCCATGCCCACGCACATCGTGACCATGCCGTACTTGAGGTTCTCGCGGCGCAGCGCGTGCACCACGGTGGCCGCACGAATGGCGCCGGTCGCGCCCAGTGGATGCCCCAGCGCAATGGCGCCGCCCATCGGGTTGACCTTGGCCGGGTCGAGCCCCAGCGTGCGAATGACGGCCAGCGACTGCGCGGCGAAGGCTTCGTTCAGCTCGAACCAGTCGATGTCTTCATGCTTCAGGCCGGCATAGCGCAGCGCGGCGGGAATGGCCTCGATCGGGCCGATGCCCATGATGTGCGGCGGCACGCCCTTGCTGGCAAAGCTCACGAAGCGCGCGAGCGGCGTGAGGCCGTATTGCTTGACGGCCTTCTCGCTCGCCAGAATCAGCGCGCCGGCGCCGTCCGAGGTCTGCGAGCTGTTGCCGGCCGTGACCGTGCCGCGCGCGGCGAACACGGTGCGCAGCCTGGCCAGGCCTTCGATGCTGGTGTCGGGGCGCGCGCCTTCGTCGAGGGTGACGGTGCGGGTCTTGGCAATCGACTCGCCGGTTTCCAGACTGGGTGTGCGGTCGGTCACTTCGATGGGCGTGATCTCGTCGGCAAACTTGCCGGCCTTCTGCGCGGCCAGCGCCTTCTGGTGCGAGGCGAGCGCAAATTCGTCTTGCGCCTCGCGGCTCACCTTCCATTGCTGCGCAACCTTCTCGGCCGTGAGGCCCATGCCGTAGGCAATGCCCACGTCGCCTTCGCGCTCGAAGATGGCGGGCGACAGCGAGGGCGCGTTGCCCATCATGGGCACCATGCTCATGCTCTCGACACCGGCCGCGATCATCACGTCGGCCTCGCCCACGCGAATGCGGTCGGCGGCCATCTGCACGGCGGAGAGGCCGGAGGCGCAGAAGCGGTTGACGGTGATGCCGCCGATGCTGGTCGGCAGCCCGGCCAGCACCGCGCCGATGCGCGCCACGTTCAGGCCCTGCTGCGACTCGGGAATGGCGCAGCCGCAGATGATGTCTTCGATGGCCTTGGGGTCGAGGCCTGGCACTGCGGCAAGTGCCGCCTTGAGCGTGGTCGCGAGCAAGTCGTCGGGGCGGTAGTTGCGGAAAAAGCCGCGGTGGGACTTGCCGATGGGGGTTCGGGTGGCGGAGACGATGTAGGCGTCTTGGATTTGTTTCATGGATGGCTCCTGGATTTGGCTCCTTCCCCCTCTGGGGGAAGGTTGGGATGGGGGCAAGCGGCCTTCAACTCGTTCAAGCGGTTGAGGACGGCCTGCAGCACCCCTTCAAAATTGACAAACGGATCGTTCGACGCAAACCGAAGCACATCGAACCCTTGCGTACGCAGGAAGGCTTCGCGTCGTGCGTCATAGCTCTCTTGCGCCTGATGCTGCGACCCGTCGAGTTCGACGATCAGCCGAGGATCGAGACATGCGAAATCGGCGATGTAGTTGCCGACCGGATGCTGCCGGCGAAACTTCACACCCAGTTGCTCGCTTCGAATTCCGCTCCAGAGCCTTCGCTCGGAGTCGGTCATCTCACGCCGCAGTACGCGCGCGTTCTGCTGTGCCTTGAGAGTGGATTGGTTTTGCATAGGCTGCTTGCCCCCATCCCGGCCTTCCCCCAGAGGGGGAAGGAGGAAGAGGGAAACGGATCAGTTACGCACCGGCTTCCCCGTGCTCAACATCCCCATGATCCGCTCCTGCGTTTTCGGATGCACGATCAGCGAGCAGAACGCCTTGCGTTCCAGCGTCATCAGATAAGCCTCCGTCACGAGCGACCCCGCATCCACGTCACCCCCGGTGACCACCTCCGCGATCAAGCTCGCAATGTGGAAATCGTGCGCGCTGATGAACCCACCGTCGCGCATGTTCACCAACTGCCCCTTGATGGTTGCGGCGCCGCTGCGGCCAGCCACGCGGAAGCTGCGGCGCAGCGGCGGGCGGTAGCCGGCGTCGGCCATGGCCTTGGCCTGCTGCAGCGCCACGTACAGCAGCTCGTCCTTGTTCGGCACGATCACGTCGCTGTCGAGCAGGTAGCCCAGCTTCTTCGAGTCGAGCGCACCGGTGCCCACCTTGGCCATCGCGGCGGCGGTGAAGCCTTCGGTGAGAAACGGCAGCAGGTCGCTGCCCGTCGAAGCCGATGCGTTCTCCGCCGCGCGGCGTGCGATGTAGGTCAAACCACCCGCGCCGGGGATCAGCCCCACGCCCACTTCGACCAGCCCGATGTAGCTTTCCATCGCCGCCACGCGCCGGGCCGAATGCACCGCCAGCTCGCAGCCGCCGCCCAGCGCCATGCCGCGCACGGCCGCGATGACCGGCACGTTGGCATAGCGGATCTTGAGCATCATGTTCTGCAGCTCTTCTTCCGCGCCTTCCACCGCGCCGATGCCCGCGACCACGAAGGCCGGCAGCATCGCCTGCAGATCGGCGCCGACAGAAAACACCTCGTCGGGCGACCAGATCACCAGGCCCTTGTATTCCGCCTCGGCCAGGTCGACCGCTGCGCTCAATGCGTCGGCCACGTCGGGGCTGATGGCGTGCATCTTCGAATGGATGCTGGCGATGAGCACCTCCTCGAACCCGGGCTTGTCGAGCGTCCACACGCGCACGTCACCCTCGTCGCTGATCGTGGTGCCGGCCGTGTGGGCATCGGCCGCGTTCGCGCCCAGCACGCTCTCCGGGAACAGCTGGCGCTCATGCACGGGCAGCTTGCGCTGCGGCACGAACTTGTTCTGCGAAGCGCTCCAGGAGCCTTCCGGCGTGTGCACGCCGCCGGCCTCGGCCACCGGGCCTTCGAACACCCATTGGGGCAGCGGCGCGTTGCTCAGTGCGTTGCCCGCGTCGATGTCTTCCTGCACCCACTTGGCTACCTGCGCCCAGCCGGCCTCTTGCCACAACTCGAACGGGCCCTGCTTCATGCCGAAGCCCCAGCGCATCGCAAAGTCGATGTCGCGCGCGCTCTCGGCAATGTCGGCCAGGTGCACGGCCGCGTAATGAAAACCGTCGCGCAAGATCGCCCAGAGGAATTGGCCCTGCGGCCCTTCGCTCTCGCGCAGCAGCTTCAAGCGCTGGCCCGCGGGCTTCTTCAACATGCGGCCATACACCTCGTCAGCCTTGGCGCCGGCCGGCACGTAGTCGCCGCTCTTCAGGTCGAAGCGCAGGATGTCGCGGCCGACCTTCTTGAAGAAACCGGCCTTGGTCTTCTGGCCCAGGTTGCCCAGCTCGAGCAGCTTGGCAAGCACCGGCGGCGTCGAGAAGTTGGCGTAGAACGGATCGCTCTCGGCGCTCAGGTTGTCCTGCAGCGTCTTCACGACATGGGCCATCGTGTCCAGGCCCACCACGTCGGCGGTACGGAAGGTGCCCGAGCTCGCACGGCCCAGCTTCTTGCCGGTGAGGTCGTCCACCACGTCGGGCGTGAGGCCGAACTTTTCGACTTCCTTCAGCGTGGCCAGCATGCCGGCAATGCCGACGCGGTTGGCTATGAAGTTGGGCGTGTCGTGCGCGCGCACCACGCCCTTGCCGAGCGTGCTGGTGACGAAGGCTTCGAGGTCGTCGAGCGCCTGCGGCTGCGTGGTGGGCGTGTTGATCAGCTCCACCAGGAACATGTAGCGCGGCGGGTTGAAGAAATGAATGCCGCAAAAGCGCGGCTTCAGCGCTTCGGGCAAGGCCTCGCTGAGCTTGGTGATCGACAGGCCCGAGGTGTTCGACGCCAGGATCGCGTGCTTGGCCACGTGCGGCGCAATCTTCTTGTACAGATCGAGCTTCCAGTCCATGCGCTCGGCAATGGCCTCGATGATGAGGTCGCAATCGCCGAGCTTGGCCAGGTCGTCCTCGTAGTTGGCCTGCTCGATCAGCACCGCGTCGGCCACGTCGCCCAGCGGCGCGGGCTTGAGCTTCTTGAGGTTGTCGATGGCGCGCGTGACGATGCCGTTCTTCGCCGCACCTTGGGCGACCGCACCGGTCGCGTCCTTGGCGGCCAGGTCGAACAGCACCACGGGCACGCGCACGTTGACGAGGTGGGCCGCAATTTGCGCGCCCATCACGCCGGCGCCGAGCACGGCGACCTTCTTCACTTGAAATCGGGACATAGCTGGGTTTCGAAGTTCTGAATTCATTCGGGGAACACCGCGGAACCGGCTTTGCCGGGCCGCTGGTGTTGCCCCCTTGAGGGGGAAGCTGCTACACGAAGTGAGCAGCAACGGGGGTGGGTCATTGCACACGATTCCAGGTTTGGGTGCGCCAGAAGGGACCTAGATAACCGCGCACTTCGAGCTTCTTGCCGCCTTCGATGGGCGTGAAGCTCGCGCGGTATTCCTTGCCGTTCTCGGGGTCGAGGATCTTTCCGCCTTCCCAGACGTCCTTGGCCTCGGCCTTCTTGCCGCCGCGAATGATCTCCAGGCCGACCATGGGCTTGCCCTTGCGGTCGTCGCTGCATTCGTCGCAGGTGGCGCCGGGCTTGGCGTCCTTGCCCAGCGCCTTCTCGATGCGACCGAGCAGCGCGCCGTTGGTTTCGGCAATGCTGATCTCGGCCTTGACCTCGCCGGTCTTGTCGTCGACGTTGCGCCACACGCCCACCGGCGTGCTCTGGGCCATGGCCGAGAAGGCGGTTGCGGTGAACAACAGCGCTGCAAGCGTTTTTTTCATGATCGGCTCCCTGGTGAATGGGTGAGGAGAAAGCGGGGCTGTCAGGCCAATGCCGCGTCGGTGTCCATCAACACCTTGCTGCCGGCGCGCGCGGTGCGCATCAGCGTCGCGGTCTCGGGGAACAGCTTGGCGAAGTAGAAGCGCGCGGTCTGCAGCTTGGCCACGTAGAACGGGTCGGTGTTGCCGGCCGCAATTTCGCGCAGTGCCACTTGCGCCATGCGTGCGAACAGGTAGCCGAACACGAAGTGGCCGGCCACGCGCAGGTAGTCGACCGCGGCGGCGCCCACTTCGTCGGGGTTCTGGAAACCCTTGAAGCCGATCTCGGTGGTGAACTTGGTGAGCTGCTCGCCCAGCACCGCCACCGGCGTGATGAACTCCGACATCTTCTCGTTCACGCCCTCTTCCTCCACCAGGCGGGCCACCAGCTTGCCGAACTTCTTCAGCGACGCGCCGTTGTTGCCCAGCACCTTGCGCCCCAGCAGGTCCAGCGACTGGATGGTGTTGGTGCCTTCATAGATCATGTTGATGCGGTTGTCGCGCACGAACTGCTCCATGCCCCATTCCTTGATGAAGCCGTGCCCGCCGAACACCTGCATGCACGAATTGGTCGCGATGTGGCCGTTGTCGGTAATGAAGGCCTTGACGATGGGCGTGAGCAGCGCGACCAGTTCACCGGAGTCCTTGCGCACCTTCTCGTCGGGGTGGTTGTGCTCCTTGTCCAGCAGCAGCGTGCAGAAGATCTGCAGCGCGCGGCCGCCTTCGGCATAGGCCTTGGCGGTGAGCAGCATCTTGCGCACGTCGGGGTGCACGATGATGGGGTCGGCTTCCTTGTCCTTGGCCTTCACGCCGGAGAGCGAACGCATCTGGATGCGGTCCTTGGCATAGGCCAGTGCATTCTGGTAGGCCACTTCCGTGAGGCCCAGAGACTGGTTGCCCACGCCCAGGCGCGCGGCGTTCATCATCACGAACATCGCGGCCAGGCCCTTGTTGGGCTCGCCCACCAGCGTGCCGGTGGCGCCTTCGATGACGATCTGCGCGGTGGCGTTGCCGTGAATGCCCATCTTGTGCTCCAGCCCGGCGCAGAAGATCGGGTTGCGCTCGCCCAGCGCGCCGTCGGCCTTCACATGGAACTTGGGCACCACGAACAGGCTGATGCCCTTGCTGCCCTTGGGCGCGTCCGGCAGGCGAGCCAGCACCAGGTGAATGATGTTGTCCGTCATGTCGTGCTCGCCGGCCGAGATGAAGATCTTGCTGCCGGTGATGCGGTAGGTGCCGTCGGCCTGCGGCTCGGCCTTGGTGCGCAAGAGACCCAGGTCGGTGCCGCAATGGGGTTCGGTCAGGCACATGGTGCCGGTCCACTCGCCGCTGGTGAGCTTGGGCAGGTAGGTCTTCTTTTGTTCTTCGGTGCCATGGGCCTTGAGCGCTTCGTACGCGCCGTGCGAGAGGCCCGGGTACATGGTCCAGGCCTGGTTGGCGCTGTTGAGCATTTCGAACAGGCACTGGTTCACCACGAACGGCAGGCCCTGGCCGCCAAAGGCCGGGTCGCACGACAGCGCGGGCCAGCCGCCTTCGACGTACTTGGCGTAGGCGGCCTTGAAGCCGGTGGGCGTCTTGACTTCGTGCGTGGCCTTGTCGAGCACGCAGCCTTCTTCGTCGCCGCTGATGTTCAGCGGAAAAGCCACTTCGGCGGCGAACTTGCCGGCCTCTTCGATCACCGCGTTGATGGTGTCGGCGTCGGTGTCGGCATGCACCGGCAGTGCCTTGAGTTCTTCGGTGACGTTGAGCACTTCGTGCAGCACAAACTGCATGTCGCGCACGGGTGGGGTGTAGGTAGGCATGCGGAACTCTCCTGGTCGAAGCTAGATGGAAAAAACGGAAAAGGAAAAAACGAAAACGGGGGGTGCGGCACGCGCCGCGCGCGGGTCAGCGCACGGTCTTCAGGCGGCGCCCGGACGGTGCGGCGGCAGTGCCCGTCGGCACCGGGGCCGCGGGGGTCGCGCTGCGCGCAAGGATGTTGTCGAAGCCGACGGTGGCGCGGCCGATGGAGCCGGGCACCTGCAGAAAGCGCGCCTCGTAGTGCAGCGCAAGAATCAGCCCATGAATCTCGAACGCCACCTGGCGCTCGTCGGCGTCGGCGCGCAGATGGCCTTCGCTTTGCGACTGCACGATGGCGCGCAGCACGGCGGCCTGCCAGATGCTGACCGACTCGACCAGCGCGTCACGCACCGGGCCCGGGCGGTCGTCGAACTCGGAGGCGCCGCTGATGTAGATGCAGCCGGAGTCGATTTCGGTCGAGGTGCGCTTCATCCAGTTGGCGAACATGGCGCGCAGGCGCGGCAGGCCGCGCGGCGACTTCAGCGCGGGGAAGAACACCTCCTGCTCGAAGCGCGCGTGGTATTCGCGCACCACCGAAATCTGCAGTTCCTCGCGCGAGCCGAAATGGGCGAACACGCCCGACTTGCTCATCTTGGTCAGTTCGGCCACCGCGCCGATCGACAGGCCTTCCAGCCCGATCTGCGCAGCCAGTGCCAGCGCGGCGTCGACGATGACGGCCTTGGTCTGCTGGCCCTTCTGGGCGGCGCGGGCGGGCTTGGCGGGAACGGCGGTGGCGGTCATCTTGGAAATCCCAGGCATTAAAAACGAACGGTCGTTCTATTTTGCAGGGCGTTGCCACTTTTGGCTTCGATAAACCTTCAGTTATCAAAGGTTAATTGAAAAGGGAAGGGGCCGCCATCGGCCCCTTCCCTTGTTCCTTCTTGCAGCCCCGTGGGGCTGGCGGCTCAGAAGTCCTGCGACACCGGGCGCACCACCACTTCGTTGATGTCCACGTTGGCCGGCTGCTCCACCGCATAGACCACGGCGCGGGCCACCGCGTCCGACGGGATCTGGTTGGCGTCGTAGAACGCCTTCACGCCCGCGGCGCTGTCGGCGTCGCTGCTGCCGAACTTCAGCTCCGACTCCACCGCGCCGGGCGACACCACGGTCACGCGCACGCCGCTGTTGCCCATTTCCACGCGCAGGCCTTCCGAGATGGCGCGCACCGCATGCTTGGTGGCGCTGTACACGGTGCCGATGGGCGTGAACACCTTGAAGCCGGCAATGGACGCCACGTTCAGGATGTGCCCGCTGCCCTGCGCCTGCATGCGCGGCAGCACCGCGGCAATGCCGTACAGCACGCCCTTGATGTTGACGTCGATGGTGCGGTCCCATTCGTCGACCTTGAGCTTCTCGATGGGCGACAGCGGCATCACGCCCGCGTTGTTGACCAGCACGTCGATGCGGCCGAAGGCTTCGACCGTTGCGGCGGCAAGCTTTTCGAGGTCGGCGCGCTTCGCCACGTCGGTGGCCACCGCAATGGCTTCGCCGCCGGCTTCGCGGATTTCGGCGACCACCTTGTCGAGCCGGTCGGTGCGGCGCGCGGCCAGCACCACCTTGGCGCCGCGCGCGGCCAGGTGGCGCGCCATCGACTCGCCGATGCCGCTGCTCGCGCCGGTGACGATGGCGACCTTGCCCTTGATGTTGTCTTGAACGGATGTCATGGAATTTCCTTAGGGGTGGTTGAAGAACTGCATGCAGTGTGGAAAATCCAAGCATTCCCGTAAATGAAACTCTGGCGACTTCAGAATTCCGCAATCAGGAACACTCGCCCTACCCCTTTTCACCATCCCCATGTCCAACCGCCTCGAAGCCCTGCGCGTGTTCTGCACCGCCGCCGACGCCGCCAACTTCCGCGAGGCCGCCGTGCGCCTCTCGGTGTCGCCCCAGGTGGTGACGCGCGCGGTGCGCGAGCTCGAAGAAGACCTGGGCGAGCCGCTGTTCCACCGCAGCACGCGCGGCGTGCAGCTCACCGACTTCGGCCGCCAGCTGGCCGAGCGCGCCCGCATGGCGGTGGGCGGCGTCGACGATCTGTTTCACCGCACCGACCGGCGCGCGCTGTCGCAGCATGCGGGCACGGTGCGCATCACCGCGCCCCACATGTACGGCCGGCTCATTCCGCAGGTGCTGGCGCCGCTGGTCACCGCGCACCCGGGGCTGGTGCTCGACGTGCGCCTGTCGGAGCAGCATGCGGACATGGTCGACCAGCAGATCGACATCGGCGTGCGCGTGGGCCCGATGCGCGACGCCCGCTTCGTGGCGCGCGCCGTCGGGCGCATGCCGCTGCATGTGGTGGGGTCGCCTGCGCTCGTCGCACGGGTCGGCGCGCCGGCGGACATCGATGCGCTCGCGGGCCTGCCGCTCACCGCGCTGATCGATCGCAGCTCGGGCCGCCCATGGCCGTGGACGTTCAGCAAGCGGCGGCTGTTCACCGTGGCGTCGCCCGCTTTCGTGACGGACAACATCGACGCCGAATGCGCCGCCGTGCTGGCCGGCGTGGGCTTCGGCCAGCTCATTGCGCCGCTGGCGCAACCGTGGCTGCAATCAGGCGCGCTGGTGGCCGTGCTGGAGGCCGACGAGCCGGAGCCCTGGCCGATTCACGTCTACCGGCCGCAACGCGCGCCGGTGCCGGCGCGCGTGCGGCTGGTGTACGACGCGCTGGTTCGCGCGCTGCGGTGACGGGTGTTCACGAGCGTTGAACACCGTTGAACAGCGCTCTCACTCGTACTGCTGACCGGTGCGCATCAGCTCGGGCGTGCCGATCACTTCGTTGAGCGCATCGAAGTCCAGCATCTGCGCGCGCCACGGCTGCGTGGTGCGGTGCTGGTGCAGGCTCGCGTAGTAGCCCTGCAGCGTGTGCACCACCGCGCGCGCGGTGCCGCCCGGGAAGATGGCGATGCGAAAGCCGTGCTTCTGCAGCGCATCCGCATCCTGCACCGGCGTCTTGCCGCCTTCGACCATGTTGGCCAGCAGCGGCACGCGGTGCGCGAAGCGGCTGCAGGCCGCGTCCATCTGCGCGGGCGAGCGCAGCGCCTCGATGAACAGCGCGTCCACGCCGCAAGCAAGGTAGGCCTCGGCGCGGTCGAGCGCGGCCTCCAGCCCTTCGACCGCCACCGCGTCGGTGCGCGCAAGGATCAGCGTGTCGCTCGACTGGCGTGCGTCCAGCGCGGCCTTCAGCTTGCCGACCATCTCGCGCTCGGGCACCACGGCCTTGCCGTCCAGGTGGCCGCAGCGCTTGGGAAAGGTCTGGTCCTCGATCTGCACCATGGCCGCGCCCGCGCGCTCGAAGCCGCGCACCGTGCGCTGCGTGTTCAGCGCATTGCCGAAGCCGGTGTCGGCATCGACGATCACCGGCAGACTCACGCGCTCGGTGATGCGCGCCAGCGTGTCGGCCACTTCGGTGAAGGTGGTCAGGCCGATGTCGGAGCGGCCCAGGCGCGTGTAGGCGATGGAGGCGCCCGACAGGTACAGCGCCTCGAAGCCGGCCTGCTCGGCCACCAGCGCGCTCAGCGCGTCGTACACGCCGGGGGCCAGCACCACGTCGGGCCGGGCCAGGCGGGCTTTGAAATTGTGGGTCGTCATGCGGACGCCTCCTTGTGTTGAACCAGTGCGGCGGCCGTGTGCGCCGCGATGTAGCCACCGGCCACGGCGCTCAGCAGCCCGTTGCCGGAGAGATAGCCCCACACCGCGTCGCCCGACACACCGCCGGCCGCGCCGCCCGCCGCCAGCAGGTTGGGCAACGGCGTGCCGTCTTGCCGCAGCACGCGCATGTCGGGCGCGGTGTCCAGGCCGCCCTGGGTGTGGAAGAGCGCACCGGTCACCTTGACGGCGAAGTACGGTGCGTCGAGGCCGCGCGAGAACACGCGACCGTCAGGTGCGGTGCCAGCGCGCATCGCGTCGAGCGTGCCCTGCAGCACCGCGCTGTCGCAGCCGATGCAGTCCGCCAGCGCGGCCACCGACTCGCAACGGCGCAGCGCACCGGCGGCCTCGGCCTCGCAGAAGTCGGGGAAGCCGCGCGCCAGCGTGAGCAGCGGCATGTCGAACACGTTCCAGGCAATGCCGCCCGGCTGCGCGAGCACATGCACCGCGGCCTCCGAGTAGCCCTGCGTCTCGTCGTGAAAGCGCCGGCCCTCGCGGTTGATCTGCACGCCGCCTTCCATCATCACGGCCCACGACATCAGCGCGCCCTGCGGCGTCACCCACGAGCCATGGCCCTGGTAGCCGCCCAGATCGCGCAGCCGCGCACCCAGCGACTCGCCCCAGCGCACCGCGCTGCCGTCATTGCCCACATGCCCGCCGAAGGTGGCCTCGGCCATCTCGGGCAGCAGCGCGCGCACCATCTCCATGTTGCCGCCAAAGCCGTTGCAGGCCAGCAGCAGCGCGCTGCAGCCCAGCGTTTCATGCTGGCCGTCGGGGCGCAGGTAGTCGATGCCGATCACGCGGTCGTGCGCGTCGAGCACCAGCGTGTCGACCACGGCCTGCGTCAGCACCGGAATGCCCGCGGCCTCCACGGCCGCCTGCAGTGCCGCCATCAATGAAGCGCCGGTTTTCTGCGGCAGCGCATGCATGCGGTGCACGCTGTGGCCGGGGTAGAGAAAGCCGTCGAGCAGCACCCAACCCAGGCCGTGGCGCGCCTGCAGCGCATCGAGCGCGGGCCCGATGGCCGTGGCGTACGCATCGACCAGCGCACCGGCCGCGCGGCCGTGCGCCTTGGCCTGGATGTCGGCCGCAAAGCGCGCGGCGCTGTCGTCGGCCACGCCGTGCGCCAGCTGCGCGCGCGTGCCCGGCGCGGGAATGAAGCCCGAAGACAGCGCGGTCGATCCGCTGGGCAGCGCATCGCGCTCCAGCACCACGCATTCGACGCCCGCGTCGGCCAGCATCAGCGCGGCCGTGAGCCCGCAGGCCCCGCCGCCGACGATGGCCACCGGCACGTGCACGTCGGCTTCGACGCGTTCGGCACGGCGAACGGTTCTTGCCGGCCCGCTCATGCCAGCGCTGCGATGAAGGGCGCGCACGCCGTCACCTCGGCCACGTTGCGCATGTCGGCCAGCGAGGTGGCGTGGCGCTCTTCGCCGAAGGCCGCGCAGCCGTCGGCCAGCACCAGCGTGCGGTAGTCGCGCATGTGCGCGTCGCGCACCGTGCTGGCCACGCCGCCGTTGGTGACGATGCCGCACACCGCCACGGTGTCGATGCCCGCGCGGCGCAGCACCCAGTCGAGCTGGGTGTTGAAGAAAGCCGAGTACGCGACCTTGCTGACCGTGACGTCGACCAGCCCCGCCAGCGCATCGACGTTCGCCTGGCCCCAGCTGCCGGGCGCGAAGTCGCCCTTGGCCAGGTACGGGCGCAGCGCCTTCAGGTGCGGCGAGACCATCGGCTCGCCCTGGGCGTCGGGCCACAGCGTGAACTGGCTCGCCACCACCAGCCCGCCCGCCGCCTTCAGCGCGCGCGCCACGGCGGCCACGCGCTCGGGCAGCAGCAGCGCGGGCGGGTTGGTGTCGCCGCCGCGCGCGTAGGCGCCCTTGGCGTCCAGAAAGTCGTTCTGCAGGTCGATGATGACCAGCGCGGTCTTCGCTGCGACGAGCTTGGCCGGGAGAAGCTCCTTGCTGCCGCTCACGACGGCCTCACCAACAGGTTGCCGTACGCATCGACCTCGGCATGAAAGCCGGGTTCGAGCCACACGGTGGTGTCGGCCTGCTCCAGGATGGCGGGGCCGTCGATGCGCGTGGCCACCGGCAAATCGAGCCGCGCATAGCGCACCGCGTCGTGCCATTGGCCTTGATGGAACACGCGCTGCGTGCCCAGCGGCGCGGTGCTGCCCTCGCCTTCGGGCGCCAGCACTTTCAAGTCGAACTTGGGCCGCACGCCGATGCGCGCATAGCGCAGGTTCATCACGCGGATGGCAATGCCGTCGAGCGTGCGACCGAAGGCGGCGGTGTAGGCGGCTTCGAATGCCGCGCGAATGGACGCGGCCGTCACAGGCACCTGGCCTGCATCGGCCAGCACCACGGGCAGCGTGTGCGTCTGGCCGGCGTAGAGCATGTCCAGCGCCACCACTTCGCGCACGGCGTCGAAGCGCACGCCCGACGAGTCCAGCCGCTGCTGGCAGCTGGCGGCCAGCGCATCGATGCGGCGCTGCACGTCGGCCACGTCAAGGTCGGCCAGCGGCTTGTTCAGCGTTTGCACCGCGTCGTGGCGCATGTCGGCAATGACGCAGCCCAGTGCCGACGTCACGCCGGGGTAGCGCGGCACGATGCCCGTGGCCACGCCCACCTCGCGCATCATGGCGCACACATGCAGCGCGCCGCCGCCGCCGAAGGGCATGTAAGCGAAGCGGCGCGGGTCGTGCCCGCGCTCGATGGACACCAGCCGAATGGCACCGGCCATGCGCGCATTGGCCACGGTAAGAATGGCCTCGGCCGCCGCGTGCGCGTCGAGCCCCAGCGGGCGCGCCACGTGTTCTTCGATGGCCTGGCGCGACTTCTCGGCGTCCAGCGCGGCCAGCAGCCCGCCACCCAGCGGGCGGTCGGCGGCAATGCGGCCCAGCAGCACGTTGGCGTCGGTCACGGTCGGGCGCATGTTGCCGCGGCCGTAGCAGGCCGGGCCGGGCACGCTGCCGGCCGACTCGGGGCCGACCTGCAGCATGCCGCTGGCGTCCACCGAGGCAATGGAGCCGCCGCCGGCGCCGATGGTCTCGATCTGGATCATCGGCGAGCGAATCACCATGCCGAACTCGATGGCGGTCTGCGCCGCCAATGCGGCCTCGCCGTTGGCCACCAGAGACACGTCGAACGATGTGCCGCCCATGTCGCCCGTGATCGCATTGGGGAAGCCCGCCGCGCGTGCGATGGCCGCGCAGGCAATGACGCCGGCCGCCGGGCCCGACAGCGCGGTGCGCACCGGCAGGTCGCTCGCGGTCTGGCGCGACATCACGCCGCCGTTGCTCTGCACCACCAGCAGCTCGCCGGCAAAGCCCTGCGCGCGCAGGTCGTTCTCCAGCCGGCCCAGGTAGCTGCCCACCACGGGCTGCAGCGCCGCGTTGAGCGTGGCGGTGGAGCAGCGCTCGAACTCGCGAATTTCGGGCAGCACCTCGCTGGCCGAGGTGACGTGCGGGTTGGGCCACAGCTCGCGCACCGCGGCCACGGCCAGGCGTTCGTTCTCGGGGTTGGCGTAGGTGTTGATGAAGAACACGCACACCGCCTCGCAGCCCGCTTCGAGCAGCGAGCGGGCTTCGGCGCGCACCTGTTCCAGGTCGACCGGCGTGTGCAGCGTGCCGTCGGCCAGCACGCGCTCGTCCACCTCGCGGCGCAGGTCGCGCGGCACCACGGGCTTGAAGCTGCCGCGCAGGCCCCAGGTTTCGGGGCGGTCGCGCCGGCGCATCTCCAGCACATCGCGAAAACCGCGCGTGGTGATGATGCCGGTGCGCGCCACCTTGCGCTCCAGCAGCGCATTGGTGCCCACGGTGGTGCCGTGCACGATGGTGGCAATGGCCGCGGCCGAATCGGCCACGCGTGCCACGCCGTTCATGAAGCCGCGCGCTTCCTCGCCGCGCGTGGAAGGCACCTTGACGATGCGCGCGGAGCCGTTGGCCTCGTCGAGCACGAAGAGGTCGGTGAAAGTGCCGCCGACATCGACGCCGACGACAAGGGAGTTACCAGGGGAAGTCATTCGGATGCTTTCTTCGTCGATTCGCTGCTCACATAACCCATGGCCGCATCGGCCAAGCGCTGCTCCGGCTGCCGCGCGGCGGCAGGGCCCCAGCCGCCGCCGCCGGGTGTTTCCAGGCGCACGCGCTCGCCCTGCGCCAGCGTGATGCCGCGCATCTTGGAGACCATGGGCGGTGTGTGCCACTCGCCCGCGTTCTCGTAGCTGAACACGTTGACCGCGCCCGAGCCGCCGCCCGCGATGCCCTTGGGCGGCGAGGTGCCGCGTTCGCCGAAGACGAACACCTCGGCGTCTTTCTCGAGCAGTTCGATTTCATAGACGGCGCCCAGGCCGCCGCGGTGCTGGCCGTCGCCGCCGGAGTCGGCGCGCAGCGACCATTCGGTGAAGCGCACCGGGTAGGCGGCCTCCAGAATTTCGAGCGGCGGAATGGTGGCGGTCGAGATGGGCGCGTTGCCGTGCGACAGCCCGTCGCCACCCGAATGCCCGCCATGGCCGCCGCCGAAGAAGCTGAACATCACCCAGCGCTGGCCTTCGCGGCCCTTGTCGCTGCGGTGGCCCGCGATCGACAGCGCGTTGATGGTGCCGTAGGCCTGCGCCACGGCGCGCGTGGGGTCGGCCTGCGCGGCGGCGCTGAAGATCACGTCGATCATGCGCAGGATGGTCTCGGTGTAGCCCCCCACCGGGCGCGGGCGCTCGCAGCTGATCACCAGCTTGTCGGGAATCACGAAGTCGACCGCGTCGAGCACGCCGGCGTTGGCGGGCACGTCGGGGAACAGGTGCTTCAGCGCCACGTAGCACGCGGCCACCGCCGTGGCGCGGGAGATGTTCACCGGCCCGGCGCATTGCGGCGACGTGCGCGAGAAGTCGAGCGAGAGCCGGTCGCCGGCCACCGTCATGTCCAGCGCGATGGTCAGCGGCACGTTGGTGATGCCGTCGTTGTCGAGCACGTCCTCGAAGCTGTAGCGCCCGTCGGGCAGCGAGGCGATGTGCGAGCGCATCAGGCGCAGCGCGCGGCTGCGCAGCTCGCTCAGCGCGTTGAGCACCAGGTCGTCGCCGTACTCGTCGAGCAGGCCGTGCAGGCGGCGCTCGCCCAGCTCCAGCGCGGCCAGCTGGCCGTTCAGGTCGCCCCACAGGCTGTCGGGCAGGCGCGTGTTGGCCTGCAGGATGGCCAGCACGTCCAGGTCGAGCTGGCCGCCGCGCACGATGCGCACCGGCGGAATCTGCACCGCCTCCTGCCAGCACTCGGTGGCCGCGGGGTTGTAGTTGCCGGGCACCGCGCCGCCCACGTCGTGCCAGTGCGCGGCCGAGGCCATGTGGCAATACAGCTTGCCGTTGCGAAAGAAGGGCTTGACCAGCTTGAAGTCGTTGGCGTGCGTGCCGCCTTCGTAGGCGTCGTTGCTGATCCAGATGTCGCCGTCCTGCATGCCGCCGCGCGGCGCGGCGGCCTTGGCGGTGGCGCGCACCGCAAAGGCCATGGCACCCACGAACACCGGCAGGCCCGACTTGCCCTGCACCAGCGTGTCGCCGGTGGTGGCGTCGTACAGGCCGTGGCAGGCGTCGTGCGCCTCGGCAATGATGGGGTTGAACGCGCTGCGGTAGAGCGTGGCGTCCATCTCGTCGGCCACCTGTTCGAGGCGGCCGCGCAGCACGGCGAGCGTGACGGGGTCGAGGGTTGTCGCGGAGGAAGAGTCAGGCATCGGGGGCTTTCGTGAAGGCGGGGCGGCCAGAGCGCTGGCGCAGCTGGTTCAACAGTCCGCCGGCGCGGACCATGTCCATGAGGAATCCGGGCACCGGCTCGCAGGCCAGGCGCCTGGGGCCCGGTGCAACGATCTCGGGGGCGGCGGTGTCGAGGGCAATCTGCTCGCCTTCCGCGAGCGATTCGGCCTCGGCGCAGGTCAGCAGCAGCAGGCCCACGTTGAAGGCATTGCGAAAGTACAGGCCGCTGTACGAGGGCGCGATGACGGCGACCACGCCCAGGTGCACCAGCACCGCCGCGGCCTGCTCGCGCGAAGAGCCGATGCCGAAGTTGGGGCCGGCCACCAGCACGTCGCCGCGCTGCACGCCGGCGGCAAAGTCGGGGCGAATGGCTTCGAGGCAGTGCTTGGCGATGATGTCGATGCCGTGCTTCATGGCATGGCCTGGCGCGAGCAGGTCGGTGTCGATGTCGGCGCCCAGGCGCCAGACGCGGTGGGTGGCTTTGGTCACGCTCATGCGAGCACCTCGCGCGGATCGGTCACCTGCCCGCGCAACGCCGAGGCCGCCACCGTGTACGGCGAGCCCAGATAGACCTGCGCAGTCGGCGAGCCCATGCGGCCCTTGAAGTTGCGCGCCGTGGTCGAGATGACGGTGATGTCGTCGCCCATCGGGTCGCCATAGCCGGAGCAGGCACCGCACGCGGTCGGGAACAGCTCGGCGCCCGCGTCCAGCAGCACCTGCAGCACGCCCTCGGCGCGCGCCTGTTCCTGGTCCTGGATGCTGGCGGGCGCGACGATCAGCCGCATGCCGGCCGCCACCTTGTGGCCGCGCAGCACCTGGGCCGCGGCCCGCAGGTCGTCGAGCTTGGCGCCGGTGCACGCACCGATGTAGGCCACGTCCACGTGCGTGCCCGCGAAGCGGCTCACGCCGTGCGAATTGGCCGGGCTGTGCGGCGCGGCAATGTGCGGCTCCAGCGTGCTGGCATCGAAGCGATGGCGCGTGAACTCGGCCGCCTCGTCTGTGAACCAGCGCGACGTGTCCGCAGGCGGCGCGCCGGCCGTCTGCAGGAAGGCGGCGGTGGTGTCGTCTGGCGCAATGAGCCCGGCCTGCGCGCCCAGCTCGGCGCTCATGTTGGACAGCGTCATGCGCTCCTGCATCGACAGCGCGGTCACGCCCGGCCCGGCAAACTCCACCGCCTGGTAGCGCCCGCCGTTCATGCCGAAGCGCCCGATCATGTGCAGCATCATGTCCTTGGCGGTCACGCCCGCGGGCAGCCTGCCGTCCCACCACATGCGCAGGGTTTCGGGCACGCGCAGCCAGATTTCTCCAGTGACCACCACGCCCAGCATCTCGGTGCTTCCCACGCCGAACATGTAGGCACCAAAGGCGCCGCCCGTGGGCGAATGCGAGTCGCCGCCCACGCACAGCATGCCGGGGCGAATGTGCCCGTGCTGCGGCACCACCACGTGGCAGATGCCCTGGCTGTCGTACACATGCGGCAGTTGCTGCTCGCGTGCCCAGTCGCGCGCAATGCGCACGATGCGGCGCGAGTCGTCGTCGCGCTCGGGCACGTAGTGGTCCATCACCAACACGATGCGCGAGCGGTCCCAGATCTGCGCGCCCAGTTCCTCGAGCATGGGCTTCAGCCGCCGCGGGCCCGAGGAGTCGTGGAACATGGCGAGGTCGACACCGCAGGTCACGATCTCGCCCACCGCCACGTGCGCGCGGCCGCTGGCACGCGCGATGAGCTTCTGCGCCAGCGTCTGTGGTGGTGCCTCCCTGTGCGGCGGGGTGGAATGGCGTGTGTCGGAGGTCATTCCGGCTTCGCTCCAGAGAATTTCACGACCTTGGCCCAGCGCACGATTTCGCTCTGCACGAACGCGGAAAACTGCTCGGGCGAATTGCCCACGGGAATGGCGCCTTCGGTGTCGAGCCGCTTGCGCATGTCGGGCTGCTGCAGCGCATGGCGCGCCGCATCGCTGAGCTTGCGCGACACGTCCGCCGCCATGCGCGCCGGGCCGAACAGCCCGAACCAGGCACTCGACTCGTAGCCGGGCAAGGCCTCGGCAATGGCCGGCACATCGGGGAACGCAGGCAGGCGCTTGGCGGTGGTGACGCCCAATGCCTTGAGCTTGCCGGCCTGGATGTGCGCCTTGACGTTGCCCACCGCGGCAAACATCAGTTGCACCTGGCCGGCCAGCAGGTCTTGCACGGCGGGCGCGGTGCCCTTGTAGGGGATGTTCACGATGTCCACGCCCGACTGCATCTTGAAGGCCTCGCCCGCCATGTGCAGCGACGAGCCGACCGCGCCGATCGCAAAGTTCAACTGCCCCGGCCTGGCCTTGGCCAGCGCGATGAGCTCGCGCACGTCCTTCGCGGGCACCGAGGGGTGCGCCACCAGAATCGACGGCGACGTGGCCACGCAGGTGAGCGCGGTGAAGTCCTTCACCGGGTCGAAGGGCAGCGTGGGGTACAGCGTGGCGTTGATGGCGTGGCTGGTGAAGCTCAGCAGCAGCGTGTTGCCGTCGGGCGCGGCCTTGGCGACGGTGTCGGCGGCGATGTTGCCGCCCGCGCCGGGGCGGTTCTCCACGATGACGGTGCGGCCCAGCGCGGGGCCCATGCTGACGGCAAGCGAGCGGGCCAGCGTGTCGGTCGAGCCGCCGGCCGGCGCGCCGACCAGAATGCGCACGGGCGCGCTGCCGATCTGCGCGCGGGCGGCGCCGCTGGCCAGGGCCAGGGCAGCGGGCGCGATGAGGATGTCGCGGCGTTTCATGAGAGGTCTCCTTTTTGGGGGTCGCAGGACTGGAAGGCTTGAAAGGCCTACAGCCCCAGGTACGCGCGCCGCAGTTCGTCGCTGCCCAGCAGCGCATCGGGCTTGCCCGAGAAGCGCACGCTGCCGTTTTCCAGCACGTAGGCGCGGTCGGCAATCTCCAGCGACTGGCCCACGTTCTGCTCCACCAGCAGCACCGCGAGGCCGCCGTCGCGCAGCTCGCGGATGAGCGTGAACATCTCTTCCACCAGCAGCGGCGACAGGCCCAGCGAAGGCTCGTCCAGGATCAGCAGCACCGGCTCGGCCATGAGACCGCGGGCAATGGCCAGCATCTGCTGCTCGCCGCCGCTCATGGTGCCGGCGTGCTGCGCGATGCGCTCCCGCAGGCGCGGGAAGATGTGGAACATCTTCTCCACGTTGGCCGCGCGCCGCTCGCGGGCACGGGTAAAGGAGCCCAGCTCCAGGTTCTCCAGCACGCTGAGGTTGGGGAACACCTTGCGGCCTTCGGGCACCTGAATCAGGCCGGCCTTGACCACGTCGCGGTAATGCGCGCCGGTGAGGTCCTTGCCGTCGAAGCGCACGCTGCCGCTCCAGGCCGGCGTGAGGCCGCACACCATCTTGTTGAGGGTCGACTTGCCCGCGCCGTTGCTGCCCAGCAGCGCGACCATTTCGCCCGCGTTGACCTGCAGGTCGACGCCGCGCAGCACCTCCACGCGGCCGTAGCCGCCGCGCAGGCCTTGAATGTCCAGCAGTGCGCTCATGCGGCGGCTCCCACGTTGGCGTTGGTGGCCGCGGCCTTGCGCAAACGCGCCGCCGTGCCATGGCCCAGGTAGGCCTCGACCACGCGCTCGTCGGACGTGACCTGCGCCGGGTTGCCCTCGGCAATCAGCTGGCCCTGCGCCAGCACCCACACATGCTCGGCCAGGTTCATCACGGCCTGCATCACGTGTTCGATCATCAGCACGGTCACGCCGCTGTCTGCAATGGCGCGCACCACCGGCATCATTTCGGAAATCTCCTGCGGGTTGAGGCCTGCCAGCACTTCGTCCAGCAGCAGCAGGCGCGGCCGCGTGGCCAGCGCGCGGGCGAGTTCGAGGCGCTTGCGCCCGGCCACGGTAAGGTCGGAGGCCGGCTTGTCCAGCTGCGGCGCCAGGCCCACGCGCTGCGCGACGGCCTCGGCGCTGGCCAGTGCCTCGGCGCGGTTGCGCACATGCAGGTGCGCGCCCACCGCGATGTTCTCGCGCACGGTCTGCGCGGCGAAGGGCTTCACGATCTGAAAGGTGCGCGTCATGCCCAGCACGGCGTTGCGGTGCGGCTCATGGCCGGTGATGTCCTGGCCGGCGAAGCGCACGGTGCCGCTGTCGGGCTTCAGAAAGCCCGACATCAGCGCAAACAGCGTGGTCTTGCCCGCGCCGTTGGGGCCGATCAGCGCGGTGAGGCTGCCCTCTTTCACGGCCAGGCTCACGTTCTGCACGGCCTTCAGGCCGCCGAAGGCGCGCGAGATGCCGTCGAGTTTCAGCAGCGGCTCAGTCATTCTTGTCTCCCTTCGCGTTCCACAGTTGCCGCACGGAGAGCCCCAGGCCCGCCACGCCGCGCGGCAGGAAGATCACGATGAGCACCAGCACCGTGCCGTAGATGACCATGTTGATGCCCGGCAGCTCGCCGAACAGGTTGCGCGTGAAGTCCGACAGCAGGTGCAGCGTGACCGCGCCCAGCACCGGGCCCCACAGCGTGCCCATGCCGCCCACGATGGCCGCCACCAGCGCCTCCACCGAAGTGACCGAGCCGTAGGCGATGCCCGCGTCGATGTACTGGAACACCTGCACATAGAACGCACCGGCCGCGCCCATGAAGGCCGCCGACAGGCCGATGGCCGCGAGCTTGACCCGGAACGGGTCGACGCCCACGGCGCGCGCGGCGTCCTCGTTGTCGCGCACCGCCTGCAGGTAGGCACCGAAGCGGCCGTTGCGCAGCCACCAGGTCACCAGCAGCGCCACCACCACCATCGCCAGCACCAGCCACAGGTAGCCGGCGCGCGACGCAAACTGCATGTTGCCCACCGCTTCGCGCAGCGGCACCATCAGCCCCACGCCGCCGCCCGTGAAGGGCACCGAGGTCGCAAGAATGCGAAACACCTCGGCAAAGGCCAGCGTGACCAGCGCGAAGTAAGAGCCCTTCAGGCCGTAGCGAAAGGTGAGCGCCCCCACGAACAGCCCGACCAGCGCGGCACCGGCCACCGCCATCGGCAATGCGATCCAAGGGTTGATGCCGCCCTGCAATTGCGCAATGGCCTGGATGTACGCACCGGTGCCGAAGAACAGCGCATGCCCGAAAGAGAACTGCCCGCCGAAGCCGCCGAGGATGTTCCAGGCCTGCGCGATGAGCGTGGCGTAGAGCGCCATCATCACGAAGTTGAGCATCACGCCCGACTGGGTGACCAACGGCACGCAGCCGACGACCACCGCGAAGAGGGCGATGCCCGCGAGTTGCTTGCTACCGGCCTTCATGCCTTGGCTCCGAACATGCCCTGCGGGCGAAACAGCACGACGCCGATGAAGATCGCGAAGATGCCGATCTGCCCGAGCGACTCGCCCAGGTACAGCCCGCCGAGCGACTCGACCACGCCCACCAGCAGCCCGCCGACCAGCGCGCCGACGAAACTGCCCATGCCCCCCAGCACCACGATGGTGAAGGCCACCAGCACAAAGCCGCCGCCCACCTGCGGGTTGACGTAGTACGCGGGCAGCAGAAAGCAGGCCGCCGCGCCCAGGCACGCCAGGCCGATGCCGAAGCTCATGGCGTAGACGTGGTCCACGTCGATGCCCATGAGCTTGGCGCCCTCCTTCTCCTTGGCCACGGCGCGAATGGCGCGGCCCAGGTCGGTGCGGCCCATGATCCAGAACAGGATGCCCGACACCACCAGCGCGCCGGCAAAGGCCACGAGCTTGGGCACCGCGATCATGGCGGGGCCGATGGCCACGGTGCTCAGCGAATACGCGGTGTCGATGCTGCGCGTGTCCGACTTGAAGAACAGCAACGCGAGGTTCTCCATGACGATGGCAATGCCCAGCGTGGCCAGCAGAATGTTTTCGTCCTTGCCGTGGCCCGCCCGGTTGATGACGATGCGCTGCAGCGCATAGCCGAGCGCGAACATGCCGACGATGGCAATGGGCAGCGCCATGTACGGGTCGATGCCCCAGCGCTCCTTCAGGAAGTACACCGCGTACAGCGCCAGCATGAGGCTGGCACCGTGCGCGAAGTTGATGATGTGCAGCACGCCGTAGATCAGCGTAAGGCCCACTGCAATGAGCGCGTACACGGCGCCTGTGGTCAGGCCGTTCAGGACCGAGGGGAAGAGGATGTTGAGGTCGAGCATGGTTTGTTTCGTGCGCTTTCGGCAGGTGCGCTTTTTCAGGTCCGCCCGGTGCGCGGTTCGGGCCGGGCGACCCCACTGCGCCGGCCCTTCGGGCTCCCCTGCGGTGCTCGCGTTTCGCGGGGTCTCGCAGAACTCGCTGCGCTCAAACAGCTGCGAGCCCTGATCCGCGAAACGCTGCGCTCCTCGGCGGCACAGAGGGGATCGCCCGGCCCGAACCGCACACCGGGCTCCAGGGGTGAACCGGCGCAGTCGGCATGCAAAGAGCGCACTTGCAGCGTGCCCACGACGACGGCGGCGGCGGTGGTGGCCGGCATGCCTTCGGGTGTGCGTTGAGGCACCGGCGAGCACCGCAGCGGCAGGCGGATCAGGGCTCGCCCTTGTTTGAGCGAAGCGAGTTTGGGCGAGACCCCGCCTGACGCGAGGAGCAGCAGCGAAGTCCGAAGGACCGGTGACGTCGCACACCCGAAGGCATGCCGGCCACCGCCGCCGTCGCAACCCCGGCCAAAGCCACCACCCTGCAGCACCATGCGCATGCTCATGCCTTCAGCGGAAACACCGGATCGACCTCGCGGTAGTCGCGCGGAATGATCACCTTGATGTCGTTCTTCACCACCTGCGTCATCAACGGCTGCGCGCCCTCGTTCTGCCCGTTGACGAACTTGGTAGGGCCGTACGGCATGAAGTGGTTCGAGAAGGTGCTCTTCTCCAGCGCATCGATGATGGCCGCGCGCTCGGTCGACTTGGCACGCTCGATGGCATCGGCCAGCAGCCACATCGAGGTGTACGTCATGAACACCTCGTAGCTGAAGAACTGGCCCTTGGCCTCCACCCGCTTGCGCAGCTCCTGCGAGCGCTTGTCCTTGGGGTTGAACCAGTGGTTGCAGTCGATGATGCCGTTGGCCGCGTCCGGAAACTCCTTCACGAACTTGTAGCTCGACGCCGCGCCGCCCAGCACCGAGAAGATCGCCTTGGGCACCACCTTCTGCTGCTGCATGGTGCGCACCAGCAGCGCGTATTCGTTGTAGTAGTTGGCCGGAATCACGATGTCGGGGTTGATCGACTTCATGCGCAGCACGATGTTGTTGAAGTCGCGCGTGGGGTTGGCGTGCTTCACCACCTCCTTCACCTCGAAGCCGTAGCCCGGCAGCTCGCGTGCGAGCAACTGCGCGGTGCCGGCACCGAACAGCGACTCCTCGTGAATGATCATCACGCTCTTGGCCGGGCTGCCCGCGGCCTTGTTGAGCACCAGCAGGTTGGCAATGGCCACCTCGGTCGACTTCTTGTAGCCGGGGCCGAAGCGAAAAGTGTTCTTCAGGCCGCGCTCCACGATCTGGTCGGCCACGCCCACGTCGACCACGTGCGGCAGGTTGTACTTGGCCGCGGCCTGCGTGGTGGCCAGGCAGATGGCCGAGGCGAATGCGCCCACGATGGCGGACACGCCGGCCTCGTTCATCTTCTCGACCTCGGCCGCGCCGGCCTGCGGCTGCGACTGCGCGTCGCCCAGCAGGGCCTCCAGCTTGGCGCCGCCGAGCGACTTGATGCCGCCGGCCGCGTTGATGTCCTCGATGGCCATCAGCGCGCCCAGGCGGCATTGCTGCCCCGAATAGGCCAGCGCACCGGTGACCGGGTGCAGCACGCCGACCTTGATGGCCTTGGGCTGCGCCCCGGCCACGAGCGGGAAGGCCACGGCAGTGGCCAAAGCGGCGGACTGCGACACGAAACGGCGGCGGTTCTGGTTCTGCATGGGGCTTTCCTTTTTCTTCAGTTGAACTGGGCTGACACGTCTTTGCTGACCCACACCTTGGCGTCGATGCTGCCCACGCGGGAGAGCTGCATTTCGTAGGTGTAGCGGTCGGGGCGGTAGAAGCCGTGCAGCCACTGCACGGGCCGCTCGTCTTCGTCGTAGATCAGGCGGCGCACCGCCAGCAGGGCGGAGCCGACGGACACATCCAGGTGCTGTGCAAGCACGTTGTCGGCCAGCCGCGCGGAAATGGTCTGGTGCGCGCGCCCCACCTTCACGCCGGACTCTTCGAGCAGCACCAGGATGGGCTTCTTCGACAGCTCGCGCCGACCGAAGCGGCGCGCAATGGTGTCGGGCACGTAGGTGGTGATGTGCGAGAGCGGGCCTTCCTTGGTGGAACGCACGCGCACCGCCTTCTGCACCGCGTCGCCGAGCGTGAGCTCCAGCGCCTCGGCCACCTGGGTGGAGGCGGTGATGGTCGCCACCTCGATCACCTTCACCGAGGTGTGCAGGCCCATGGTGACCAGGTTCTCGAGCAGGCCGCGCAGATTGGCACGCTCCATGGTCTTGCCGCTGGGGCCTTCGCCCATGGCCGGGGGCGGCAGCGCGCGCGTGCGGCGCCCGGGGTTGCGCTCGATCAGGCCTTCGGACGCCAGTTGCTCCAGCGCGCGGCGCACCGTGACGCGCGCCACCTTGAACTGCGCCATCAGCGCCAGTTCACCGGGCAGCCCCTCCGCAAAACGGCCTTCGTGCAACTGCTCGCGCAGAACCAGATAGATCTGGTGGTATTTCGGCAAAGGCATTTGCGACATGCCTTTGATGTTTTTGCAGTTTCAATGTTCTGTCAATGGGACATTTAAAACGGCAAGAGAAAGCCGCAATGGCAACCCAAAAACAAAAGGCGCCCGCAGGCGCCTTGTGAGGTTCGGCAAGAGCCGGTGCGGGCTCAGAGCTTGAAGGGCACCACTTCCTGGCGCTGCTCGCCCAGGCCTTCGATGCCCAGCGTCATCACGTCGCCCTTCTTCAGGAACAGCGGCGGCTTCATGCCCATGCCCACGCCCGGCGGCGTGCCGGTGGTGATGACGTCACCGGGCATCAGCGTCATGAACTGGCTCACGTAGCTCACGATCTTGGCCACGCTGAAGATCATCGTTTTGGTGCTGCCGGTTTGCACGCGCTGGCCGTTCAGGTCGAGCCACATCGAGAGCTTTTGCGGGTTCTCGATTTCGTCGCGCGTCACCAGCCAGGGGCCCAGCGGGCCGAAGGTGTCGCAGCCCTTGCCCTTGTCCCAGGTGCCGCCGCGCTCGATCTGGTATTCGCGCTCGCTCACGTCGTTGATGGTGCAGTAGCCGGCCACGTAGTCGAGCGCGCTCTTTTGCGACACGTAGCGTGCGCGCGTGCCGATGACCACGCCCAGCTCCACCTCCCAGTCGGACTTGACCGAGCCCTTGGGCAGCATCACCGGGTCGTTCGGGCCCTGGATGCAGCTGTTGGCCTTCATGAAGACCACGGGCTCCTTGGGCACCGGCAGGCCGGACTCGGCCGCATGGTCCGCATAGTTCAGGCCGATGGCGATGAACTTGCCGACGTTGGCCACGGGGCTGCCCAGGCGCGGCTTGCCGCGCACCAGCGGCAGCTTGTCGAGCTTGGTCTTGCGCAGCTTGGCAATGGCGGCGTCGCCGAGTTGCTCGGGGCCGATGTCGTTGACGACGGCGCTCAGGTCGCGCAGCTTGCCGTCGTTGTCGATGAGGCCGGGCTTCTCCTTGCCGGGGTTGCCGTAGCGGACGAGTTTCATGCTTTCCTTTCAGTGCATTGAATCGAAGGGGTGTGCAAGGCGGGCACGGACACGGGCACGGACAGCGCCGATGCCAATGCCGTTCCCGGGTTCATATGGTGATGCCGCCGTCGACCGTGAAGGCCTGGCCGGTGGCGAACACCGATTCGTCGCTGGCCAGGAACACCACCACCGGCGCAATTTCCTCGGCCTGCGCGAGCCGGCCCATGGGCTGGCGCGCAATGAAGGCCTGGCGCGCGGCGTCGGGGTCGGCGTTGGCGTTGATGCGCTCGCCCAGCGAGGGCGTGTCGACCGTGCCGGGGCACACCGCATTGCAGCGGATGCCGCGCGCCACGTAGTCGGCCGCCACGCTCTTGGTGAGGCCCAGCACCGCCGCCTTGGTGGTGCCGTAGACGAAGCGGTTGGGCAAGCCCTTCATGCTGGAGCACACGCTGGCCATGTTGATGATGCTGCCGCGCCCTGCCGCCAGCATGCCGGGCAGCACGGCCTGGATGGTCCACATCTGCGCGCGCACGTTCAGGCTGAAGGCGAACAGCAGGTCGTCGTCGGTGGCCTGCTCGATGGTGCCGTTGTGCACCACGCCCGCGCAGTTGAAAAGAATGTCGAGCGCGGGGAGCTTGCCCACCACCGCGCCGATGGCGGCCTTGTCGAGCACGTCGAGCTTGAGCGCGGTCACGTTGGGCATGCCGGCGTAGCGCGCGAGCAGCGTCTCGTTGACGTCGGTGGCGAACACCTGCGCGCCTTCCGCGGCCATGGCCAGCACGCTCGCGTAGCCGATGCCCTGCCCCGCGGCGGTGACCAGCGCGGTCTTTCCCTTCAGTCTCATGGTGTCTCCTGGTGTGTCCTGGTGCCTTGGATGGGCAGTGTTGGGGTTTGGCCCGATGGGTGTCACGGCCGGCGCATCGTATTCTGAATTGGCCTTACCACTTGTCCAATTCAGGACAACCCTTAAGCCTCCTTTTTCACCCTCAGCCGCTTCAGCCCTTCCCGTGCCGATCCAGACCCTCGAACCCCAGCGCCTCTACCGCCAGATCGCCGAACAGCTGCGCGTGCTGATCGGCAAGGGCGAGTTCGCGGTGGGCGCGCGCATTCCGGCCGAGCGCGACCTGGCCAAGCAACTGGGCGTGAGCCGGCCTTCGGTGCGCGAGGCGTTGATTGCGCTGGAGGTGGAAGGCTGGGTGGAGATTCGCACCGGCTCGGGCGTGTACGTGATCGACCGGTCGCACCGCACGGCGCCACCTGCGAACGGAGCAGGCACCGGCACTGAATGGGGCCCGCTGGAAATCATTCGCGCGCGCCGGCTGGTCGAAGGCGAAACCGCCGCCACCGCCGCGCAGCACGGCAAGCGCAAGGACGTGGACGCCATGCGCCGCGCAATCCAGATGATGCGCGAGCTTGCCGCGCGCAACGAGGTGCCGCACGAAGGCGACCGCGCCTTCCACCTGGCCATCGTGAACGCCTGCGGCAACGTGGTGCTGACCGAAACGGTGCAGGGCTTCTGGGAGTCGCGCCAGGGGCCGATCTTCGCGCGGATGATCGATTACTTCGAGACCATGACGTCGTGGCAGGCGGCCATCGGCGAGCACGAGGCCATCCTCGACGCCATTGCCGCGCGCGACCCGGGCGCGGCGCGCGACGCGATGCACCAGCACATGGACAAGTTCCACCAGCGGTTCAGCGCGAGCTGGCGCCGCGCGAAAGCGGCCTGAAGCCTTCGCCTCGGCGCCACCTCCATCCCTCTTCATGCACACCAGCCAGCCATAGCCACAGCCACAGCAACAGCCAGCCGACACCCATGACCCCCTACATCCGACTCCACCCCGCCGACGACGTCGTCATCGCGCGCTCGCAACTGCTCGGCGGCACGCTCGTCGAAGGCGTGGCCGTTCGCGGCCTCATTCCGCCGGGCCACAAGATTGCGATGCACGCCATTGCACAGGGCGAATCGGTGCGCCGCTACAACCAGATCATCGGTTTCGCGAGCCGGCCCATTGCCGCGGGCGAGCATGTACACACGCAGAACCTGGACATGGGCCCGGACAAGGGCGCCGTGTCGGAAACCTTCGAGCGCGACTACGCCTTCGGCGCCGACGTGAAGCCCGCGCCGCCCAGGCGCGAGGCCACCTTCATGGGCATCAAGCGCGCCGACGGCCGCGTGGCCACGCGCAACTACATCGGCGTGCTGACCAGCGTGAACTGCTCGGCCACGGCCGCGCGCGCCATTGCCGATCACTTCTCGCGCAAGACCAACCCGCAGGCGCTGGCCGACTACCCGAACGTCGACGGCATCGTGGCGCTCACGCACGGCACCGGCTGCGGCATGGACACCGAAGGCATGGGCATGCAGATACTGGAACGCACGCTCACGGGCTACGCCACGCACCCTAACTTTGCGGGCGTGCTGGTGGTGGGCCTGGGCTGCGAGGCCAACCAGATCAAGGCCTGGCTCGCCACCGGCCACCTGGCCGAGGGCGAGAACTTTCGCACCTTCAACATCCAGGACACCGGCGGCACGCGCAAGACGGTGGACAAGGGCGTGGCGCTCATCCACGAGATGCTGCCGCGCGCCAATGCGGTCAAGCGCGAGCCGTGCAGCGCGGCGCACATCACCATCGGGCTGCAGTGCGGCGGCTCCGACGGCTACTCGGGCATCAGCGCCAACCCGGCGCTGGGCGCGGCGGTCGACTTGCTGGTGGCGCACGGCGGCACGGCCATCCTGAGCGAAACGCCCGAGGTGTACGGCGCCGAGCACCTGCTCACGCGCCGCGCGGTGAAGCGCGAAGTGGGGCAGAAGCTGGTGGACCGCATCAAGTGGTGGGAGCACTACACGGCCATCAACCAGGGCGAGATGAACAACAACCCCTCGCCCGGCAACAAGGCCGGCGGGCTCACCACCATCCTCGAAAAATCATTGGGCGCCGTGGCCAAGGGCGGCACCAGCAACCTGGAGGCGGTGTACGAATACGCCGAGCCCGTCACCGCGCGCGGCTTCGTCTACATGGACACGCCGGGCTACGACCCGGTGAGCGCCACGGGCCAGGTGGCCGGCGGCGCCAACCTGATCTGCTTCACCACCGGGCGCGGCTCGGCCTACGGCTGCGCGCCCTCGCCTTCGCTCAAGCTGGCGACCAACTCGGCGCTGTGGCAGCGGCAGGAAGAGGACATGGACATCAATTGCGGCGAGATCGTGGACGGCACGGCCACCATCCAGGAGATGGGCGAGCGCATCTTCGCGCTGGTGCTGGCCACCGCGTCGGGCACGCAGTCCAAGAGCGAGCAGCACGGCTACGGGCAGAACGAGTTCGTGCCCTGGCAGGTCGGCGCGGTGATGTAGACGCGGAGCACACCATGAGCACCCTCCCCTTCGGCTTTCTGGACGGCACCGGCTTCGAGCACCTGGACCCGCGCTTCAAGACCTGCATTCCCGGCCCCGAGCGCCTGGAGCGCCTGTGGAGCGGCGCGCGCTGGTGCGAAGGCCCGGCGTGGTTCGCGGCGCACCGCACGCTGGTGTGGTCGGACATTCCGAACAACCGCATGCTGCGCTACGACGAGCTGAACGGCACGGTCGGCGTGTTTCGCGCGCCGGCCGACAACACCAACGGCCACACGGTGGACCGTCAGGGCCGGCTGGTGAGCTGCGAGCACCTCACACGCCGCGTGACGCGCACCGAGCACGACGGCAGCCTCACCGTGCTGGCCTCGCACTGGCAAGGCAAGCGGCTCAATTCACCGAACGACGTGGTGGTGCACTCCGACGGCGGCGTGTGGTTCACCGACCCGAGCTACGGCATCCTGTCGGACTACGAAGGCTTGCGCGCCGACAGCGAGATCGGCGCCTGCCATGTCTACCGCGTCGACCCCGCCAGCGGCGAGGTCGCGCGCATGACCGACGACTTCGTCAAGCCCAACGGGTTGGCGTTTTCGCCCGACGAGTCGCTGCTGTACATCGCAGACACCGGCGCGAGCCATGCGGCGGACGGGCCGCGGCACATCCGCCGTTTCAAGGTGGGCGCCGACGGCCGAAGCCTGAGCGGCGGCGAGGTGTTCGCCGAATGCACCAACGGGTTGTTCGACGGCTTCCGGCTCGACACCGAAGGCCGCATCTGGACCAGCGCCGCGGACGGCGTGCACGCCTACCACCCCGACGGCACGCTGCTGGGCAAGATCCTGGTGCCGGAGCGCGTGGCCAACGTGTGCTTTGGCGGGCCCAAACGCAACCGCCTTTTCATCTGCGCGACAACGTCGCTGTATGTCATTACCTTGAACGCAAAGGGAGTCTGATCCATGTCCAGAACACTGCCGGCCGACAGCCTGCAAACCGATGTTGCCCGCGTGCTAGAAGCCGCGGGCAGCACGCCCGCCGAAGCACAACAGGTGGCCGCCAACCTGGTGCTGGCCAACCTCAGCGGCCACGATTCTCACGGCGTGGGCATGCTGCCGCGCTACATCGACGCGGTGGCCGAGGGCGGCCTGAAGCCCAACGCCGCCGTGCGCGTGAACCTGGACATCGGCACGCTGATGGGCCTGGACGGCCAGCACGGCTACGGGCAGATCGTGGGCGTGCAGGCCATGGAACTGGGCATTGCGCGCGCCAGGCAGCACGGCAGCTGCATCTTCACGCTCTCGCACGCGCACCACCTGGGGCGCATCGGCCACTTCGCGGAAATGGCGACGGCGCAGGGGCTGGTGGCGATGCACTTCGTCAACGTGCTGTCGCGCCCGGTGGTCGCGCCCTGGGGCGGCGGCGACGGGCGCTTCGGCACCAACCCGTGCTGCATCGGCATTCCGCTGGCGGGCGCCGAGCCCTTCGTGCTCGACTACGCCACCAGCCGCGTGGCGCAGGGAAAGATGCGCGTGGCGCACAACAAGGGCGAGCAGGTGCCGAACGGCTACCTGATCGACGAGAACGGCGCACCGACCAACGACCCCGGCGTGGTGGTGGTGCCGCAGGGCAACGGCCTCTTCGGCGCGCTCATGACCTTCGGCGAGCACAAGGGCTACGGCATGGCGGTGGCGTGCGAGCTGCTGGGCGGCGCGCTGACCGGTGGCGGCACCTGGCACCGGCCGGCGGACACGTCGCGCACGGTGCTGAACGGCATGCTGACCGTGCTGATCGACCCGGTGAAGCTGGGTACGCAGAAGGCCTTCGATGAAGAGGCGCGAGAGTTCATCGACTGGCTGCGGCAGAGCCCGCCGGGGCAGGGCTTCGATGCGGTGCAGATTGCCGGCGAGCCCGAGCGCAAGGCGCGTGCGGCGCGGCGGCACGAGGGAATCTGGGTGGACGACGCGACGTGGGGAGAGATCGTTGCGGCGGGGGCCAAGGTCGGCGTGTCGATCACCGCCTGACCGTATGGCTCCTTCCCCCTCTGGGGGAAGGCTGGGATGGGGGCAAGCGCCCAACGAGCGCTGCGAGAAGGCCCGAGCCGCCGAGCCCCCACCCCAATCCCCCCCCCGCGCCGGGCGGGGGAAGTTCGTAAAACCCTCACCCG
>NNBV01000538.1_pt1 | contig 37448 bp, 38 predicted proteins | sample 1173771 | NCBI WGS metagenome assembly NNBV01 (sample SAMN07173938, study PRJNA388173) | plant metagenome | isolation source: symbiotic tissue sample KVS11 | place: Norway: Troms, Kvaloya island | reverse complement strand
CCCCGAAACAAACTCATCGTCTGCTTCGGCTTGCTTGCTGTGATCAGCGAAGCCTTGTAGTCTATCACGGTTTTTTAAGTACCGTCAAACTTTTTTCGCTTTCTTCTTCTTCCGCAACCCGCTACTTTCGCAGCAAGCCGCTGAATCCGTTTCAGCGAAGCCTTCGATTATGCACCGCTTTTTTAAACAGCGTCAACTTCGAAGGAAGTTTTTTTATCCACCAACCCGCCAACAAACCCCTGAGAGTCTGCTCGCGATTCACACCTTGCAGTGCTTGTCAGTCGAGCCCTCGATTATGCACAGTTTCGGGCAGCTTGGTCAACGAACGCCAAAATTTTCAAGTCATCGACAGTCGCCCAGGAGCCTGCTGACCAGCCCGCTATATATAGGCAATAAAAAAGCCGCCCTAAGGCGGCTCTCGCATCCAGCAGACAACTGCGGGGTCGGTGCTCAGTAATAGCGCGAGCTGTTCATGCGGCGCATTGCTTCGTACAGCGTCGGCATGCGCGCATCCTGCGAACGCACGCTCATGCGGGCCACGGCGTCGATCTTGGCGACTTCGGCAGCAGACACGGTGCCTTGCGATTGCTGGCGCCACACGGCGGCTTGCAGTTCCTGCATCACGCGCGGGTCGTTCTGGGCGGTTTCCAGGAAACGTGCGTCGGCGCGGGCAGCGGCACGGCGTTGCGAAGCAGCGCGCCAGGCACCGGCGATGCTGCTTTGGCGAACCGAACCGGCAAACAGTGCGAACAAGGCGATGGCTGCGAGGCAGAACACGGCCCAGACAGCCAACACGCTGCCTTCGCTCCAGTTCGACACGAGCGAGTCGGTCACTACCAGCACGGCCGCGGCGATGGCGAAGATCAGCAGGGCGATGAGAGGACGGGCGCCGTTGGCGCCGGCGCGTGCGGCCTGGATCTGGCCGAACAGGACTTCGGCGCGATGCACGCCGGGGTGAACAGTAGGTTGGTCAACGTGGACGAAGCTGGTCATGATGCATCCCTCCTTGGGGACAGTGAAAATCAGTGGTGGCGAACGAGGCCGATGCAGTGATATTAGGGCTTACCCTAGTGCGTTTCCACTTTATCTTTCTGATGTTTATCATTCACAGCGCTGATGGATGTCAACTTTCGCACACTCGACCTGAACCTGCTCCGCGTCTTCGACGAGGTGATGGCGGAGCGCAACCTCACGCGCGCTGCTCGCAACCTGTCGATCACGCAGCCCGCGGTGAGCAATGCGCTGCGCCGCCTGCGCGAGGTGCTGGGCGACGAGCTGGTGCGCCGCTCGGGCGCCGGCGTGGAGCCGACGCCCCGCGCGCTGGCGCTGTGGCCGACCGTGCGCGACGCCTTGCGCCAGTTGCAGCACACGCTGGCACCGGGCGAGTTCGATGCCGGCACCGCCGACACCACTTTCCTGCTGGCCATGGCCGACGCCACCGCGGCCGAGCTCATTCCGGGCCTGGTGCAGATCGCTGAAACGGAAGCGCCCGCCATTTCGCTGCGCGTGCTGCCGCTGACCACACGAGATCCGCGCCGCATGCTCGAACTGGAAGAGGTGGACATGGCCGTCGGCTACTTTCCGGCGGTGATCGCGAGCCTGGCGGCGCGTGGGCAGTCGGGCGTGGGGGTGGCGTTCGAGACCCAGCGGCTTTATCTGGGCCAGTATGTGTGCGTGATGCGGCGCGACCATCCGCTGGCGAAGTCGCCCCTCACGCTCGACAGCTACTGCGCGGCGCGCCATCTGCTGGTGAGTTTTTCGGGACGGCCCTACGGCTTCATCGACCAGACGCTGGGCGCGCTGGGGCGCGAGCGGCGCATCGTGGTGACGGTGAACCAGTTCTTCACGGCGGGCCGGGTGGTCGCCAACTCAGACCTGCTGACCGTGCTGCCGCGTCACTTCGTGACAGTGACCGGCATCGACGACCAGCTGGTGCTGCGCGACCTGCCCTTCGATCAGCCGCCGGTGCATGTGGATGCCGTCTGGCACCGGCGCGCCCAGCACGGGCATGCGCACGAGTGGCTGCGCACGGCGCTGTTGCGCTCGGCGGCCTCGGCTTTCGCCGGGTCGGTCCTCGGGCAGAAGGTGCCCGGCTGACCGGTGCGGATCAGCGAACGACGCTGAGCCAGGCGGAGGCGGCGGCGCGCAGTTCCTGCGCGTCGTGGGCACCGCGGCCTGCGCGCATGTCGGCGCTTTCCATCAGCGTGGCGGCGTGGCTGACCGGGGCGCTGGTGGTGGTGGAGCGGAAGAAACGTGCCACTTGGGCGATGAGGCTGAACATGGTGTTGCGCGGCTTGTGGCCGTGCTCTGAGTGGTTGATGGGCTTAGATTAAGGGTTATCCCTAGTAAAACAAGCTCGACCTTATGCGCTTCATGCATGGGCCAATTCACCTAGACTGCCCCGACGATGAAGCTTCAACTGCTCTCCGACCTGCACCTGGAGTCCCATCCCCGCTTCCATGCCGAGCCTGTGCCGGGCGCTGACATGCTGGTTCTGGCGGGCGACATCGGCTCCTACCAGCAGGGCTCCCGCCTGACCGACACCGACTTCGGCCTGGGCCGCTTTTCGCCCCGCAACGGCTGGCCGACGCCGGTGATCTACGTGCCGGGCAACCACGAGTACGACAACCTCGACTTCGACGAAACCCACGACAAGCTGCGCGCGCTCTGCGAAGAGCTCGGCATCGTCTGGCTGGAGCGCGAAACCCGCGTGATCGACGGTATCCGCTTCGTCGGCACCACGCTGTGGGCCGACTTCGACGCGCTGGCCACGCCCGCCGACACGCTGGCCGAGGCGCTCAAGAAGCGCGGCAAGGCGATGCGCGCGGCGGACTTCTACCTTGCCAAAGCGGCCACCCTGCGCAACGGCGAGCTCTTTCTTGCCGCGCAACTGCGGGAGCAGGCGCTGGCCTGTCAGGACTGGCTCGCGCAGGCGCTGGCCGCGCCGTTCGACGGCACCACGGTGGCCATCACCCATTTCGCGCCCAGCCTCGACAGCGGCGATCCGCGCTACGGCCTGACACCCGGCACCGCCGGCTTCTGCAACGGGCTGGACGAATTGCTGCCCCATGCCAGGCTGTGGCTGCACGGCCACCTGCACTGCCCGTCCGACTACGTGAAGAACGGCTGCCGCGTGGTGGCCAACCCGCTGGGCTATGCGCGCAACGGCGAACAGGAAGGCTTCAAGCCCCAGTTGCTGATCGAGGTGCGCTGACCGCGCGGTGACGCGCCCGGGACGCTTGCAGCGGCCCCGCCAGAGTCAGCGCGAAGCGATGCCGTCGAAGCAGGTCGCCAGCACCAGGTCGACGATCTGCTCGTCGGTCTGCAGCCCGCCGGCCTTCAGAAAGCCCAGCACCGGATCGCAGGCGCGTGCATACAAGGTGTAGAGCACGGCCAGCGCGGGCAGCTTCGGGTTGAGCGTGCCGTCGGCCTGCGCCGCCATGATCCAGCCGCCGAGCTTGTCGCTCAGGGTCACCAGCCGGTCGAGGTAGCCGCGGTTGCTCATCAGCGCGGCGCGCAGCGTGGAATTCTGGTGCGGCAGCGAGGGCATCTCGCCGGCCATTTGCACCTGCATCGACCAGCGCACCACCGCACGCAGCTTGGCAACGGGCGTGTCCTCGGCCGGCACCGAGGCCACGAAGTCGAGCGTGCGCTGCATGATGCGCACCATGGCCGCGGCGGCCAGGTCTTCCTTGCTGGGAAAGTGCTTGTAGAGGCTGGCCTTGGCAATGCCGACGCTGGCGGCCACTTCGTCGACCGTCATCGACTCGAATCCCTTCTCGGCAAGCAGGCGGCTTGCGGTCTGCACGATGGCCTCCTCGCGGGCCTGCAGCATCTGTTCCTTGAAGGAGGTCTTGGCGGGGACGGTGGCGCTCATGCCGGAAATTCTAGTCTCGCGCGTCGCCGAGCAGACGAGGCGAACACCGAAATACCGCTCAGTCTTTTACAGACTGACCAGTTGCACCCGGCACCTTCAGGCGCCGCGGCCCTTGGACACCAGCCGGATGCCAGGCATCAGCTCGGCCGCCAGCTCCGGCCGCTCCAGGGCGTAGTCGAGGTTCATGCGGGCAATTTCGACATGCTCCTCGCCCAGCGCCTGCGCGCGCGAGCCCTGCCCGCGCTCGATGGCCTGCACCATCGCATGGTGCGTGCGATGGGCCTGGCGCATCCATTGCTGGCCCTCTTCCATCGACGACTGCATCGGCAGCATGGCGCTGGGCGCGGCGAAGGGCTGGCCGCCGAGCATGTCCATCACCCGCTTGAGCGCCAGGTTGCCGCAGCCTTCCAGAATCAGCTTGTGGAAGCGGTCGTTCATTTCGACGTAGGCCGCGTAATCGTCGATTTCCATGCCGGGCTTGTTCACGGCCCGGTCGCCGTCGTCCAGGCACTCCTTCAGGTCGCGCAGCAGCTGGCGCGACGCACCGTCCTCGGCCAGCAGCCGTGCCGCAAAGCCTTCGATCACGCCGCGCACGCGAATGGCGTCGGCCACCTCCTGCGAGGTGAAACGGCGCATCTGGTAGCCGCCGCTGGGTGATTGCTCGATCAGGCCTTCGTGCTCCAGGCTGGCCAGTGCCAGCCGCACGGGGGTGCGCGAGGCCTCGAGCTTCTCGGCGATCGGGATCTCGGCCAGCCGCTCTCCCGGCACGAATTCGCCCTTGAGGATCATGTCGCGCAGTTGCACGAGCACGCGGGATTGTTGGGAGTCCATCGGCGGATTCTAGGAGACGCGCCCGCCATTGCACGCAGCATATTTACCCTGGCTCGGTTGTTGCATGCACCACGGGTTAAGAAGTGTCAAAAACAAACCGCAGGCTCCGCATTTACCCTGGTTTTCGCCCTCGAATGCCTCAAAACAGCGCAAAACGGCTGCTGCCGGTTTGACCGGCATCGAGGATCACCAAGACAATGCATACAGTTGCATGCAATCGATGCAATGAATGCAAGCCGCACTTGCCGAGCCCCTTGCACCGCCCTTTTTGCACAGCCCCCACGACGGAGCCCGCACCATGATCAGCGCAGAGCAGAACGAATTCATCACCCGCGTCGGACCCGGCGCCCCCGCCGGCCAGCTGCTGCGCCGCTACTGGCAGCCCGTGGCGCTGGTCGACGAACTCGCGGGCCCGCGCCCGGTCAAGCCGGTGAAGCTCATGGGGCAACACTTCGTCTTGTTCCGTGACGAGAGCGGCCAGCTCGGCATGCTCGACCGCGACTGCCCGCACCGCGGCGCCGACCTCGCCTTCGGCCGGCTCGAAAACGGCGGCATCCGCTGCGCCTTCCACGGCTGGCTGTTCGACGCCAAGGGCAACTGCCTGGAAACCCCCGCCGAGCCCGCCACCAGCCAGCTGTGCAGCCGCATCAAGCAGTCGGCCTACCCGGTGGTCGAGAAGGCCGGCATGGTCTTCGCGTACATCGGCGAAGGCGAGCCCCCGGCCTTCCCCGACTTCGACTGCTTCGTGGCGCCCGACAGCCACACCTTCGCGTTCAAGGGCCTGTTCGAGTGCAACTGGCTGCAGGCGCTCGAAGTGGGCATCGACCCCGCGCACGCCTCCTACCTGCACCGCTTCTTCGAAGACGCCGACACCTCCGACAGCTACGGCAAGCAGTTTCGCGGTGCCTCGGCCGACTCCGACATGCCCATCACCCAGGTGCTGCGCGAGTACGACCGCCCCGACATCAGCGTGGCGCCCACGCCTTACGGCTTCCGCCTGAAGGCGCTGCGCAAGCTGAGCGAAGACACCACCCACGTGCGCGTGACCAACGTGGTGTTTCCGCAGGCCTTCGTGATTCCGATGAGCGCGGAGATGACCATCTCGCAGTGGCATGTGCCGGTGGACGACACGCACTGCTACTGGTACGCCGTGTTCACCAGCTTCACCGGCCCGGTCGACAAGCAGCAGATGCGCGACCAGCGCCTGAAGCTCTACGAGCTGCCCGACTACACCTCGCGCAAGAACAAGCGCAACAACTACGGCTTCAGCGTCGAAGAGCAACTGAGCGAAACCTACACCGGCATGGGCGACGACATCAACGTGCACGACCAATGGGCGGTGGAGTCGCAGGGCGCCATCCAGGACCGCACGCGCGAGCACCTGGGCAGCACCGACAAAGGAATCATTGCCTACCGCCGCGTGCTGGTGAAGGCCATCGAGGCCACGCTGGCCGGCCAGACCGCGCCGATGCTCATCGACGCCGCGCAGGCCAGCGCCATGACCGGGCCGCCGTCCATCGACGGCATCGGCAAGGTCAGCGACGAAGCGGCCACCGAGGCCTACTGGCAAGAGGCGGACCGCGCGCGCCGGCTGAAGTCCGACTGGGCCGCTGCACGGCTCGCGGGCGCGGGGCTCGCTGCCTGAACCCCGCTCACAGCACGCACGCCATGAGCAACAAGAGCCACACATTCGTCGACCGCTTCGGTCTGTGGTCCGACGACCAGCACGCGCAGGCCAGGGAGCTGGTGCGCCGCATCGACAGCGGCGAGGTCGACCTGGTCCGCTTCGCCTGGCCCGACCAGCACGGCATTCTTCGCGGCAAGACGCTGGTGGCCACCGAGGCGCGCTCGGCCCTGTGGGAGGGCGTGAACCTCACCTCCACCCTGCTGGCCAAGGACACCTCGCACAAGACCGTGTTCCCTGTGTTCAGTGCCAACGGCGGCTTTGCCATCGAGGGCCTGCAGGGCGGCGCCGACTTCACCATCGTGGCCGACCCCGCCACCTTCAAGGTGCTGCCGTGGTCACCGCGCACCGGCTGGGTGATGTGCGACGCCTACATGGCGGACGGCAAGCCCTGCCCCTTCGCCACGCGGCAGATCCTGCAGCGCGCGGTGCGCCAGCTCGACGCGCTGGGGCTGGACTTCATCGCCGGGCTCGAGGTGGAGTTCCACGTGTTCAAGCTGGAGGACGCGCGCATGGGCCTGGCCGACTCGGGCCAGCCCGGCGAGCCGCCGCGCGTGTCGCTGCTGTCGCACGGCCACCAGTATTTGACCGAGCTGCGCTACGACCGCGTCGACACGCTGATGGAGTTGCTGCGCTCCAACCTCATCGCGCTCGGCCTGCCGCTGCGCTCGCTCGAAATCGAATTCGGCCCGAGCCAGTTCGAGCTGACCTTCGGCCCCACCGCTGGCGTGACGCCCGCCGACACCATGGTGCTGCTGCGCAGCGCCATCAAGCAGATCTGCCAGCGCGCCGGCCTGCACGCCACCTTCATGTGCCGCCCGAAGATCCCCAACGTGATGTCCAGCGGCTGGCACCTGCACCAGTCGCTGCGCCGCAAGAGCGACGGCGTGAACGTGTTCATGCCCGAGGCCGAGGGCCGGCACCTGAGCGAGATCGGCATGCACTACCTGGGCGGCCTGAAGGCGCATGCCTGCGGTGCGGCCGCGCTCGCGAGTCCGACCATCAACGGCTACCGGCGCTACCGCCCCTTTTCGCTGGCGCCCGACCGCGCGATCTGGGCCAAGGACAACCGCGGCGCGATGCTGCGCGTGCTGGGCGGCGTGGGGCAGAGCGCCTCGCGCATCGAGAACCGCGTGGGCGAGCCGACGGCCAACCCGTACCTGTATCTGGCGTCGCAGTTGTTCTCGGGGCTCGACGGCATCAAGAACCAAATCGACCCCGGCCCGTCCGCCGACGCACCGTACGAAACGCCGGCCGAGCAACTGCCGCGCTCGCTGGGCGAAGCCCTGGCCTGCCTGCGCCAGGACGAAATGCTCAACACGCAGATGGGCAAGACCTTCGTCGACTACCTCTGCCACATCAAGGAAGCGGAAATCGCCCGCTTCAACCTCGAAGTCTCGGAGTGGGAACACCGCGAATATTTCGACATGTTCTGAACGAGCGACCACGAACAAACAATGCCCACGATCCACTACCTCCTCAAGGACGGCACCACGCGCGAGGTCGACGCCAAGGTCGGCGCCAGCGTGATGGAGACCGCCATTCGCGGCAACGTGCGCGGCATCGACGCCGAGTGCGGCGGCTGCTGCTCCTGCGCCACCTGCCACGTCTACGTGGACGACGCCTTCATCGACCTGCTGCCGCCGCCCGACGACATGGAGAGCGCGCTGCTCGACGCCGTCGCATCCGAACGCAAGCCCGGCTCCAGGCTGAGCTGCCAGCTCACCATCACCGCGGCCTTCGACGGCCTCACGGTGCGGGTGCCCGATACCCAGGTTTGAAGCGCGGCTCGGGCATCATCGCCCGCGCTGCGCATCCGGTTACACGACAGCGGCGCCCGAGGGGGCGCATTCACTCCACCTGAAAGGCGTTTTCCCATGACGACGACGATGACCAAGAGAACCGTTCTCTCGACCCTGCTGCTGGCCGGCTTCGGCCTGCTCGGCGCCACGGCCCAGGCCGCCCAGGCAGCCGGTGAGCCGCTGCGCATCGGCCTCATTGCCACCTACTCCGGCCCGTACGCCGACTACGGCCGCCAGTTCGACGCCGGCATCGCGCTCTACCTGAAGGAGCACGGCGGCAAGGTGGGCGGGCGCACCGTGGAGATCATCAAGAAGGACACCGCCGGCCCCGCGCCCGACGCCGCCAAGCGCATTGCGCAGGAGCTCATCGTGCGCGACAAGGTGAGCATCCTCACCGGCCTGGACTTCAGCCCCAACGCCTATGCCGTGGGCGCCATCGCCACGCAGGCGAAGATTCCGACCATCGTGATGAACGCGGCCTCCTCGGCCATCACCACCAGTTCGCCGTACATGGCGCGCCTGTCGTTCACCGTGCAGCAAGTCACCGACCCGATGGCGCGCTACATGCTCAAGGAAGGCATCAAGGACGCCTACACCGTGGTGGCCGACTACGCCTCGGGCGTGGATGCCGAGACCGCCTTCAAGAAGACCTTCACCGCCGGCGGCGGCAAGGTGTCGGGCGAGGTGCGCACGCCCATGAACAACCCCGACTTCTCGGCCTACGTGCAGCGCATCAAGGACGCCAAGCCGCAGGCCGTGTTCTTCTTCTTCCCCTCGGGCGTGATGCCGCCGGCCTTTCTGAAGGTGTGGAAGGAGCGCGGCATGGAGCAGGCCGGCATCAAGCTCTACGCCACCGGCGAAGCCACCGACGACAGCTACCTGGACGCCACCGGCGACGTGGCGCTGGGCCTGGTCACCAGCCACCATTACTCGTTCGCGCACCCCTCGGCCAAGAACCAGAAGTTCGTGAAAGACTTTGCCGCCGACAACGGCACCAAGCTGCGCCCGAGCTACTTTGCAGTGACGGCCTACGACGCCATGGCCGCCATCGACCTGGCGCTGGCCAAGACCAAGGGCGACGTGAGCGGCGACAAGTTCATGGACGCGCTCAAGGGCCTGAGCTTCGAGAGCCCGCGCGGCCCCATCGAGATCGACCCCGCCACGCGCGACATCGTGCAGACCGTGTACATCCGCAAGACCGAGCGCGTGAACGGCCAGCTGGTGAACGTGGAGTTCGACAAGTTCGACCGTGTGAAGGACCCGGCCAAGGAAGCCGCGGCCGCCGCCAAGTAAGCCTTTCCGGCCAGCCAGCCAGCCACCACGTACGCAAGCGCGCAGGACATTCATGGGCATCGTGATCTTCGATGGAGTGGCTTACGGCATGCTCCTGTTCCTCATCGGCGTGGGCCTGTCCATCACGATGGGGCTCATGAATTTCGTCAACCTCGCGCACGGCAGTTTCGCGATGGTGGGCGGCTATGCGGCCAGCGTGCTGATGAACCACTTCGACCTGGGCTTCGGCCTGTCGCTGGCGGCGGCCTTCGTGGCGGCGGCCGTGGTGGGCGCGGTGCTGGAGTGGGTGTTCTACCGGCGGCTGTACCGTGCGCATCCGCTGGACCAGGTGCTGTTGTCGATTGGCGTGGTGTTCGTGTCGATCGCGGCCTTCACCTATTTCTTCGGCCCGACGATGCAGCCTTTCACGCTGCCGCCGGCCCTCGAAGGGCAGGTGTCGTTGCTGGGGCTGGAGGTGGGCCGCTACCGTCTGTTTCTGATCGTCTGCGGCGTGGCGGTGCTGGTGGCGCTGTTGCTGGGCCTGGGCAAGACGCGTTACGGCGCGATGGTGCGCGCGGCGGTGGACAACCAGCGCGTGGCGCGCGGCACGGGCATTCATGTGCAGCGCCTGTTCTTTCTGACCTTCTCGCTGGGCTGCGGTCTGGCGGGTCTGGGTGGTGCGTTGAGCCTGGGCATGCTGGGGCTGGAGCCGTCGTTTCCGCTCAAGTACCTGGTCTACTTTCTGATGGTGGTGTGCGTGGGCGGTGCAGGCACAGTGACCGGGCCGTTCATCGCGGCGCTGCTGGTCGGCATCGTGGACGTGGCGGGCAAGTACTACTGGCCTGAAGCCGGTGCGTTTCTCATCTACGTGTTCATGATCGTCATGCTGCTGGTGCGGCCGAATGGGATCGTGGCGAAGAAGGGGGTCGCGTGAGCTGCATCGTGTTTCGTCGTTCAGGGCCCGCTCACGCCGACGGGGTACCTTGCTCCGCGAATGTCCCCCGGGGCTTCGCCCCTCCTCCTTTATTTCGCTGCGCAAGGCACCCCATCGGCGTGAGCGTCATCAGAGCCGGGGTTGATCGGCGAGCGCCCAGAGCGTGCCCTGGTGCACAGGGCGTCGGGTGCTCCCCGCAGCGAAATAAAGGAGGAGGCGAAGCCGGGGGACATTCGCGGAGGGGAGCACCCGGCGGCCTGTGCACGCGCCCTGAACAACGGCGCCCAACACGACAACAAGGCCAAACAACATGAAGCCCGTAACGATGACCCCCAAAAGCCTGCGCATCGCCGAAATAGCTTTCTGGCTGGCACTCGCGTCGTGCTTCTTCCTGCTCCCGGACAAGCTCACATTGATGAGCCAGGTCATGATCTTCGGCCTCTTAGCCGTGTCGCTCGACATGGCCCTGGGCTACGCCGGCATCCTCACCGTCGGCCATGCGGCCTTCTTCGGCGCCGGTGCCTACGCGGCAGGTTTGCTCGCCAAATACGGCTGGAGCGAACCCTTCACCGGACTCGTGTTCGCACTCGTCGTCAGCGGCCTGCTGGGCTATTTGCTCAGCTACCTCGTGGTGCGCGGCGCCGACCTCACGCGGCTCATGATCACCATCGGCGTGTGCGTGCTGCTGTTCGAAGTCGCCAACCGGCTGTCGGGCATTACCGGCGGCACCGACGGCCTGCAAGGCGTGGTCATCGCGCCCGTGCTCGGCTTCTTCGACTTCGACCTCTACGGCAAAACCGCCTTCTGCTATGCCTTCGGCATCGTGCTGGCCATGTTTCTGCTCGTGCGCCTCGTGCTGCGCTCTCCCTTCGGCCTCACGCTGCGCGGCATCCACGACAGCCGCAAACGCATGCTGGCCATCGGCTCTCCGGTGGAAGCACGCCTGCGCATGGCCTACGCCTTCTCGGCCGCCGTGGCCGGCGTGGCCGGCGCGCTGCTGGCGCAGACCACGCAGTTCGTCGGCATCGAATCGATCGGCTTCAACCGCTCGGCCGAAGTGCTCATCATCCTCGTGCTCGGCGGCACCGGGCGGCTGTACGGCGGAATGATCGGCGCCATCGTCTACATGCTGGTGCACGACGGCTTCGCCGACATGAACCCGCAGTACTGGATGTTCTGGCTCGGCATCTTCCTGATTGCGGCCGTCATGCTGGGCCGGGGCGGCATCATGGGGGCGCTGTCGCGCTTCGTTCGCATGGGCAAGGCGCGATGATGAGCAGCGCCAGCACCCACACCCTGCGCACGCAGAACCTGGGCATTCGCTTCGGCGCCTTCCAGGCCGTGAGCGACGTCAACCTGTCGCTCGAGCCCGGCGCGCGGCAGGCGCTGATCGGCCCCAACGGCGCGGGCAAGACCACGCTCATCAACCTGCTCACCGGGGTGTTCAAGCCCACCAGCGGTTCGATCCGCATGGGCGATCGCGACATCACGCGCCTGTCCTGCGACAAGCGCGCACGCATGGGCCTGGCGCGCACCTTTCAGATCAACACACTGTTCCCCAGCCTCACGCCGCTGTTGTCGGTGGTGCTGGCGATCAGCGAGCGCGAAGGGCTGGGCGCCACCTGGTGGCGGCCGCTCAGGGGCTGCACGGCGGTGTTCGACGAGGCGCATGCGCTGCTGGGCACGCTGAGGCTCGACAGCCTGGCCGACGTGCCCGTGGCCGAACTGCCCTACGGCAAGCAGCGCCTGCTGGAGATCGCGCTGGCGCTGGCGGCCAAGCCCCGCATCCTGCTGCTGGACGAGCCGGCCGCCGGCGTGCCGGAAGACGAGAGCGGCGAACTCTTCGAAGCCATTGCGGCGCTGCCGGCCGACATCAGCGTGCTGTTCATCGAACACGACATGAAGCTCGTCTTTCGCTTCTCGCGCCGCATCTCGGTGCTGGTGGGCGGACGCATCCTCACCGAGGGCACGCCCGCCGACATCGGCGCCGATCCGCGGGTGCGCGAGGTCTACCTGGGAAGTTCGCATCGCCATGGCTGAAGCACTCACTTTCGACCGCGTCACCGCCGGCTACGGCAACGCCGTGGTGCTCGACCGGCTCGACTTCTCGCTGCAGCAGGGCGAAAGCCTTGCCATCCTCGGGCGCAACGGCGTGGGCAAGACCACGCTGCTGGAAACGCTCATGGGCAACACCCGCGTGATGCAGGGCGCCATTCGCTGGCAGGGCGCGGACATCACGCGCTGGCCCTCGCACCAGCGCGTGCGCGCGGGGCTGGGCTGGGTGCCGCAGGAGCGCGAGGTGTTCCCCTCGCTCACCGTGGAAGAAAACCTCACCGTCATCGCGCGCGCCGGCGCATGGAACCTGCAGCGCGTGTACCAGTTCTTTCCGCGCCTGCGCGAGCGGCGCGGCAACTACGGCAACCAGCTCTCGGGCGGCGAGCAGCAGATGCTGGCCATCGGCCGCGCATTGATGACCAACCCCCGGCTGCTGCTGCTCGACGAACCGATGGAAGGTCTCGCGCCGATCATCGTGGAAGAGCTGGCCGCGGCCATCCGCCGCTTGTGCGAATCGGAAGGCCTGGCCTCCATCGTGGTGGAACAGCACCCGGTGCTGGCGCTGGAGATGACGCACAAGGCCATCGTGCTGGAGCGCGGCACCGTGGTGCATGCCGGGCCGAGCGCGCAACTGGCGGCCGACAAGGGCCTGCTCGAAGGGCTGCTGGGCGTGGGGATTGCTGAAGTCGCACCAGAGGAAGTGACCGGCTGAAACGGCCCCGTTTTCAAGCCTGGTTTTAAGCCTGTTCTCAGGCCTGGGTTTGCAGGCGCAGCCGCCTCGCGCACACAACGAAGCGCCACGCGGCCAGGCCCGAGACAACGAAGGCCACGGCCCAGGAGATCCACAGGCATCCGAAGAGGATGAAGGCCACGCTGATGTCCGCCAGGTGCGTCCAGAACGACGGCTCGTTGGCGGGCAGGTGGTCCAGAAAGGTCTGAATGCCCCACCACACGACCACCGGCACCGCGGCAACGCACAGCGCATAACCGAAGGTCGCGCCCGGCGCGCCGATGCGGCCTTGCGAAACGGCCCGTTGCCACGGCAGAAAGGTGGCCAGGGCCAGCGCCGCACAGGCCGCGAAGCCGAGAAGAATCAGGCCGTTGAACAGCGGAAAGTCGAGGTCCATGGGCGTGCACTGTAGCGGCGCACCCTTTGCCGCCGACCAGGGCCTTCAGCCAGGTAGCAGCAGACGCTCCCCAAGGTAGCGCAGGGGGAGCGCAGGCTCAGCTCAGCATCTGCCCGCGGCTGCCGATCACCGCCACGTCCACGAACTGGCCGCCTTCGCGGTTCGTGCGGCCGTAGTTGATCTTCACGCCGCCCAGGTCGAAGTTCTCGATGCTGGCCAGCCCCGACATGACCGAGGCGCGCGTGAGCGAGACCCCGGCGCGGCGCATGCCCTCGGCCAGCACGGCCGCGTTCAGGTAGCCCTCCAGGCTGGTGAGCGAGAAGTCCTTCACGCCGCTGGCCACCATGTCGGCCTGGTAGCGGCGCACGATCTCGAACTTGGTCGAGTACGGCGACGGCACCACGATCACGAAGCCCAGGCCCTTGGCCAGGTCGCCCATGGCCGACAACGCGCTGGCCGTGATCGACAGGCCGTAGATCGAGCTGCTGTTGCCCGCGTCGCGCAGCGCCTTCAAGAACACCGGCGCCGTGCCGGCCAGCCCGAGCACCACCACCTGGGGCTTGGCCTTGGCGATGGCGGCCGCCGCGGGGCCCACTTCCATGCTGGTGGTGTTGGGCGTGGTCGCAATGACCGCGGGCTCCAGCTTGGCCTTGGCCAGCGCGTTCTTGAAGGCCGCCAGCACCGACTGGCCCAGCGGGTCTTCCGAATGCACGAGGCCGATGCGGCTCTGGCCCAGCACCGCGGCCGTGCTCACGAGCTTGTCGACTTCCTGGTCGTAGTTGGCGCGCACCCAGAAGGTGTTGGGCGAGGCCTTCTTGCGCAGCGAGATGGTGCCGGTGATGGGGCCCACCACGGCCATGCCGGGCACCGCGTCCATCACCTCGGCCGTCTGGCGCGTGCCCAGCGGGTGCAGCAGCGCCAGCACGGCGCTGTCTTTCTCGAAGGCCAGCGCGTTGGCCTTGGCCACGTCAGGCTTGAAGGTGTCGTCGGCCATCACCAGCTCGACCTTGGTGCCGTTGATGCCCCCGGCCTTGTTCAGCGCGGCAAAGAACGCGCTGGACCCCTGGAACAGCCCCTGCCCGTTGGCCTTCTCGACGCTGCTGTTGTCGAAGGTGGTGCCAATGCGCACCGCGCGGTTCTGCGCGAAGGCCGGCAGCCCCAGGCCTGCGGCTGCTGTTGCCGCGGTGGCGGCTAGGCCGGTCAGCGCACGGCGGCGGCTGGTGGAAAGCGGCGCAATCGGCTCGCGCTGCACAGGATCGGTCATGTTCCAGGTCTCCAGAATGCTGTCACAAATGTTCACATTTCTTCAAGAAATGTAACGCAAATGCGCGCTTTGGAGATGACAAGCGCGGCCCGCTGGCCCGCCCTTACAACAGTTCCTCGCCCACGATGGGCAGCAGCAGCCAGTTCTTGAACCGCAGCCAGAGAAACTCGCCCGGCTCGTCCTCATGGACGATGTCGCCGCCGGCGTCGTCGTATTCCAGCCACTGCACACGCCGCCCGTCGGGCCCCAGGCGCAGCCGGTAGCCGATGTTCACGCGCCCGGTGGTGCGCATGAGCTTGTCGTAGTCGCGCACGAGCTCGGGGCTGTCGATGACCAGGCCGACCTCGGTGTTGACCGCCGCAGAGCGGTGGTCGAGGTTCATCGAGCCGACGAAGAAGCGCTCGTCGTCCACGATCGCCAGCTTGGCGTGCAGCCGGCTGGTGGTGGTGCCGAAGTCGCCGAACTGGCCCGAGCGGCCGGTGAGCACGGGCGCAATCTCGAAGATGTTCACGCCGATCTTCAGCATGTCGGCGCGGTAGCGCTCGTAGCCCGCATAGGCCAGCGGCTCGTCGGTGGCGCCCAGCGAGTTGGTGACCACGGTGATGCGCGTGCCCTGGGCCACGCCGCGCTTCATCTGCGCCATGCCGCGCGGGCCGGGAATGAAATAGGGCGACGCGATCTTGACGTCGCGCCGCGCCGAATCGATGACGCCCAGCGCCCCTTCGGTCACGCTGCCCTCGAAGGCCCGCTCCGGCGTGCGCGTGATCTTGTCGGGGTCGTCCACGAAGAAGGTGAAAGGTGCCCAGTAGCGGTCGATGGCGCCCGTGAGCAATTGCTCGCCCACCGGCGACTTGTTCAGGATGTCGCGCGGGCGCATGGCCACGTCGGGCACCGCGGTGCGCGCGATCTCGTCGAAGCGTTGCTGCGCGGCCTCGCGCGTGGTGCGCAGCGGCGCCACGTTTTCCATGGGGCGCACGTGCGCGCTGTTCCAGTAGCGGTCGAAGCCGGCCGACATTTCGCGCACCACCGGGCCGCTGGAGATGACGTCCATGTCGATGAAGTTGGCCGCCGTGCTGCGCATGAAGTACTCGTTGGCGATGTTGCGCCCGCCCGTGACCGCAAAGCTGTTGTCGGCCAGCAGCATCTTGTTGTGCATGCGGTGGTTGATGCGCCCGAAGTCGGTCAGCGACATCAGGAGCCGCGTGGTGAGCGAGCTGGCGCGCGAGGGCAGCGGGTTGAACAGGCGCACCTCGACATTGGGGAACGCCGACAGCGCGCTGAAAAGCTCGTCTTCCCCGCCGGTGTAAAGGTCGTCCACCAGCAGGCGCACGCGCACGCCGCGCGCCGCGGCCTCGCGCAGCTCCTTCAGGAACAGCAGGCCGACGTCGTCGTTCTGGATCAGGTAGTACTGCACGTCGAGCGACTTCTCCGCGTGCCGTGCGAGCGAGATGCGCGCGTCGAACGCGAAGGCCGCCTCGGGCAGCAGCCGAAAGCCCGACAGCGTGGTGGAGCCGCCGGGGGCGCCCTTGGCGGCGAGCTGCGCCAGTTCGGTCTGGGCCACGTCGGTGAGGGCCAGGGTGGGCGGTGCCTGCGGCGGCGGTGGTGGCAGGGTGGCACAGCCCGCGAGCCAGAGGGCGGCACTGCCCAGCGCCAGGGTGGCAATTCGACGGAGGGTGGCGGCGCGCATGGAGCGAACTGTAGCTCGCGGCGGGCGGTATTGCGCGGCCTATGATCGCGCACCGAAAAAGGGAAAAGAAGCGTGCTCAACGGCTTGTGGCTGGGTTTCTTCGCAATGGCGGCGCTGGCCGCGCTGGGGCGCTGGCTCGTCGGCGGCGACCCGACGGTGTTCGCGGCCATCATCGAGAGCCTGTTCGCCATGGCGCGCCTCGCCGTGGAGGTGATGGTGCTGCTGTTCGGCACCCTCACGCTGTGGCTGGGCTTCTTGCGCATTGCCGAGGCGGCGGGGCTGGTCGGCTGGCTTGCGCGGGTGCTGGGCCCGCTGTTCCAACGCCTGATGCCGGGGGTGCCCGCCGGGCACCCGGCGCTGGGCCTCATCACGCTGAACTTTGCGGCCAATGCGCTGGGGCTGGACAACGCGGCCACGCCCATCGGCCTGAAGGCCATGCGCGAGCTGCAGCGGCTCAACCCCGACCCGGTGAGCGCGACCAATGCGCAGATTCTTTTTCTGGTGCTCAACGCTTCGTCGCTGACCTTGCTGCCCGTCACCATCTTCATGTACCGCGCGCAGCAGGGTGCGGGCGACCCCACGCTGGTGTTCCTGCCGATTCTGCTGGCCACGAGCGCGTCGACGCTGGTCGGGCTGCTCACGGTGGCGCTGGTGCAGCGCCTGCGGCTCTGGGACCCGGTGGTGCTGGCCTACCTGGTGCCGGGCGCGTTGTTGCTGGGCGGCTTCATGGCGTTGCTGGGCACGCTGTCGGCGGCGGCCATTGCGTCGCTGTCGTCGTTGCTGGGCAACCTGACGCTGTTCGGTGTGATCCTGCTATTCCTACTGGCCGGAGCGATCCGGCGCATCAAGGTGTACGAGTGTTTCATCGAAGGTGCGAAGGAGGGCTTCGACATTGCGAAGAGTCTGTTGCCGTACCTGGTGGCGATGCTGTGCGCGGTGGGCGTGCTGCGTGCCTCGGGCGCGCTCGACTTCGTGCTGGGCGGGCTGCGTTGGCTGGTGACTGCGGGCGGTTTCGACGCGCGCTTTGTCGACGCGATGCCCACGGCGCTGGTGAAGCCTTTTTCGGGCAGCGCGGCGCGCGCGATGCTGATCGAGACGATGAAGACCCAGGGCGTCGACAGTTTCCCCGCGCTGGTGGCGGCCACCATTCAGGGGAGCACCGAGACGACGTTCTACGTGCTGGCGGTGTACTTCGGGGCTGTCGGCATACAGCGGGCGCGGCATGCGGTGGCTTGTGCGCTGTTGGCCGAGTTGGCTGGTGTCGTGGCCGCTGTGGCTGTTTGCTACTGGTTCTTTGGTTGAAGGTTGTTTGGTCAGGGCGCTTCAGGGCGCGCCCACGCCGACGGGGTACCTTGCTCCGCGAATGTCCCCCGGGGCTTCGCCCCTCCTCCTTTATTTCGCTGCGCAAGGCACCCCATCGGCGTGAGCGTTTTCAGAGCACTGGTTGATCAGCCGCACACCGACAGCGGGGGCGTTGCTCAGAGCAGCCGTTGATCGGCGAGCACCCAGAGCGTGCCCTGGTGCACAGGGCGTCGGGTACTCCCCGCAGCGAAATAAAGGAGGAGCGAAGCGGGGGACATTCGCGGAGGGGAGTACCCGGCGGCCTGTGCACGCGCCCTGAACAATGCAGCCAAGAACAACGCAGCCACGAAAAAGAAGCCACGAGCAAGCGCCTTACAAGAACAGCCCAAAGGAGCGCGTACCCTCTCCCCTGCGGTCGCTGCCTATCCCCGGCTGGTCGACCGAGTTGATGAGCCCCGCCAAGCAGCCCCCCGGTCGCTGAGCCAAAATGGCCCTCTGCCCTCCAAGCCCTTGCTGCCCTTCTCCGTGACCACTCCCCGCCAGGCCCAGCCGCCCTCCTTTTCGCCCGACGAGTTTCGTGAAGCGCTCGGCATGTTCGCCACCGGCGTCACCGTGGTCACCGCGCGCGCGGCCGACGGCACGCTGGTCGGCCTCACGGCCAACTCGTTCAACTCGGTGTCGCTCGCACCGCCCCTGGTGCTGTGGAGCCTCGCGCGCGCCGCCGGCTCCATGCCCGCGCTGAGTACCGGCTCGCACTACACCGTGAACATTCTGGCGGCCAACCAGAAGGCACTGGCCGAACGCTTCGCCGCCAAGAACATCGACCGCTGGGCCGACGTGGCCTTCACCGAAGGCCTGGGCGGCGCGCCCGTGCTGGCTGGCGCCGCGGCAAGCTTCGAGTGCTTCAACCGAAGCCGCTACGACGAAGGCGACCACGTCATCTTCGTGGGCGAGGTGGAACGCTGCACCCACGACGGCGGCGCCTCGCCGCTGCTGTTCCACGGCGGGCGCTTCTACACCGAACACCCTTTGTAGTCTTCGCAGTCACGGGTGCGGGCCGTGCTGCGCGCGGCGGGCCTAGCGCGCGTCGAGGTTGAGCACCACGACCCCGCTCACGATCAGGGCGACACCCGCCATCCGCAAGCCCGTCATCGATTCGCCGAACCAGACGATGCCGAGCAGCGCGATCACCGCGGTGCCGCAACCGGCCCAGACCGCATAGGCCAGGCCCACTTCCAGCTGCCTGACCGAGATCGACATCAGCCAGATTGCAGCCGCATACGAGCCTGCGACCACCAGCGACGGAACAAGGCGCGTGAACCCGTCGGCGTGCCGAAGCGCGATGGTTCCTGCAACTTCCGCGGCAACGCTGGCCGCAAGCAGCAGCCAGGAGAACGTGTACGGGCCCATTCAATACCTCTCGGGCTCCGCACCTGTACCGGATGCAGAGCCGAGCGATGGGAAGCGGTACCCGGAAACGATGGGCCGGATGCTAACGGCTTCACGTACCAAGTCCGCACGCGCAGCCCTCGGCCGTCACGGTCAAGCCCGGCACCCTACAGCGCCGACTCGTGCCAATGCCGCAGCAGCCGCCGCCCGACCGCGCTCACCACCAGAAAGAACACAAAGCCCAGCAGCGTCGCCGCGATCACCTCGGCGAACAGCAGCGCCGTGTACATGCGCCCCTGCGCAAACACGATCTGCACGCCCAGCCCGCCTTCGGCATTGCCCGAGCCGATGATGAACTCGCCCACGATGGCGCCGATCACCGACAGCCCCGCCGAGATGCGCAGCCCCGCGAAGATGTGCGGCAGCGCGCCGGGCAGGCGCAGCTTCCAGAACGCCACCAGGCCGCTGGCACGGTGCAGCGCAAACAGCTCCGCAAGGTTGCGCGAGGTCGAACGCAAGCCCAGCATCGTGTTGTTGATGATGGGGAACAGCGACATGATGAAGCTCACGATCACCACCGACAGCTCGTTGTAGCCGAACCAGAGCACGATGAGCGGCGCGATCGCCACCACCGGCACCGTTTGCAGCAACACCGCGTAGGGGTACAGGCTGCGCTCCAGCAGCCGCGACTGCGCCAGCACCGCCGCGCCGGCAATGCCGAGCACGATGGCCAGCGCATAGCCCAGCAGCGCCTCTTTCAGCGTGGACAAGGTCGCGCCCACCAGCACACCGGCGTTCTCTGCGGTGGCGGCCGCCACTTCCGGCGGCGACGGCAGCAGGTAGCCCTTGCCCTGGTAGACGGTGGCGCTCAGCAGCCACCAGAGCCCGATGGCGAGCAGCGCCACCACGAGCACCGGCGCGGCATTGCGCACCGCGGCGGCGGCGGAAGAAGTAGAAGCAAGTGAATTCGTTGCCATGGCGCGGTCTCCCGTCAAGCCGCGGCCTGTGCCACGGCTTTCGGCACGGCCTGCGCAAGGTGCTGCGCACGCAGCACCGCCGTCACCTGCCCCGTGAGCGCGGCAAAGCCCGCGCTGGCACGCAGCTCGGGCGCGCGCGGAAATGCGAACGGCACGTCGATCACATCCAGAATGCGCCCCGGCCGCGGCGACATCACCACCACCCGGTTCGACAGGTACACCGCCTCGTGCACGTTGTGCGTCACCAGCACGCCGGTGAAGCCGGCCTGCTGCCACAGCGACGACAGCTCCTCCTGCAGCACGTCGCGCGTCAGTTCGTCGACCGCCGCCAGCGGCTCGTCGAGCAGCAGCAGCCCGGGCCGCAGGGCCAGCGCGCGCGCCAGCGACAGCCGCATGCGCATGCCGCCCGACAGCTCGTGCGGGTACGCCTTCTCGAACCCCGCGAGCCCCACCAGCTTCAGCGCCTCGGCCGCGCGGGCGCGATAGCTCCGGGGCGCATGGCCTTCGAGCTCCATCAGCAATTGCGCGTTGCGCTCCACGGTGCGCCACGGCAGCAGCGCGGCCTCCTGGAACACGAAGGCGCAGCCCGCGCCCTCGGGCCGCGTGCAGCGCCCGGTGCTGGGCGCAACCAGCCCCGCCATGACGCGCAGCAGCGTCGACTTGCCGCAGCCCGAAGGCCCGACGATGGAGACGAACTCGCCCGCGCGCAGCGCAAGGTCGACCGTGCCCAGCGCCTGCAGGCCCGAGTCGAATCGCTTGGAAACGCCGTGCAGGCCCACGGCCGCGCCTTGGCCGTTCATGGGTTGCAACCCGGCACCAGGGTGCGGTCATAGCCCTGCTTCGCATCGAAGTTGGCCGGCAGAAAATTCACGCTGCGCAATTGGCCGGCCAGCTCGCTCCAGCGCGCGTCGCTCATGCAGCCGATGCGGCCCAGGTCGTGCGAGATCAGCGTCTCGATCATTTCCTTGTGGGCCGCGTCGTAGAGCTCCGGCGTCATCTGCTTGTTCATGCCGATGATCAGCGGCTTCAGCCCCGAGGGGTTGCGCACGTAGTTGGCCCAGCCCTTCTGCACCGCGGCGATGGTGGCCTTCACCAGCGCGGGGTTCTTGCGGATCATGTCGTCGGTGGTGAACAGCACGTCGTAGGGCCGGTAGCCCAGCGAGGCCAGCGTGATCTGCTGCACCGGCACGCCGGCCGCGGCCATGCGCGCGGGCAGGAACAGCGAGTAGCCCTGCTGCACCATCTTCGGGTCGTTGCGGAACAGGCTGAGGTCGCCGCTCACCGGAATCTCGCGCGTGCCGGTGAGCTTGTATTGCTTCTTCGTCCACTCCCAGTAGGCGTTGCCCAGGTTCACCGCGAAGGTGCGGCCCTGCAGGTCGGCGATGGACTTGACGCCCGCGTCGGCGTGGTAGACCAGCGTGTAGGGCACATAGTCCAGGTGCGCGAACACCGCGCGCACCGGTGCGCCGCGCAGGCGGGCCAGCAGCACGTCGTCGGCGTTGCCGATGCCGAACTCGGCCTGGCCCGAGGCCACCTGCGGAATGGTCTGGATCTTGGGGCCGCCCTGCAGCACGCTGATCTCGATGCCGGCCTCCTTGCCCAGCTTGTCCTGCTGGGCCTGCCAATAGCCGGCCTGGTCGGGCTGGGCGAACCAGTTGCTGAGAATGCGCACCGGCCGGGGCGCGTCGGCCGCGTGCGCGCCGAAGGGCAGCACGACGGCAAGGACAGCCGGGGCGGCCAGCGCAAGCGCCAGGCGGCGAAGGGTGGGAGTCGTCATGGTGCGGAAACCTTGAGCCAGGGAAGTTGCGCCGCCGTGTAGCGGAAGGTCTGGAACACGCTGTTCTGCCGGCCGGGCACGTACTTGCGCGCGGCCTCGTCCGGGTATTCGGCGAACCAGGGAATCACGTACTCCCACACCACCTCGCCGCCCGGCGTGACCTCGAACAGGCGCCCCGTGGCCGACTCGGTGACATGCGTGTTGCCGTTAGGCAGGCGCTGCGCGCTGCCCATGTAGGCCGTGTAGAACGCGTTGACCAGTTCGTCCGCGTACTGCCACACGACCTCGTGGGAGGCCGGGTCGATTTCGAGAACGCGCGAGAACGCCACATGCTTGCCGGTGCGGAAGTTGCCGTTGTCGAAAGCAAGAATGTTGCCGTTGGCCAGCGCCACCGGCGCGTGCTGGTGCGACAGCACCCCGGGCGGAATGTGCAGTTGCACGTTGCCCGTGGCCTTGTCCACGCCCACGATGCCCGAGGTGGTGCGCAGGCTCATGAGCACCAGGCCCTCGCGCGTCACGTCCAGCCCGTTCACCAGCGGCCAGTGGATGCGGCCGAAGCCGGGGTGGATGGGAAAGTCTTCCGGCTTCAGGTGCTCCCAGGCCTTCCATTCCCACACCAGCTTGCCGTCGCGGTCGACCTCGCGGATCACGTCTGCGTACATCGGCTCGTCGGGGCTGTGGGCCGTGCCGCCCGGCACCCGCGCCGCAAAGCCGGCCGGCACCGGCGCGCAGCCGGCGTACAGCAGGTGGCCGTTGTCGAGCCAGCGGGCGTCGTGGTGGTGCGTCGGGTCCTGAAAGCGCCAGACGATCTCGCCCTCGGGCGTGGCCTCGTAGAAATCGCCGCCGTGCCACAAAGACCAGGCACCGTAGAGCTCGGGCGAGTCGGCGTGGTTGCCGTTGTAGCCCAGGTTGCCGTTGGGCAGGATCACGGCCGCGCGGCCCGGGCGCACCGGCATCTTCCACTGGTGCACGACGCGGCCTTCGATGTCGACCAGGTAGACGTTGCCGTCGTCGGTCTGCGGCGCAATCAGGGTGTAGCCGCCGGCGCTGAGCGCCGGGTCGTGGGCAATCAGGCCGGTGCCGCGGCGGCGCTGGGTGATCTGGTCGACGGTGGTGGTCACGGGGCAAACCTCGGGAGATTGAAGAATGGCGCGAATGTAGGCCGCATCCCCCGTCAGGAAAATCTGTTTGTTTTGTACGGTGCGTATAGAAATTCCATACACTCCTCCGCCATGCGCGCCATCTCCCAGACCTTTCGCTGTTTCGACGAAGTGGCCCGCCGCGGCTCGGTGCGCAAGGCGGCCGAAACGCTGCATCTCACGGCGGCGGCCGTGCACCAGCAGGTGCTCAACCTCGAGGAGCAGGTGGGCACGCCGCTGTTCGACCGGCTGCCGCGCGGCATGCAGCTCACCACGGCGGGCGAGATCATGGTGGCGGCCGTGCGGCGCGGCCAGCGCGACTTCGACAACGCCATGGCCCAGGTGGAAGACCTGCGCTCGCTGCGCCGCGGACACATCAACCTGGCGGTGTCGCACTCGTCGGCCGAGCAGCTGGTGCCCGAGGTGATCGAGGCCGCCATGAAGCACTACCCCGGCGTGACCTACAGCGTGCGCTCGGGCAGCGGCGAGAACATTTTGAAGTGGGTGGCCAACGGCGAGTCGGACATCGGCTTCTGCCTGCGCCGCAAGCCGCCGCCCGGCGTGGAAGAAATCCGCGCGTTCCCTCAGCACCTCGGGCTGGTCACGCCGCCCGGCCATCCGCTGGCGGCCGTCGGCAAGCTGCCGCGGCTGCGCGACTGCCTGGACCACCCGCTGATTCTCATGACGCCCGACACCGAGCTGCGCGCCATGGTCGACCAGATCGACCACCGCGAGCATCGCAAGGTGCGCCCGCTGGTGGAAACCAGCTCGGTGGCCATGGTGCGCCGGCTGGTGGCCGGCGGCACCGGCATCGGCTTTCTGATTCCGGAGAACGTGGCCGAGGACGTGGCGCGCGGCACGCTGGTGTGGACCGGCCTGGCCGACGCCGGCGCGCGTTCGTTCAGCTGCCTGTACCAGCGCGCGGGCCAGACCACGGCGGTGGCCATGGGCATGTTCCTGCAGTTTCTGGAGGCGGCGCTGCTGGCCATCGAGAAGCGCTTCGAGCAGCGCGCGCCGCTGCCGGCGCTCAACGCCTTCGCGCAGTGACGCTGCAAAGCGCCCGGCGCGATACGATCATCGGATGAATTCGGCGGCACCCGCGCCGCAACCGACCGACCGACCGCCCCCGACATGATCCAGCGCAAGACCCACCTCGACAGCCTCGCCATCGGCCTGCTCATTGCCTGCTGCGCCTTCTGGGGGCTGCAGCAGATCCTCATCAAGACCACCGTGGCCGAGGTGCCGCCGATGTGGCAGGCCTCGATCCGCATGGTCGGCGCCACCTTCTTGCTGTGGCTGTGGTGCGTGGTGCGCGGCGTGCCGCTGTTCACGCGCGACGGCACGCTGTGGCCCGGGCTGCTGGCCGGGCTGCTGTTCTCGGGCGAGTTCGCCGGCATCTACCTGGGGTTGCAGCACACCAGCGCCTCGCGGCTCACGGTGTTTCTGTACACGGCGCCCTTCTGGGTGTCGCTGCTGCTGCCGCGCTGGGTGCCGGCCGAGCGGCTGCGCGGCTTCCAGTGGCTGGGGCTGTTCATCGCGTTCGCGGGCGTGGTGCTGGCCTTCAGCGAGGGCTTCGGCCACATGAGTTCGTCGCAGCTCATCGGCGACGCCATGGGCCTGGGCGCCGGCATGCTGTGGGGCCTGACCACGCTCACGCTGCGCACCACGCGCCTGGCCACGGCCAGCGCCGAGAAAACGCTGTTCTACCAAGTGGCGGTGACTGCGGCGGTGTGCCCGCTGCTGTCGCTGGTGCTGGGCGAACACTGGGGCTTTGCCTACTCGGCGGCGGCCTGGGGCTCGATCGGCCTGCAAACGGTGATCGGCGCCTTCGCCAGCTACCTCACCTGGATGTGGCTGCTGCGGCACTACCCGGCCACGCAGATGTCGTCCTTCACCTTTCTCACACCGGTGTTCGCGCTGGTGTGCGGCGTGGTGTTGCTGAAGGAGCCGCTCACGGCGCAACTGGTGGTGGCGCTGGTGGGCGTGGCGCTGGGCATCGTGCTGGTGAACCGGCGGCCCGCGGTACAACGCACGGCATGAACCCGATAACCCAGACGACGATGAAATTCCAGCCGGTGCTCGACGAGATCGTCGCCACCCTGCGCCCGCAACTAGGCCAGGGCGGCACCGTGGCCAGCTACATCCCGGCGCTGGCGCGCGTCGATGCCCGCCAGTTCGGCATTGCGCTGCGCACCTGCGCAGGCGAAGAGGCCGGCGCGGGCGACTGCCAGACGCCCTTTTCCATTCAGAGCGTGTCGAAGCTCTTCACGCTCACGCTGGCCATGCAGCGCATGGGGGACGCGCTGTGGGAGCGCATCGGCCGCGAGCCTTCGGGCAACCCGTTCAACTCGCTGGTGCAGCTGGAGAACGAGCAGGGCAAGCCGCGCAACCCGTTCATCAATGCCGGCGCCATCGCGGTGGCCGACCGGCTGGTGAGCCAGGCCGCGGCCAGCGGAGCCGATGCCAAGGCCGACATCCTCGCGCTCATGGCCAGCCTGTGCGGCGAGGCCATCGGCTTCGACGACGAGGTGGCGCAGTCGGAGGCCGACACCGGCTTTCGCAACATCGCGCTGGCCAACTTCATGAAGAGCTTCGGCAAGATCGACAACGACGTCGCCACCGTGCTCGACACCTACTTTCACCAATGCTCGCTGCGCATGAGCTGCCGCCAGCTGGCGCGTGCCGCGGCCTTCCTGTGCCGCGACGGCGCCCACCCGAAAGACGGCGAGCCCGAGGTCACCGGCGAGCGGCAAACGCGGCGCATCAACGCGCTGATGCTCACCTGCGGCACCTACGACGCGGCCGGCGACGTGGCGTTTTCCATCGGCCTGCCCTGCAAGAGCGGCGTGGGCGGCGGCATCGTGGCGGTGGTGCCCGACAAGCTCACGCTGTGCGTGTGGTCGCCCGCGCTCGACGCCACCGGCAATTCGCTCTTGGGCATGAAGGCGCTGGAGATGTTCGTGGCGCGCACGGGCCTGTCGGTGTTCTGAGCGCTTGAAAGATCAGGCCATGGCCGCCACCGGCGCCGTGGCCAGGCAACCCATGCCTTCGAGCGCGGCCTCCACGGCTTCATCGAGCGGCGTGTGCGGCTCGCGGCCCAGCAAGGCCACCAGCTTCGCGTTGTCCATGCCCACGGGCGTTTGCCACAGGTAGCGCATCTCACGCATTTCGCGAAAGGTCGCAACGAAGGGCGAGGCCAGCGTCAGCAGCCACCACGGAAAGCCCGACACGCGCACCGCGGCGCCGGTGCCCTGCGTGTGCCGCGCCACCACCTGGCGAATGGCGCCGCTCATGCGCGTGCCGTCGGCGTCCCAGTGGCCCGCCATGTGAAAGCGCGCAAAGGGCTCCAGCTGCGCGCGCCGCGCCAACAGCTCGACCATGGTGCGGGCCACGTCCGGCAGGTACGACCACTGGTGGCCGATGCCTGCCTGGCCCGGATAGCTCACTGTCTTTACCGGCTGCCCAGGCTTCACCAGCCCTTGCGCGAACCAGTTGTTGCCCGCCTTCGGGCCGAAGAAGTCGCCTGCGCGCACGATCAGCACGCGGGCACCGTGGCGGCTCGCGTCCTGCAGCCGCCGCTCCATCTCGACGCGGATCGCGCCTTTGCGCGTCACAGGGTGCTGCGGCGAATCTTCGGTCAGCAGCGGGAAGGCGTCGGGGCCGAAGTTGTAGACCGTGCCGGGCAGCACGATGGTCGCGCCCTCGGCCTTGGCGGCGGCGATGGTGTTGTCCAGCATCGGCAGCACCAGCTCCGACCAGCGGCGGTAGCCCGGCGGGTTGACCGCATGCACGATGACCGCGCAGCCCATGGCGGCCTGCCGCACGGCCTGCGCGTCCATCGCGTCGCCGGCCAGCCAGGTGATGCCGTCCTTGTTGGTTTCGCCTTCCGCGCCGCCGCGCTTCAGCGCGCGCACCGTCCACCCCGCGTCGCGCAGCTGGCGGGCGACTTCGCCGCCGATGCCGCCCGTTGCGCCCAGAACCAGAACCGTGTCGTTGCGTGCCATCGAATTCTCCAGAACAGTTGTTGATGGACGAATTCTGGGCAAATGCCGGTTGCATTGGAATTGCCGAACATGCACCAGCAGCTATACATTTCTGTATGACTCTGAACATCGGCTGGGAGCTGTACCGCTCCTTCCTCGGCGTGCTGCGCGAGGGTTCTCTCTCCGGTGCGGCGCGCGCGCTGGGCATCACCCAACCCACGGCCGGGCGCCATGTGGCCGCGCTGGAAGCGGCGCTGGGCGTGGTGCTCTTCACACGTTCGCAGGTCGGCCTGCTGCCAACCGAGGTGGCACTGGCGCTGCGCACCCACGCGGAGGCCATGGAAAGCACGGCGGCTTCGCTGGTGCGCGCGGCCAGCAGCCAGGGCGAGGGGGTGCGCGGCGTGGTGCGGGTGTCGGCCAGCGAGGTGATCGGCGTGGAGGTGCTGCCACCCATCGTGGCGCGGCTGCGCGAGGCGCACCCGGCGCTGAAGGTCGAGCTGGTGCTGACCAACCGCGTGCAAGACCTGTTGCGCCGCGAGGCCGACATTGCGGTGCGCATGGTGCGCCCGAAGCAGGAGCAACTGGTGGCGCGCCGCATCGGCAACATCGCGCTGGGCTTTCACGCGCACCGCGACTACCTGGCGCGCCACGGCACGCCGCGCAAGCTGGACGAACTGGCCGCGCACGCGGTGATCGGCTACGACCAGCCCTCGGCCTTCGTGCGCAATGCGGTGAAGGCGGCTGACATGCGCACTGCAGGCAAGCCAGGCAAGGCCCTGCCGGGCTACACCCGCGACGCCTTCTCGCTGCGCACCGACAGCGACCTGGCCCAGCTCGCGCTGATCCGCGCCGGCGCGGGCATCGGCGTGTGCCAGTTGGGTCTGGCCCGGCGCGGGGAGGGGCTGGTGCACCTGATGCCGCGCGCTTTCTCGCTGAAGCTGGACACCTGGGTCACCATGCACGAGGACCTGCGCCACAGCCCACGCTGCCGCGCCGCCTTCGATGCGCTGGTCGACGGACTGCAACAGTACGTTGGCGCGCAGCAGGTGCCAGCGCCTCGGGGGAAAATGGCGCGCGCAAGAACACAGGCCACCGAATGAACGACCTCCACAACACCCACGAAAACAGCGACCTCGAGGACCCGGCCGACGCCGGCGCCCTTCCCCTGCGCGAGGCCCGCCTCTGGCGCGACGGCCTGTGGACCGCCCGCGTCATCAAGAACGAGGAAGACGACGGCTGGGCCGTCGAGATGACCCGCCAGGGCGACCCCGAGCCCGCGCTCGTCGGCCCCTGGACCATGGGCCGCGACAAGAAGAACCCCAAGCCGCTGGACGGCCCCGCCTTCTCCACGCTGGTGAAGACCGCGGCCGAAATCATTCGCCGCCACGAGCAGCACCTGCACGCCACGCTCAACAAGAGCGTGACCGTCACCGCGCGCAACGACCAGCGCATTCGCGTGACGCTGGCCATCGTGCCCGACGAGGACAACCCCTCCGCCACGCTCACCGCGCACGACGATGCCGACGACGCGGAACTTGGCAGCGTGAACGTGTCGCCCGGGTTCAGGCTCACGGCGAGCAGCGCTTCCGCATGGATCGAGTCTGACTACGCACGGCCCAAGTAGGCCCGCCGCAATCAGCGAAATGACGTATGTGCAGCCTGCGCTGCGTTGAGAAGAATCGGCTCCGACGACACCCACCCGTTGCTCGCCAGCCGACAGACAGACAAGCCCGAATCGGTTGAACACCGGCCCGGGCTTTTTGTTTTCGTTTTTTCTCAACCCCTCTTCAGGAGCAGCGTCATGCGACATGGTGATATTTCGAGCAGCAACGATTGCGTGGGCGTCGCGGTCGTCAACTACAAGATGCCGCGCCTGCACACCAAGGCGCAGGTGCTGGACAACGCCCGCAAGATCGGCGAGATGCTGATCGGCATGAAGCGCGGCCTGCCGGGCATGGACCTGGTGATCTTCCCCGAGTACTCGACGCACGGGATCATGTACGACACCCAGGAGATGTACGACACCGCCGCCACGGTGCCGGGCGAGGAGACCGCCATCTTTGCCGACGCCTGCCGCCGCGCCAATGTGTGGGGCGTGTTTTCGCTGACGGGCGAGCGCCACGAGGAGCACCCGCGCAAGGCGCCCTACAACACGCTGATCCTCATGAACAACCAGGGGGAGATCGTGCAGAAGTACCGCAAGATCATGCCGTGGACGCCCATCGAGGGCTGGTACCCGGGCGACCGCACTTACGTGAGCGACGGCCCCAAGGGCATGAAGATCAGCCTGATCGTCTGCGACGACGGCAACTACCCCGAGATCTGGCGCGACTGCGCCATGCGCGGCGCCGAGCTCATCGTGCGCTGCCAGGGCTACATGTACCCGGCCAAGGAGCAGCAGATTCTGGTGTCCAAGGCCATGGCCTTCATGAACAACACCTACGTGGCGGTGGCCAACGCGGCGGGCTTCGACGGCGTGTACTCGTACTTCGGCCACTCGGCGCTGATCGGCTTCGACGGGCGCACGCTGGGCGAGTGCGGCGAGGAAGAGATGGGCATCAACTACGCCGAGCTGTCGATGGGCCTGATTCGCGATGCACGCAAGAACGGCCAGTCGCAGAACCACCTGTTCAAGCTGCTGCACCGCGGCTACACCGGCGTCGTGAACTCGGGCGACGGCGACAAGGGCCTGGCGGCCTGCCCGTTCGACTTCTATGCGCAGTGGATCAACAACCCCGAGGCCGCGCGCACCCAGGTGGAGGCCTTCACGCGCAGCACCATCGGCACGCCCGAGTGCCCGATAGACGGCCTTCCGAACGGCACCGCCAACGACCGCTGACCGGCCCCGGCCCACACGCACGCATCACCGCTGGCGGAACGTGGTCAGCACCTTCAGCACGCTCTGCGTGGCACCGTCCAGCGCGGCATGCTGCCGGTGCGCAATGCCCTGCCACCGCGTGAGCCGGGGCCGCAGCGGCAGGATCTGCACGCGCTCGTCGATGGCCGCGTCCTCGGTCTGGTGCAAGGGCAGCAGCGCGGCGCCGTAGCCCGCGGCCACCAGGCTGCGAATGGCGGCGTCGTAGTTGAGCTCGATGCGTGCGCGCGGCGCAAAGCCCGCCGCGGCAAACCACGCCATGGCCAGCCGGTACATGTGCGTGGTGGTGTCGTTGAAGATCAGCGGCTGCGTGGCCAGCCAGGCCGGTGTCACGCGCTTGGGCGCCTTCCAGCGGCCCGGCACGAAGGCCATCATCGGCTGCTCGCGCCACGGCGTGACGACGATGTCGCGCAGCGGCGCCTGCGGCATGGCCACCAGCCCGATGTCGAGCGTGCCCGCGGCCAGCCGCGCCATCGTTTCGTACGAGCCCAGGATGCTCACCTCGACGTCGATGCCCGCGTGCCCTTCGCCCAGCACCTCGAGCACCTGCGGCAGCAGGTCGACCACCACGCCGGTGGAGGCGCCCAGCCGCACGCGGCCGGTGCGGCCTTCGGTCTGGCGCTTGACGGCATCGACCGCATCGTCGGTGTCGCGCAGCAGCTTGCGCCCGCGCTCCACGAGCACCGCGCCGGCCGCGGTGGGCGTGACGCGGCGGTTGCCGCGCACCACCAGCGGCGTGTCCAGGCGCGACTCGAGCTCGCTGATGTGCAGGCTCACGGTCGGCTGCGCCAGGTGCAGCGCCTGGGCGGCAGCAGAGAAGGTGCCCAGGTCGGCAATGGCGATCAGGGTGCGCAGTTGGTCGAGGTTGAGCTGTCGCATGGTGTGGCGGGAGCCGAAGGGGTTGTGGTGATGTATCAGCAAAGCTGATCGAGGGTGTCAGCATTCTCAACTTCCACAATAGCACCCGCCGCCAGAAGATGGGCGCTCCCAACCAAGGAGCCCATCGTGACCGCGACGAAGCCATCGTCTTTTCATCGACGCCTGATCCATGCCCTGCGGGGCTGGCGCCGCCGCGTGGTGAACGAGCGCCGCGCGCGTGCCGACCTGCGCCAACTGCGCGGCATGAGCGACCACGAGCTGCGCGACCTGGGCATCGGGCGCAGCGAAGTGCCCGCGCTGCTGGACCGCCACCGCCACTGAACGCGGCGCATTTTCCTGCGCTGGGGCGCTGCGTTTTGCGGTTCAATCCGGGGCGTGCCCAAGACTGTTTCTTCCCTCTCTTCTTCTGCCTCTCTTCTTTCCATCGAACTGACGTCGCCGCAGTCGGTCAACGGCCGGCGCGCGGCCTTCCAGTCGCTCTGGCTGCTGGTGCGCATGCAGCATGCGCACGACACCGGCGCGGGCGTGGTGCGGCTGGCCGACCTGCGCGGCGAGGTGTCCGACGCCAGCACGCTGCGCATGGTGGTGAGCCGCGCGTTCCGCGACTTCAAGGCCTGGAATATCGAGGTTGGCTGGGGCGAAGACACGCAACGCGAGCCCCGCTTCCTGAACGCCGAGCGGCGCAGCCAGGGGCCGTTCTGGCTGCCGGGCGCCGAGGCGAAACGCCTGCGCGTGCAGGTCAACGGCCGCGCGGCCACGGCGGCGGAAGTGAGCTCGTTCCTGGGCCTGCGCGCGCGCAAAGCCGCAACCGCGGGCAGTGCACCGCCCGATGCCGTGCACCTGCAGGACGCGGCTTTCTGGAAGCAGCTGGTCGCGTCGCAGCAAGCGGCGCGGCAGGGGCGCCTGATGGCAGCGTTGGCGGGGAGCGACAACAACGGCAACAGCAGCGGCAGCAGCGCCCTGGAATCGATCCGCCTCGCCGGCACCCTGGCCGCCACCGACTTCCAGCGCGCGCTGGTCACGTTGAACGAGGCCATGCTGTGGCGCCGGCTGGGTGACAACGAGCAGGCGCGCAGGCGGCTGCAGGCGCTGAAGAAGCAGCGGCTCGCGCACCACGTGGCCGGCAACGACTACCTGGGCGCGATGGAATGCATCGTCTCGGCCTGGTGCGCCTACACCGCGCGCGACCTGCCGCTGGCGCAGTCGCTGCTGGCCGGCATGGCCGAAGACGCGGCGCGCGGCCTGGTGCTGCGCCACCACCCCGACGTGCGCTTCGAGTGGTGCAACCTGTGGGCGCTGGCCTGCCGCTCGCGCGCGCTGGCGCTCGCGGCCGACGACAAACCCGCCGCCGGCGCGCTGGCCGAAGAGTCGCTGCGCCGCTTCGGCGAGGCGTTGGCGGCGGCCTTCGAGTCGCATTCCTTCGACGCCGCGCAGCACGTGGCCGCCAACATGGGCATGGCCGCATGGCTGTTCGACCGCGTGGGGCTTTCAGACCTGCCCACGCTGGCGCAAGACGGCAATGCCGACACCACGCGCCGCGCGGTGCAGTGGATCGCCTTCAGCGAATGGCTGTGCGGCCACACCGACGGGCAGGGCCGCTCGGCATGGAACGCCATCTACCTGATGCGCATCGCGCGCGGCCATTGCCGGACCGAGCCGCAGCCCACGCTGGCCCAGTTCCGCGCGCAGGCGCCGCTGGACCCGGCTGCCGTCTCCGCACTGGCCGGCCCGCTGGCCGATGCCTTCGATGCCGCGCACTGGCCCGCGCGCTGGGTGCAGGTGGCGCAGGCGCGGCTGACCGACCACCAGGCCGGACGGCGCCGCTACCCGGGCCTGCAGCACTGCAGCCTGCTGTTCGAGCACGCCTGGTACGCAGCGCATGCGGGCGACCTGAAGGCGGCCGAGCAGTCCCTGGGCCTGTTGCGCGAGGCCTTGCCCCAGCTGGTGCCGAGCGACCGCGCGTACTTCACGGAGTCGTGGAACGACACGCTGCCCGCCGAACTGGTGCTGGAGGCCAAACCGCCGCGCCGCCCGGCCGCACGCAAGAAGACCGCGCCCCGCGCGCACTGAACCCGCTTTCGCCCATGTCAGACGAACCACGCAAACCCGACGAACCCATCGACCTGGCCGCGCACCGCGAACGCCGCGCCCGGCTGCATCAACAGCAACTGAGGCAACGCGCCGCGGCGCAGGCCGCGCGCGATGCCGCCGACTCGGCCGGCCCAGGCCCAGGCCCCGGCGAGGTGCCTTGCGCCCGCTGCGGCGAGCCCATCTTCGGCCAGGCGCGCCAGTGCCCGCATTGCGGCGTGCACTTCAGCGGCGGCGCCGCGGTCTATGCACCGAAGCAGGGGATGTCGCGCCGCACCAAGTGCATCGTGGCGCTGGTGGCCGTGGCGCTGCTGCTGGCGGGGCTGAGCGACGACATCGCGCGCTGGTGGTGAGCCCGGCGCGGACTCGCGTTCCGGCCCGCGTGCAGCTCAGCGTGCAGGTCAGCGCGTGGCAGCAGCCGGCGCGCCCGTCGACTTGCGCACCACCAGCTCCGGGCGCAGCACCACGGTAGAGGGCGATAGCGAGCGCCCGTCGATCTCCTCGAACAGCATCTCGGCCGCGCGCCAGCCCAGTTCGCGGTGCGGCAAGCGGATGGTGGTGAGCGGCGGGTCGACCATGTCGACCAGCGGCATGTCGTTGTGCCCGGTGACCGACATGTCCTGCGGCACGCGCAGGCCGGCCTCGCGCAGCGCGTCGTAGGCGCCCAGCGCCACCAGGTCGTTGCAGCACACCACGGCCTGCGGCGCGGCGCCGGCGTCGAGCATCTGCTTCATGGCCGCTGCACCGGCCTCGCGGCTGTAGCTGGCGCACTCCACCACGCGAAACGGTTTCATGCGGTGGTCGCGCAGCGCCTGCTCCACGCCCAGCCGGCGGCCCACGCCGGTGGGAATGGTCTGCGGCCCCGCCAGGTGGGCGATGCGCTTGTGGCCCAGCGCCACGAGGTGGTCGACCGCCAGCTTCATCGCGAGCCGGTCGTCGCTGACCACCGCGGGCAGGCGCCCGGTTTCGTCGGCGCGGTTGACCAGCACGGCCGTCATGCCGACCTGGGTGACGAAGTCGACCAGCGGGTCGTCGCGCGTGGCGGTGGCCATGACCACGCCGTCCACCCGCTGCGCCAGCATGCGCTCGAGCACCGGGCGCGCCAGCGCCGGGTCGACCACGTTGGTGACGAAAACGAAGTACCCGCGCGCCGCCGCGCTGGCCTCGATGCCCTGAAGGATCGGCGGGAACACCGCGTTGGTGATGTCGGGCACCAGCACGCCGATGGTGTGGGTGCGCCCGGTGCGCAGCGCCGAGGCCGCGCGGTTGGGCCGGTAGCCCAGGCGCCGCGCCGCCTCCTCGACCACGCGCAGCACCTCGTCGCTGATCAGCGAGCGCTTCTCGGGGCTGAGCGCGCGCGAGACGGTGGACACGTGCACGCCGGCCGCGCGGGCAACGTCGCGGATGGTGACCGGGGATGCCGGCGAGGGACTCGGTGATGGCAGGGAAGGCGGCTTGGTGCTCATTGGTGCAAACGATTGTCGCGCAGGCTGTCGGCTTCGGGTGGCCCAGCTCCATTCACACCCTGCGGAATACCGCCATTTTACTTTTCGGCGATTTGGACTACCATCGTGCAAACGATTGCAGAGACTTGCCATGAACATTGCCACCTCTCCCGACTCGGTGCTGGGCTTCACGCTCGACGCCATGAAGCGCACGCCCGACCCGCGCCTGCGCACCGTGATGGACGCGCTCACGCGCCACCTGCATGCCTTCGTGCAGGAGGTGAAGCTGAGCGAGGAAGAGTTCGAGCAGGCGCTCGAATTCATCGTTGCCATCGGTCACGCCACGGGCGAGACCAAGAACGAGGTGGTGCTGGCGGCGGACATTCTGGGCGTGTCGACCGTGGTGGCGCTGCAGAACAACCAGGACCCGCACGGCGAATCGCCGGCCGCGCTGCTCGGCCCGTTCTGGCGCGCCAATGCACCGGCCTGCGCGCTGGGCGACAGCATCGCGCGCTCCGGCACGCCGGGCATTCCGCTGCAAGTGACCGGCACGGTGCGCGACGCGCAGGGCCGGCCGGTGGCCGATGCCGTGGTCGACGTGTGGCAGGCCTCGCCCGTGGGCCTGTACGAGAACCAGGACCCGGCGCAGGAAGACATGAACCTGCGCGGGCGCTTTCGCACCGACGCCGAGGGCCGCTTTCACTTTCGCAGCGTGCGCCCGGCCGGCTACCCGGTGCCGACCGACGGGCCGTGCGGCGTGCTGCTGCGCGCGCAGCTGCGCCACCCGAACCGGCCCGCGCACCTGCACTTCATGGTGAGCAAGCCGGGCCACAAGGTGCTGATCACGCAGGTGTTCGCGGACGACGACGAGAACCTCGAAAGCGACCCGACCTTCGGCGTGACGCGCCGCTTGATCGGCCGCTTCGCGCTGGCGCCCGACGGCCAAAGCGCCTCCATCCATCACGACTTCGAACTCGAACCCGGCGAGATGAAGTTCCCCCGCCCCCCCATTCCCTGAACCAACGCCAGACACCGCATATGAGCTTCGATCCTGTCTCCCGACTCGACGGCAAGGTCGCCGTCATCACCGGCGGCCTGGGTGCCATCGGCTACGCCACGGCCACGCGCCTGGCCGCGCTGGGCGCCACCTGCGTGCTGCTGCACCGCAAGGCCGACGACGCCGACACGCGCGCCGCCGCCCTGCCCTGCCCCAACGGCCAGCGCCATGCGGCCCTTCGCGCCGACATCGTCGACACGGCCAGCCTGAACGCGGCCGCCGCCGACGTGCTGGCCACGCTCGGGCGCTGCGACATCCTGGTCAACAGCGCGGGCCACACGCAGCCCGTGCCGGCCGCCGACCTCGACGCGCTGACCGACGAACTCATCGACGACATCGTGCGCGCCAACTTCCGCGGCGTGTTCGCGACCATCCGCGCCTTTGCGCCGATGCTGAAGGCCAGCGGCGACGGGCTCGTCGCCAACATCTCGTCCATTGCCGGCTTCACCGGCGTGGGCAGCAACCTGGCCTACGTGGCCGCCAAGGCCGGGCTGGACGTGGTGGGCGACGCGCTGGCCAAGGCGCTGGCGCCGGCGGTGCGCGTGGTGTCGGTGTCGCCGGGCGCGGTGGAGTCGGGCTTCGTGCCCGGTCGCGGCGCGGCGTTTGCCGACAAGATGGCCAGCACCACGCCGCTGGGGCGCATCGGCAAGCCCGACGACGTGGCGGCCGCGGTCGAGGCGCTGGCCACCACCATGCGCTTTGTGACCGGCACGCGCATCGTGGTCGACGGAGGGCGCCACCTGTGAGCGCCGCCAAGACCCTCATCACCTGCGCCGTCACGGGCAACCTCGTGAAGCCGGAGCAGACGCCGCATCTGCCGATCACCCCGGTGCAGATTGCCGACGAATGCCTGGCCGCGGCCGAGGCCGGCGCGAGCCAGGTGCACATTCATGTGCGTCACCCTGAAACAGGCAAGCCGTCGATGGAGGTGGAGCTGTACCGCGAGGTGGTGGACCGCATTCGCCGCGAGGACCGCGCGCTGATCATCAACCTCACGACCGGCCCTGGCGGTCGTTTCGTGCCCAGCGAAGACGACCCGAAGGTCGCGGCGCCCGGCACCACGTTGTTGCCGCCGGAAAAGCGCGTGGAGCACATTGCGCTGATCAAGCCCGACGTGTGTTCGCTCGACCTGAACACGATGAACTCCGGGCCCGACGTGGTCATCAACACGCCGAAGAATGTGCGGCGCATGGCCCAGGTGATGCGCGAGGCTGGTGTGAAGCCGGAGTTGGAGATTTTCGATTCGGGCGACATTCATCTGGCGCTGGACCTGATTGCCGACGGCACGCTCGACGGCCCGGCCATGTGGACCTTTGTGCTCGGTGTGAAGTACGGCTTTGCCCCCACGCCTGAAACCTTGCTGTACGCACGCAACCTGTTGCCGCGCGGCGCGTTCTGGAGCGCCTTCGGCATCGGCCGCATGGAGTTTCCGATCGTCGCGCAGGCCTGGCTGTTGGGCGGCCATGTCCGCGTGGGCATGGAAGACAACATCTACCTCGAAAAAGGCGTGCTCGCGGAAAGCAACGCCCAGCTTGTGGCGAAGGCGCGCGACATCGTCTTGAGCCTGGGGGGCGAAGTTGCCAACCCGCGTGAGGCGCGGGCGATGTTGGGGCTCTCTGGTGTCTGAGGCTGGTCGTTCAGGGCGCGCCCACGAGGGCGGGGTACCTTGCTCCGCGAATGTCCTCCGGCCTGCGGCCTCCCCCTTTATTTCGCTGCGCAAGGCACCCCACCCTCGTGTGCGTTATGCGGAGCCGCCGTTGATCAGCGGAACACCCAGAGCGTGCCCCAGTGCACAGGGCGTCGGGTACTCCCCGCAGCGAAATAAAGGAGGAGGGGCGCAGCCCCGGGGGACATTCGCGGAGGGGAGTACCCGGCGGCCTGTGCACGCGCCCTGAACAGCAGCGCCCAAAACAACAGCMGCGCAACAAAAMCGGAACACAGGAACAGAGATGAACGTAGCAGCCATGCACACGACMCACAGCGCCCGCGCCCTGCGCGGGAACG
>NNBV01000177.1_pt1 | contig 37471 bp, 33 predicted proteins | sample 1173771 | NCBI WGS metagenome assembly NNBV01 (sample SAMN07173938, study PRJNA388173) | plant metagenome | isolation source: symbiotic tissue sample KVS11 | place: Norway: Troms, Kvaloya island | reverse complement strand
CTCGAAAACCCATAATTTTGCACAATTAGCCCTTAACTGAACCGTATTGCATTATAAATAGGACTTACGCATCAAGTACGAAATGTAAAGACGCGATTTATCGCGTTTTGAAAGACCAATTATCTACACCAATAACCCTTAACCCAAGCGTATTGAGTTAAAAGGGCAGTTAGAAACCGCGTCTACACAGGCAAAACCCGCCTGCGCGGGTTTAAAAAAAGCTTAATTTTCTCTTAGCCCACCTCCGTGGGCTTCGTTTGTGTAGCTGCGGTTTATAACCGCTACTTATTCCCGCACAATAACCCAAACCGAACTAACCCCCGCTCATAACCACGACGCATCAACCCCAGCGATAACGCCCCTTGAATGGTAGTCCAACCGGCATTTAGTAAGCCCCAAAGTGCTTGGGGAGTGAATGCCGAATCAATGACTACATTCCAAAAGGGGGCGACGGCAGTTGACCAATCGGCGGTGCGAATATTGTTTAATGGAAGTTGACGGGCTATGCCTTCATACTCTGGTAAAGAAATCACATAAGGCAAACAATACACCCGATAAATATCCTGCAAATGCTTTTCCTCATCCGCCGTCAGTGGTAACTTATCAGTTGGTCGATGACACCAAGTCACCATAATTAACTTGCCACCAGGCTTCAACACCCGATAGCACTCCTGGAGAAACTTCGTTTTATCTGGCATGTGTTCACCGCTTTCCAGCGACCAAACCAAATCAAAAGAATTGTCAGCAAAAGGCATCGCTTGAGCATTGGCCACCTGGAACTGAGTTCTCAGACTCAAATTGGCCTCCGAAGCGCGTTCCGTTGCTCTGGCAGCTTGCACAGGACTCAAAGTAATTCCTGTAGCCTTAGCATTAAACTTTTCTGCCAGGTATAAAGAACTGCCACCGATGCCACAACCCACATCCAGGATATTTTCTGCTGCTTGTACCCCTGCCCAATTGAGCAGTTCTTCGATTAAATCAATTTGAGCTTGCCGACGGTCTTTTTTCTGGCTGCCATCAGCGCCGTAGTAGCCGTGGTGCATGTGTTCGCCCCAAATCTGTTCCCACAGACCAGAGGAAGCATCGTAGAACTGCTGAATTTGCTGGTAAAGTGTTGCACTCATGAAAAAAGTAGTATTGAGACGAAGTAGAATTCAAAAAAAAACATACAGGTAGGCTACCATGTATGTTTTTAATTAAATAAGGGTATTTTTACTTCCAGGGAAGGTAAACCGAGATTTATCCTGCTTGGAAAATTTCCCAATCTTACCTTAATAAACTTTTTTTAGTCGAATTTATGTCAATTTTCGCAAAAAGTTTACATATACAAGAAGTGTAAACCCAGATTAATCTAACTTTCTTAATTACGAATTACGAATTACGAATTACGTAGATTGCTTCTCGCCTTTAGCAAGTATTACGAATTAATTATGACTGTTACTCGCACAATTTGTTTAGGATTTCTGGCTGTCATTGCTATCGGTACAATTTTATTGATGATGCCTTTCTCAACCAGCAATGGTACATGGAATAACCTGATCGTGGCACTATTTACTTCGACATCCGCAGTTTGTGTCACAGGTTTATCAGTAGTTGATCCTGGTACTTACTTTTCCTTTTGGGGTCAGTTGTTTATTGCCCTCTTAGCTCAGATTGGCGGGTTGGGCTACATGACAACTACCACGTTTCTGATTTTGCTCATCGGTCGTAAGTTTGATATGCGGCAAAAAATAGCCATTCAACAAGCTTTAGACCGACCAGGAATGAGCGGGAGTGCCCAAGTTATCCGTTCAATTATTGCCACAACTTTAATTTTTGAAATTACAGGCGTATTCTTACTTCTCCCGGCTTTTGTCCCAGAGTATGGGTGGAGTAAAGGACTTTGGTTAGCGATTTTTCATAGTATCAATGCTTGGAATAATGCTGGTTTTAGTTTGTTTAAAGATAACTTAATTGGCTATCAGTCATCCTTCTTAGTAGTCTTCACAATTACTATGTTGATTATCTTTGGGGGAATTGGCTATCAGGTAATTTTGGAAATATACCTTTGGTTGCGCGATCGCATTTCCAGAAAAACTAAAACCCAAGTATTTACCCTAGACTTCAAAGTTGCAACCAGTACAACAATTATATTATTAGTTATAGGGATAATAGCCTTTTTCTGCATAGAAATCAGAAACCCTGAAACATTTGGTTCTCTAAATTTCCATGACCAGATATTAGTAGCTTGGTTTCAATCAGTTACTCCCAGAACTGCTGGCTTTAACACCATCGATATTGGCAAAATGACTACAGCAGGTCTATTTATTACGATTGCACTAATGTTTATTGGTGCAAGTCCAGGTGGTACAGGAGGAGGAATCAAAACAACAACTCTGAGAGTATTGACCAGTTGTACTAAAGCAATTCTCCAGGGAAAAGAAGAAGTTTTATTGTACGATCGCAAAATAGCAATAAATTTAATTTTGAAAGCCGTAGGTGTGTTGGTAGGTTCAGTAGCGACCGTGATTTTAGCCACCATTTTAATTAGCCTTACAGATCCAAAATTGGATTTTATTCAAATTTTGTTTGAAGTAGTATCAGCCTTCGCCACCGTCGGGCTTTCTACAGGCATTACAGCAAGTATCTCTACAGCAGCCAAGCTTATCTTAATTGTCACCATGTACGTTGGACGAGTAGGTGTTTTACTACTGATGTCTGCCATACTCGGAGATCCCCGCCCCACCAGAATTCACTATCCTGAAGAAAATTTACTCGTGGGATAGTCAGGGAGTAGGGAGAGGATAATTCTTGACAACTGACTAATTACTAATAACTAAACTGATAAAATATACATTGAAAGGCAAAAAATAAAATTTTTAATTCAACAGATATAAGCATTTTTTGCCCTAAATACAGGGAGCTTTCATAAGGATAACAAAGGTGAATCTGTCATCATTAAGTTTTTTTCGTAGTTTACGTAAAGATAACCAACAATTTGCTGTAATTGGATTAGGTCGCTTTGGTCGATCTGTCTGTTCTACACTGCACAATTTTGGTTATCAAGTGCTAGCAACAGATATTGATGAAAAAAGGGTTTCAGAAGCATTGACTGAGGGAATTGTAGGTCATGCTTTGCAACTAGATTCTACAGAACCGGCTGCACTCAAAGAAGCTGGAATTTTTGAATTTGATACTGTAATTGTGGCGATTGGCAATTACGTTCAGGAAAGCATCATAACCACCTTAAATGTGAAAGAGGCTGGTGTACCTCATGTAGTTGCTAAAGCTTCTAGTGAAGTTCACCGTAAACTGTTGCGGCGAGTCGGAGCAGATCATGTTGTTTTTCCTGAGTATGAAGCGGGTTGTGCCCTAGCGCGTACTCTGACCAAACCAGCAATCTTAGATCGGTTTGACCTCGACCCAGATAACAGTATTGTCGAGTTGATTGTGCCTGATGAATTTCACGATAAAACCATCACTGAACTTCAACTTCGTAACCGCTATGGTTTAAATTTGCTAGCAGTGAGTCAGGATGGGAAATTTCAAATTAATCCTGACCCTACCAAGCGTTTAGAACGTGGTTCAGCAATGGTAGTTATTGGCTGTAATAAAGATATCAATCGTTTGCCGATTTAAAAAAGTAGAGACACGATTAATCGTGTCTCTACAGGAGTTATTAATTATGCGGTGTGCAACTTTCACTCAAATCTAACTCCCAGGTGCTTCCCTAATAGAAAATAGGAAAAATTCAAAGCCTCTCACCTTTTAGGAGAAAGGTCAGAATATTAAGTTGCACATCGCGTTAACTCTGAATTTTTTATTGTCCAGGATTTGTTGAAGTAGATTGTGGTTCCACGGGGACAGGGTTGGCTGGCGTTTCTGGTTGATTTTGCATCTGTGGCTCAGGTGTTTTTACTACATTACTTGTAGTAGCTGAACTCTGAGAAGGAGTAGCTGTTTGATTGGCTTGAGTTTGTTGCCCATTTTTCTGGGCAATTTGCTGCATTAGCTGCTCAATTTTTTCAGCTTGTTCAATGTTGCCTTGCTCACGATACTCGTTATGAGCACGTTTTAAAACTCCACTAGCTTTCTTGATGTCGCCCTGATTATATAAAGTCACTCCCAAGTTATAGTAAGCTGAGGCATTTTTAGGATTTTGGCGAATAGCTTGCCGATAAACAGAAATAGCCTCAGAAGCTTGACCATGCATTGCTAGTAAACTTGCCATATTGTTGTAGGCTGTGGCATTTTTAGGATCTAGCTGTAAGACTTGGCGATAAGTGGCGATCGCAGGCTCTATTTGACCTTGTTGTTGCAGGGCGATCGCTAAGTTAAAATAAGCATTGGCATTGCTGCTATCTAGATTGATTGCTTGTTGGTATGCTGCGATCGCACCCTCAAGCTGTCCTTGTTCATACAGTACTAAACCCAGATTATACAGCGCTGCCACCTTTGTAGAATCTATCACCAGGCTTTGGCGATAAGCCGTAATTGCTGCTTCTTTTTCTCCTTGTCGGTACAACACTAACCCTAAGTTGTAATAAGCTTCGCTCAAATTGGGATTAATCCTAATCGCCTCTGTATATTCTTGTAAAGCTATATCCAGGCGATTTTGCTCCACGAATATATTACCCAGATAGTTTCGCGCTGCCCCAAGGCTAGGATCTCGCTGCAACGCTTGACGAAAGGCATATTCCGCACCCTGTAAATCTTTGCGGTTATAGCGCGTCACTCCCTGTTGGAAAAAGCTAGCCGCTTCGAGATCCTGAGAAATTGCGGTTTCTGCCAGCACCTTACTTCCTGGAAAATTAGTAATTGTTGGTGCAGCCAAAACCAAAAACACAGAGGAAGCAAACATAAATCTGAGCACTGGCTCTTGCTGAACAGGGCTTCGGTGAAATGCCACCGGAAATAACCAGTGAAACCATTGATGAGGTTGATATTTTTTAGACATGGGTGGCATAGCTGTACTTATGCTTATATGTTTATAAGTCAGAATACCCACCACAGCATAAAAAATTACAAATCAAAAAATTAAGAATTCCTCACACTAGGATCATTCAACTTTTGTAAAAACAATCCCTGTCATTGTTCCGGGGTATTGTACAGATTTTATAATCTGGTAATCAACAAATAAATTCACACCAACAACTCTTTTACTTTCACGCCATCTCTCTTGATTACATAAGCTGGAACACCGACCACAACACAATTGCTAGGAACATCTTTGACTACGACTGCATTCGCTCCTACTGTGACATTATCATTGATAATTACCTTACCAATCAATTTTGCTCCTGCATTTATCGTTACATTGTTGCCAATTGTCGGACGCTCATTTTCACGGCTATATCCTATCGTAACCTGTTGATTAATCCAACAATTATCACCAATACTTTCTGCTGAAACTATAGTACTAAATCCATGTTGAATAAATAGCCCAGAACCAATATTTTCACAATATAAAAATAGGCTTGGGCATTCTTTATAAAAAAACTTTATAATATGCATAACTATCAATCCAATAAAGTTACCTTTTTTAATTCTGTAATAGTAAAGATTTCTAAATTCTGGATATTTATAAAGTAAATATAGCAAGTTAAGCCAGTCAAAACTATCATTGAGATGAACAATTTTTGCCCATCGTCTTACATCCACAAGAATTACTTCTTTGTTTGTACTAAGCATAAATGGTATGAGCATCGGAGCATTCATTATCTGGATGAAAGCTTTGACCAATTTAATGGCAAAATCACGCATAAAATTACTCGGATTGGATGTTGTAATTATCTAAAAAAATAAACTTTGCTGAAGTTCAGTCACTTCAAGCTAACATGACGTATGATATACCAAAATTGGTAATTTCATTTTCCTTTTGGCTCAAAGTTTATAGCTTTTCGGTGACATTTGAAACTTCAGCGAACCTCTTGCCCTTATGCCTGACTAAGGACTCTTACGGCTTCCGGCAAAATTAGCATGGCATCACCAAAGGAATAGAAACGATACCCAAAAGCGATCGCTTCCAAGTATATATTCAATAACCGTTGTCTGCCAATTAGTGCACTTACCAACATCAGCAAACTAGAACGTGGTAAGTGGAAATTGGTAATCAAACCATCTACTACCCGCCATTGGTAGCCGGGATAGATAAACAAATCTGTTTTTCCGCAAAATGGTTGTAAATTACCAGATTGAGCCGCCCCTTCTAAAGCTCGTACTGCCGTTGTTCCCACAGCAATAATCCGACCGCCAGCAGCTTTGGTGGCGCGGATTTGCTCTACTGTGGCTGCGGGAACTTCAATCCATTCTTCATGCATCTGATGAGTAGTTACATCTTCTACTTCCACAGGGCGAAATGTACCTACACCAACATGCAGCGTGACAAAAGCTTGATTGATTTTGCGATCGCGCAACTTTTGTAATAATTCTGGGGTAAAGTGTAGTCCTGCCGTCGGAGCTGCGATCGCTCCAGGCTCTTTGGCATAAACTGTCTGATACTGCTCATCAGCAGCTTCTGAGGTAGTGATGTACGGTGGTAGCGGTACTTCACCAAATACCTCTAACAGTTGCACCAAAGATTGCCCCTCTGGCATATCAAATTGCAACAAACGCCCCCCAGTTGCTGCGTCTGTTTCTAAAACCGTAGCTGTGAGTTGGGGACTAGGAAATAGGGAAGAATCTTCCCCATCCCTAATCCTCAATTCTCTTGCTTCAAAAATAATCTTCGCTCCCTGTTTGAAGCTTTTTCCTGGCTTAACCAAAGCTAACCAACAGTTATGCTGCCGTTCTTCCAACAGCAACACCTGGATTTTAGCCCCAGTAGATTTATGACCATAAAGCCGCGCTGGAATGACTCTTGTATTGTTCATCACCAACAAATCACCAGAGCGCAGCAGTGCAGGCAAATCATGAAAAATATGGTGCAGGGTTACTGTCTCAGTGCCTGTAGTCGGAGAATTAACTACCAGTAACCGCGAACTATCTCTCGGAACTGCTGGATTTTGGGCAATGAGTTCTGGAGGTAGTTCGTAGTCATATCCAGCTACCGAACAATCTAATTCAAAATCTTTTGCTTGTGGGTGAGAGGTGTCTTTCAAATTAGCTTCTACTAGTTTTTACTTTACTAGTATTTATACTCTCTTAAAAAAGCTAGTTTGAGCTTTCCCTTCTAAAGGAACTTTAAGACATCTTCGCTCACTTTTCTCGCTAGGCTATAAGATTGTTACTATTAAGTAACACGGAAAAATTAACATAAAATTTGGGTAAACCTCCCCATCTAAAAACGGGGGCTTTTACCCTACCGGGAACAGGCACTGATTGACGAATATAGATATGTAGGATTGGCTTTGATCCCAAGCACCAACAAACATGGAATACTTGTACTATCTGGCAAATGCCAGTCTAACCCTGAGGGTCGTTCAACACCTGCACGCTAGACCCCAGACACCAGTTTCATTCGTCACCGTAATTCATCAAATTGATGGCTGGGTGGTTAGGATCAAACTCAGAGGTCAAGTCTCGCCCCAAGAAGATGGCGACTTCCGCGCTTTTCTAAATGAATTAGGAATTAGCTACGAACCGCCAATGAGGGTGCAAATGGCACTTTGGAGTTTGGAAGCGGGACAGTGCCCTGTGGACGTAATGCGTCGCTATCAGGTAGCGATCGTCTCTCATGGTAGCCCAGAGAGAGACGAAATCGAGGCGTTCCGGCAACAGTTTGTCCGGGGCTTAGGCTACTGCCCAGAAACCTTGGCGTGACACTATTTGGTTGAAACGCCACTACAAAATTATTGGTCATTGGTAATGAAGATATTTTATCCATTACCGATTAACCATTATCAATTGAAGAGTCGAAAGCTGCCAGAATATATTCTTGCAGCCTAAACTTATATCCAGTTACTGATGAAGTAGCTAGAGCTTGCTGGTTTGCTGTAACCCCAGTCAGATTTTTTGATGTCTTTTGACAGTAGACAATGGCAACATCAAATCGACAAGAATAATCTGCCTTTTCAGGGTACTGGGCCAAGAATATTCCAGCTGTCCGTGAGATTTTTGCTTGCTTTTGTAGGGTGATTGCGCTTCTTCCCCCTGCATCCCAACTACCTGAACTGCGGGTTTTCACCTCAACAAAAGCCAGTAATGAGTGCTGAGTTAAGAGTTTTTCCTCATTTCCCCCTACTCCCCTGCTCCCCTGCTCTCCTGCTTCTTTAGTTCGTTGATCATATTGAGCAATAATATCAATTTCTCCCCAACGGCTAGAAAAGCGACGATGTAGAATTATCCAACCTGTAGATTGCAACCATTGGGCAACTAGGTCTTCTCCTAGGACACCAATATTTGGATAATGGGATGGAGGAAAGTTAGCCATTGACTAAAAATATCATGAATTCTGTGAATTCTAGGTTAAGCGATGCCTGCGGCGGGCTACGCCTACGTACAGCAGGTTTTACACTCTACTCATCCAGTACTGGGTTGGGATTGGAGCGTAAAACAGACCATCGAATTTGGGCAATCATACTCAGCTTATTCCTTTGGGGAATATTTGGCATCACCGCAACCGTAGGTTTTGCTTCAACAGCTTTGGCACTCGAATATAATAAAGAAATTTTGGTCGAGGCTGATTTCTCTGGACGTGATTTAACAGACTCCAGCTTTACTAAAGCTAATCTTCGCCAGAGCAACTTCAGCCATGCTAATTTGAACGGTGTCAGTTTCTTTGCCGCAAATTTGGAGTCTGCGAATTTGGAGGGTTCTGATTTAAGAAATGCCACTTTAGACTCGGCTCGTTTAGTCAGAGCAAATTTGACAAATGCACTGTTGGAAGGTGCTTTTGCTGCTAACGCCAGATTTGATGGTGCAATCATTGACGGGGCAGATTTTACCGATACGCTGCTGCGTTCCGATGAGCAAAAAAAATTGTGCAAACTTGCCAAGGGAACTAATCCCATTACAGGACGAGATACGCGTGACACGTTGTTTTGTCCATAGGGAGTAGGGAGTAGGGAGTAGGGAGTAGGGAGTAGGGAGTAAGAGAAGAATTCTAACTCCCCATTTCCCATTTCCCATTCCCTACTGAACCTACCAACCACGGGCGCCAATCTTTTGACAAACAATTTGCATTCCTTTACCTGGTGAAGAGCTTTCTACAAAAGGTACTTCTCCTTTCTCTTTATCCTCTTGAAGTAGTTGTCCCTCTGACCCGTAAATGGCAATGCGATTCAGAAAAAGCCGCGATTCTGTGCACGAAGCATCGAAGGTAGTCTCGAAGATGCCATCTCCATAGATACCGTAAAGCTTGTATGTGGTACCCTTAATAGTTTTTGTATCTAGAGCTACGCTGTTTCCTAATTTATCATGCCCTACAGTGATATATCTTTGTGTATCTTCAGCGATGGTTACGCCAACACCTTCGGCGATCGCAATGCCATTACTTAATAAAATAGCGATCGCTCCTACCATACCGCCTATCTTAAAATACATACGCTTTATAAATATCAGATTTCATATATTTCTACCCACAATCAAAGGGGTTCTGGCAGGGTAAAAGCACTGAAATCAAGACAAAGCAAGGAGTTATGACAAGCCGTAAAACTTAGTAATTACAGGCAAAAGCTTACTACAGACTTCAACTAGCTTTTCCTTAGTAGGCAAATCAGCTATCGCACCTTTCAATAACTGGAGGGCTATTTTTGCCATCTTCTGCATTATTCCATCTTTTGGGTTTTTAGCTGCCTCAGCGATCGCATCTGTGTTCAAATGGGAACCATAAAAAAATAAGCTAATACATCACACTAGATTGGTCTACCCATGTCTGACGAACAAGAGCGTAATTCCGCTTTTAACGCTGCTGCCAACATTAACGTTCAACACGCCCAATTACAGGATTTATCCTTAAGTGCAGCCCGTAGATTATATAAAGGTGGGATTCGATCTGGTGATCCGATCAGAACCAGAGTGCAAGCCCAAGAAATGTTAGATAAAATTCCTCCATCTCAAAGAGCAGGAATTGATGGCAAATCCACTGATGTTAATACCCAAAAATACCTATCAGATAAGCACGCCAGTCATATCAAACCGCATAGCAAAGGCGGCTCAAATGATCCCAAAAATATCAAGTGGGAAAACGCCAAAGATAATTTAGCTCGTGGCGATAAACCCATGACTTCGCAGGAGCAAATGAGACTAGATGCTAAATGGCATTTTGATAACCTAACAGGTGCAGTCAAAGCAGGAGTTAAAGCCGCGCCCCTTGGAGCAGTCATTGGTGTAGCAACGACAGCACCATTTTCGTTACTAACCAACGCGCTGCGCGTAGTTCGGGGTGAAATTTCTGCACAAGAAGCCGCTATAGAAACATTGAAAAATACCGTAAAAGGCGGCACAGTTGGGGGTGTGACAGCGTTTGTAACCACAACAGTAGCAGCAGCTTGTCCACCAATTGCGATCGCTTTAACCGCAGCAGCACCAGTTTTAGCTGTTGTTGGAACTGCCGGTATGGTTTACGAGTTTTTCAAAATCCTCGATGACCATAAACAAACCGTGAAAATCTATTATGAATCTTTAACTCAGCAAGAATTAGAAAGATTACAAGCAATTGAGAATGAACTGATTTATGAACACCAGAAAAATCTAGAGTTTTTGGTTGAAGCGCAAGCAGTTAATCAAGAAATTACAAATCGTCCAATTGCACCGGGAATAGAAGGGGCTATGCAACGGTTACGTGAATCAGTAGCTATTGCTCAGTCTTTAGGACTAGCATCAACTGATAGTAAGTTACTGCCTGATTCTCAACTTCTTTACCTTCCTCCTCATTCCTAGAGAATTAGTCAAAAATTGTATGATTTTTATAATTCCTCTTCTGTTTGGTGCTTTAGGGGCGGCAGTTGGTGCTGTCGCAGGTGCTTTTACTGCTCATGCTGCTGGAGAAAAGGACAGACAAGCAGGCAAGCATCACAGACAAGTTGCAAATGAATTAACAGAAAAATACGCCAATTTAGAGAAGAAATATTATGAATTTGCTGATCAGAGCAAAAGGCAGATTAATGATTTAACTCGCCAACACGCATTAGATGAAGTAGAAAAAGACTGTTTGCGTTTGGCAGTGCGATTGCAACAGAATCTCATTTCCTTAATGTGGGAGATTGATAGAGAATCTACAACAGATGCTTTAAATAGATTTCAAGCAGCAGTGGAGCAAACTAACCAAGTTATATACCTCTTAAAAGAGGAGTTAATTATTGTTCCTAATGACTACTATGCACGTCTTTTAACAGCAACAGCAGCAACTAAACAAATCAATACTGTCAAACCCAACGATATTGGCAGTAAAACTATTCTCAGTGTTGATTTAGGTAGAACTTCCACAAAAAGTTGCGTGAGTCGTGAACCAAGCAATGTGGTGTTCATACCTGCCAATATTAAGCAGATGTCAATAAACCAAGTACGCGGCAATGTGTTTGAAGCTCGTGCTACTGACCCTCTGATGGATTTGTGGCTAGAGTATCAAGATAATGGGTATGCTCTTGGTCAACTAGCAGCAGATTTTGGGGCGAATTTAGGAGTTGGCCAATCTAAAGTAGAGGCTGCACTGCTAAAAGTGTTAGCAAGTGCTAGCTACTTCAAACTCAGAGACGATATCTCAGTTGTACTGGGTCTGCCTTTTCTTTCCTTAGAGCAATTTGAAAAGGAAAAAGCATACTTGATTAGTCAAGTAGGCGGGCCTCATGTGTTGAACTTCCGAGGCGAATCTGTGTCGCTGAATGTCAGTAAGGTATGGGTAATGCCAGAGGGCTATGGCAGCCTGTTGTGGTCTGAAGCTCAACCTAAGAAAAGTCCTAACAGTCCCGATTTTACAAAAATATCGGTGGCGATAGTTGATATCGGACATCAAACCGTCGATCTTTTGATGGTAGATAAATTCCGTTTTACTAGAGATGCTTCTAAGAGTGAAGACTTTGGTATGCATAAGTTCTATGAATTGGTATCTGCTGAAATAGAAGGTGCTGATAGTCAATCTCTAGCGCTGATTTCTGCTGTTAACAAACCCAGAGGCGAGCGTTTTTATCTTCCTAAAGGAGCAAGCAAACCCACTAACTTAGACGATTTTCTTCCTAACCTCACAGAGATGTTTTCTCGTGAAATCTGTAGCCGTGTTCTAGCCTGGTTGCCAGAGCGTGTAACTGATGTGATTATTACTGGTGGTGGCGGTGAATTCTACTGGGATGACGTTCAACGTCTACTCAAGGAAGCAAAGATTTATGTCCATTTAGCGGCACCCGCTAGGCAAGCTAATGCTTTGGGGCAGTATATTTATGGTGAGGCGCAATTACGCGCCATTGATCGCCGTGCTAGGTCAGAAAACTGATGTTACTTTGAATTTATCCCAAAGCAAAGATAATTTTTGGTAGCTGTAAAGATTTATTTAATATCCCAGTAAAAAAATGAAAATTCAACTTTCTCATGATGTTAAAGATAAACTTTATAAAGAGTGTATTACTCCTAAGCAAGGGAAAAACTTTAAGGCAGGACAAGAATTGCTTATAAACAAAGAAAATATTTACAAGTTACCGGATAAAAATTGGGAACTTTGTTATTTTGATTTAGAAAAAGAAGTGAATTACCCATTTTTTATAACGCACGATGAAATCAAAAATGATTTTAGAAAAGAAATAAATTTTTTAATTGTTATTGAATCTGAGTTTGAAGAACTAATTACAATACCCGAAATAAAGGAATTGATAGACTCTCAGAGGGTAGCGACATCTCGTTCAATGACTACATTTGAATACTTAGATACTTATCAACGTTTTCAGTCATTTTATGAAAGGCTATCTTGAAATAGGGGGGTGACTATCAATTGATACAGCTTGTTAACAATCACCAATACCCTATTCGCAGTCTTGCCCATGACCATATACTATAAAAGTCATAAAGTTTGAAGAAAGACCGATCGCAACATTGAGCAGCAACTAGCTAAAAAATAGCGATGGGCTACACCAAATACAATGAGGAACTAGTGTTGTACCTCCTAATTTATCTCACACTCCGAAACCACTCAGTAATCCCCTGAGCGATCGCATCAGCCATCTTCTTCTGCTCCTCTGGGTTTACCACCTGCTCAAATTCATCGGGATTGCTCATAAAACCTAATTCCAGCAACACTGATGGCGCAGCAGTTGGACGTGTCAGCGCTAGGTTATCCCAAAACACACCATAAGAAGGTTTGCCGAGTTTTTTGACTACATAGTTCTGTAAAAATATTGCCAGGTTGTGGGCTTGGGGATGATACCAAAAAGTGGCGAATCCCTTGGTTTTCTCGGCATCACCATCATCGGGTAAAGAATTGTGGTGTATGGAAAGAGCGATCGCAGGTTCTTCTCGACTGATAATTGCCTGACGTTCCACTAGCGAAACCTCGCGATCGTCCTCCCGCGTCATCACCACCGTTGCTCCTCGCTTCACCAACTCATCGCGCAGCAACTTCGAGACCACCAAATTCACATCTTTCTCTAAATATCCAGTTGGGCCACTGGCACCAGATTCTTTACCGCCATGCCCTGGATCGAGTACAATCTTGAAATTAGCTAAAGGTTTGCGTCTTGTGTTCCCAATTTTAGGCGGATGACGCAAATCCAAAACCAGGGTTGTTCCATCGTATCTGAGCTTATATCCCCACTGTTGAGCTTTTTTGAGGTTAAAGGTGTATTTTACTTGTCCTGGAGCTTCTTGTTGCCAGTCTAGGCGATAAATTAGGGGGTCATCATCCAGGCGAATTATATCCGTTTGGGCAGTGGTATTGTAGAGAGTAAGAGCGAGAGCTTGCTCACTTTGTTGTAGGCTCACAGGTACGGGAACTTGCAAGGGAAAAACTATCTCTGTCGCACCAGGGAGTTGACGGTATCCGACACTACGAATTATTGTCTGTGGGGGAATTGCACCAGGTAAAATGCGCGTTTCTTTACTATTAATCCAAGCACCATAGTCTAGGCGCAACCATTCACCTTCCCTACCTGTAACAGTTACTCGTGTGCTTTTGGGCAGTGGTGTGAGTCGAGAATAATCGCTACTCGGGCCAGTGCGGGCAACACCTGCGTCTGCCATTACCTCAGCAACTGGCAACTGTGCTCTTGAGAGGATTTGAATTTTGCCAGTCCCTGGTTGAGTTATTGTCTTGCCATTGAGCGTTAGTTGAAACTGAGGTTGTCCCAAATCTACTTCTTTACTTGAGTCTGGAACAACAGCACCAGAAATGATGTTGTTGCCATAAATTAGGCTTAAGGAATCAGGATCAGCCTGTTGCTGTAGTGTCATGCAACCTTTGTAACTGACTACGCTAGACTGGGCATAAGGCTGATTTTGCCCTGTCAGAGCTGCCAAATTACTTGGTAGTTGTGCCTGTTGAGGTTGGGGTAAAAGGGTAATAGTTTGATTAGCTAGCTTGACAGAGACATTAACGTTAGGGGATGCGACCCCTTCGGGAAGGTTTCCTACGGAACGCTGCGCGAACGCTAACGCGCTAAAACAAATTAGTTCTCCCGGTAGTCTGGCAATGTCAACTGCGGGAGTCAGGGAATCTTTAGCAAAGGCTAACCCCTGTGGTAGCTCAGGCCCAGTGTTAAGCCTTGTCACTTTAATCTGGAGTTCTTGATTGCGGTGACGCACAGTAAAAAGATTCTCCCCCAACTGCAAGGGGAAACTAGGGGAAAAATGACCAGCTTTGCTGCGGGTAATTGGCTTACTATTGATCAAAACCTCACCATCTGGTGGTGCAGTCCCCAGAAAAAAGATTTTTTGGGAACTTGTCTGGTAGTTTGTCTGGGGAAAAACGACTATAAGAGATGGCTCTGCCAATGCTACGGAGGATGTGAGAATACAGCCTAATATTACTAATCCTAAAAGGTTTTTCACAGCAAATTACAGAAGATTACACCACAATAACTGTGGCACAATGACGGGATGTATTTTTAGAAGTTGTTAGAAATTCAAACTACTATGACTAAGTTTATCTTCGTAACTGGAGGCGTAGTTTCCAGTATTGGTAAGGGCATTGTAGCAGCAAGTCTAGGGCGTTTGCTCAAGTCGCGCGAATATTCGGTGTCGATTCTCAAACTCGACCCTTATATCAATATCGATCCTGGTACAATGAGTCCCTTTCAGCATGGGGAAGTATTCGTTACCCAAGATGGTGCGGAGACAGATTTGGACTTGGGGCATTACGAACGCTTTACCGATACCTCAATGTCGCGCTTAAACTGTGTGACTACTGGCTCAATTTACCAGGCAGTCATCAATAAAGAGCGGCGCGGAGACTACAATGGCGGTACTGTACAGGTTATTCCTCATATTACTAATGAAATAAAAGAGCGGATTCTGCGAGTTGCTAAAAGCACAAACCCCTCTGTAGTAATTACAGAAATCGGTGGTACGGTGGGAGATATTGAATCACTGCCGTTTTTGGAAGCAATTCGCCAGTTCCGCAAAGAAGTGGGACGGCAGAATGTGCTGTATATGCACGTAACATTGGTGCCGTGGATTGCCTCTGCTGGTGAAATGAAAACAAAGCCAACGCAGCATTCAGTTAAGGAACTGAGATCCATTGGTATTCAACCAGATATTTTAGTTTGTCGGAGCGATCGCCCCTTACCCAAGGGATTAAAGCAGAAATTGTCGGGATTTTGCGATGTCCCTGAAGAATGCGTCATCACTTCCCAAGATGCCAAAAGTATCTATGAAGTACCGTTAAATCTGGAACGAGAAGGAATGGCAGAACAAGTGCTGAACTTGCTGCAAATGGAACAACGTAAACCAGATTTAACACAGTGGCAAACTCTGGTACAACGGTTACATAGTCCCAAGAATAGGGTGGAAATTGCCATCGTTGGTAAATATGTGCAGTTAAGTGATGCCTACCTATCTGTAGTGGAAGCACTAAACCATGCTGCAATCTCCACTTATGGCAAACTGCATCTGCGTTGGATAAATTCAGAAGATTTGGAAACGGAACCAGCCGAAAATTATCTTGAGGGTGTCGATGGCATAGTTGTGCCAGGAGGTTTCGGGGTTCGAGGAGTGGATGGCAAAATTGCTGCCATTAAATACGCCCGCGATCGCCAAATCCCCTTTTTGGGTTTATGTCTGGGAATGCAATGTTCCGTGATTGAGTGGGCCAGAAACGTAGGAGGATTAACAGATGCCAACAGTGCTGAATTTGACTCCTATACAACTGATCCGGTAATTAATTTATTGCCAGGACAGCAAGAAGTAGTTGATTTAGGGGGTACAATGCGCTTGGGACTATACCCTTGTCGTGTTCTCCCTGATACTTTAGCTTTTAAGCTCTATCAAGAAGATGTGATTTATGAACGACATCGACATCGATATGAGTTCAACAATGATTACCGCGATTTGTTGTTAAAGTCTGGCTATGTGATCAGTGGTACCTCTCCCGATGGACGCTTAGTTGAAATTGTGGAATTACCCAAGCACCCATTCTTTCTCGCTTGCCAATTTCATCCAGAATTTCAGTCACGCCCCAGTAGCCCTCATCCCTTATTTAAAGGGTTCATTCAAACAGCGATCGCTCTTTCTCTTTCAACATCTGGTAAACCAACACCATTGGAGGTGTCATAAAAATTCAAAATGACGCTCTCAACGAGACGCCATGCCGTTGGCGCAGCCTCTCGTAGAGAAGGCTTTAGGTTGCGCTAACAAAATTCAAAATTAATTTTTTAGATTTTGAATTGGTGCATAACAACATTAACTTAGGGCTTCAGTAGATTTGGACATCCAGGGTGCATCATTCGTAAATTTCGGACTTGAGGAGATGTTGTGACGTACTGGGTGAAAATCCTTTACGAGAGGAGAGAATATGTAGTGAATTTTGAACGTGTCCATGCTTTTTGTTATGAATTGAATGGCAGGGTTACTTTTTGGTTGCCTGATAGTGCCATTCCAATAGTGATTAACCCACAAAGTAACTTAGAAGATTATCAAAAGATTCTCGATTATTTAGAATGTGTGACAGGATTAGAATTAGATCATGCCCACTGGGTAAAAATCATTTACGAAAAAAATGAATATGTAATTAATCTCAACTGCATCAGTTCCTTTTGTCATGAACCGAACGGCAGGATAACTTTTTGGTTGCCAGATGGTACTATCCCCATCATCATCAACCCTGTGAGTAATCCTGAATCATACCAAAAAGTCGTGCAATACGTTAAGAAAGCAACAGGATATTCTTTATCTTAGTATTAATTGTTGTTAGCAATAAAGGTACGAGGAAAGATTCAATGAATACTGTTGTGCTTAATCTAGAACCGATTGTTCATTTAACCGATGAACAATTTTATCAATTGTGTATTGCTAATAGTGATTTAAACCTGGAGATAAATGCAGCAGGAGAATTAATAATTGGGCCACCAGTAGGAGGAGAAAGCGGAAATCAAGAAGCTGGATTAATCACCGATTTAGAAATCTGGAATCGTCAAGCTAAATTAGGCAAAGTTTTTAGTTCTTCAACTATCTTTATACTTCCAAATGGTGCAAAACGTTCCCCTGATGCGTCTTGGGTAAAGTTGGAACGGTGGGAAGCTTTAACACTAGAACAGCGAAAAAAATTTCCACCACTTGTACCCGATTTTGCAATTGAACTGCGTTCTGAGACAGATAGGCTTGCACCTATCCAAGCGAAAATGAAGGAATATATAGAAAATGGTTTGCGTTTAGGTTGGCTAATTAATCCTCAAGATAACCAAGTGGAAATTTACCGACTTCTGAAAGCTGTAGAAGTTATTCAAATGCCGACAATTCTTTCTGGAGAAGATATATTACCTGGATTTGAGTTGCAAGTATAGGTAAGCGATAAGCCTGATGGGAGAGTTGCTAAATTTTCTGTCCATTCTGGCAAGAAGTTGGTGTCTGTGGCAAGCTGTAAACCAAATTTTTCTTCTAATTCGTATAGACTTATATCTCTAGCTGGGATTGTTGAATCATAATCTAATATTCCGAATAGTGTTGCCATGCTAACTTTGCTGCACCCACTATCCCGGCAAAATTGCCTAACTCTGCTGGCAATATCTGTAAACCTTCTCGTGATAAAGGCTGCACTCGCTTCTCAATTTCTGCCTTTATACCTGGTAAGAAAAACTCAAAGCTGCCACTGATACCGCCACCAATGACGATCGCTTGCGGTGTGAGTACATAAATCAAACTCGTCAAACCAATTCCCAAATTATTACCATATTCTTGCCAAAAAGTCAATGCTGCGGCGTCTCCTTGTTGAGCAAGAAAACCTAATTCTACGGGTTCCTTGAGAGTGCGGCGGCGAATTGCAGTAGCACAGGCATATTGTTCCAAAGAACCTCGATTGCCACTATTACAAATTGGCCCATCAGGATTTAATGAAATTAAACCCAATTCCCCAGCAGCTCCTTGATGTCCAACAAACAGTTTACCATCGAGGATAATTGCGCCACCAACCCCAGTGCCTAAAGTTAGCAGAATCAGATTTTGAAAGTGGCGACCGGCTCCCAGCCAAGCTTCTCCCAAAAGAGCGCAATTAGCATCGTTAGCGATCGCAGTCGGTTTGCCAATTTTAGCTTCTAACCAGTCTGCTAAAGGCACATCGATCCATCCAGGCAAGTTAATGGCGATTTTAGCAATGCGTCCTGCGGCATCGGATGGCCCAGGAGTACCAACACCAATGGCAACAGCTTGATTATCTGGATCAATTTGCGCGATCGCATCTACCAGCACCGCCAGCACGGACTCCGGCGTTGTTGGTTGGGGAGCCGCCACAGTCAAGGATTGCAGACAAGTACCATCGGCTGCAAACCGCCCCAGCTTAATTGCTGTTCCTCCCACATCAATGCCAATTACTTGAATTTTGTCATTTGTCATTTGTCATTTGTCGGCATGGGACATTGGGCATTGGTAATTGGTGAACAGGTATTCCCTATTCCCTATTATTGGGTTTGAGTCGTTTTTATCCTCGATCTGTTCGCGCAGCGTCTCCCTTTGGAAGAAAACGCGAAGCTTTCAATTCCGATTTCTGTAAATTAGCAAAAGTAGTGGTGCGGAAACTCGATTGCTGCTGCCAACCAGTAACTGGCGCACCTCTTAAGATACCAGCAAGGGCAACAGAAAGGATAAACCCGCCAGTAGCGGCGGCAATTAACGTCAGGTTATCTTTCACACAAATCTCTCCAGTTATCAATTACTAGTTATTAATGATCAGTCCGTTGACTGATAAGTGTCCACTGTTTACTAACTATTTTCGGATTCTATTTTCTCTCCGTAATCGGGGATTGACAAATTCGTTTAACCCTTCACCAAGTAGTGATAACCCTACTACCATGAATGTCATGGTTAAACCAGGAAAAAGCGTAGTCCACCAAATGCCAGTAGGTAGAGCTTCTAGGGCTTGTTTTAAATCATGTCCCCATTCTGCGACTTCTTCGGGAAGTCCTAGCCCCAAAAAGCCCAAACCGCCCAACACCAAAATTGCATCAGCAGCGTTGAGTGTGAATAAGACGGGTACGCTTTGAATGACGTTGAAAAATAGGTAACGAGAAAGCACAACCCAAGTGGAAGCGCCCATTGCTTGAGCAGCTTCGATGAAGACTTCAGTTTTCACGCTCACGGTGTGGTTGCGAACAACGCGGTAATATTGGGGAATGTAGGCAATGCTAATAGCGATCGCTGCATTTAATATCCCACGCCCCACCACAAAGGCCAGCGTTACAGACAGAAGTAGCCCTGGTAGAGTGTAGATGCTATCCATAATAAACAGCAACACTTTATCCAATTTACCGCCGAGATAACCACTCAGCATCCCCAAAGGTACACCGATAATCATACTCAGCGCTGTTGCCAAAATCACCACCTGCAAAGCAGCTTGAGCGCCAAACAGTGTCCGGGAGAAGACATCATAACCCAGGCGACTAGTACCAAACCAATGTTTAGCTGAGGGTGGTTCGTGAATTGGATTAGAAAGAAAATCCTTGGGGTTTTGCAGCCATCCCCAAGCCTGAAACACGGGAGCGAAGAATGCCAGGAAGATGAAAAATAGGGTAATGGCTAACCCAATAAGCATGAGTTTTTGGGAAAGATTGAGACTTTTGCCAAACTGTAAAAATGTCGGTAGTCGCCGTTTTGTAATGGCCATGTGCGATCGCCTGGATCAAAGCTTGATACGCTGACCATTTTACATATCAGATAGGGAATTGCGTAAACATCCTGAATAAAAGTCTGACTGCTTCACGGTAGATACAGAGCTAGACTGAGGTAGAGGTGAGATTATGCCTTATTATTTGCTAGAGATAAATTACCAGCCCGTGTTACCACAAAGTTTAATCATTCCAAGTAGAAAAAATTTTAATATGCTTTGATATGCCTGCAAGAGATATTTATCATGATGCTGTTAAGAATGCCTTAATTCAAGAAGGCTGGATAATTACAGATGACCCTTTACATTTAAAGTGGGGTCAAAAAGATATGTATGTAGATTTAGGAGCTAAACAACTCTTAGCCGCAGAACAAGGGTGTAAAAAAATAGCTGTAGAAATTAAAAGTTTTGTTAGTCCTTCGGAAATGGCAGACCTCAAAGATGCTATTGGGGGATTTATCATGTATCGTGCTGTTATCCATCGTCTAGAACCAGAAAGAACATTATATTTAGCAGTACGGGACAGCGTATTTACAGCTTTGTTTGAGGAACCAATTGGTACACTTTTAATAGAAACTGAGAATCTCAAGTTACTCGTTTTTAATCCAGAAACTGAGAGGATTATTCAATGGATACCTTAGATAATTATCGACGGATCGTCAAAGAGGTATTAGTACCCTACACACAAATTCCTTATTCGCACGCAGCTATTGAATGTAAAACAGTATTTGATAGCGAAAATGACAGTTATTTGCTGATAACTTTAGGCTGGGATGGTGTAAAGCGAATTCACGGTTGCTTAGTTCATATTGATATTATTGATGGCAAAATTTGGGTGCAACGGGATGACACAGAAGATGGTGTTACCTACGAATTGGTAGCAGCAGGAATTCCCAAAGAGAAAATTGTCTTGGGATTTCACCCGCCAAATGTTAGGCAACACACAGGATATGCTATTGCCTAACTGATTAAGGCTACCATTTAAGCCAACTTTAGCGGGTTATTGGGCAGAGTCTTCCCCATTCCCTAAAGATTACTTTCAATCAACTGGCGGTATTCGGTTTTTTGCTTCACGCCTTTGACTTCCTTCACCAGTTCCTTATTTTTGAACAATTGAACCGTTGGTGTTCCTGTCACACCAGCATTTTCAGCAATATCTCGGTCTTTGTCGATGTCAATTTCCACAAAGTGAATTTTACTGTCAAATTCATCCACCACTTTATTTAAAATTGGCTTCAGGGTATGACAAGGGCCGCAGCCAGGAGAGACATATTTAACCAGGAGTAAGCGATCGCTTTCATGGAACAATTTCCGTAAAGCATAACCTCCCTCATGGCGCGTCCCATCCAAATTAAATCCAGCTTCTTCCTCGGCTTCAGTCTTTTTAGCTGGCTGATGTTCTAATTCATTAACGGCTGTTTCTGGCTGTTGATGGAATTCTTGAATCAAGCCAGTAGATGACAACCAGCGTTCTGCTAACATCGCTGCCATACAACCAGTACCCGCAGCCGTAATTGCTTGCCGAAATTCATGATCTTGTACGTCCCCAGCGGCAAAAACGCCTTCTACACTAGTTTCTACAGAACCATCTTTGGTAACAACGTAACCTACCTCATCGAGTTCTAGTTGTCCCTTAAATAAAGATGTATTGGGAGTGTGACCAACGGCGTAGAATAAACCCTTAGCGTGCAGTTGGCTCTCTTCACCAGTTTTAGTATTGCGGATTTTCACCCCTTCCATGCGATCGCTACCGAAGATATCCACGGCTTCTGTGTTCCAATGCACCTGGATTTTTGGGTTGCTCAAAACCCTGTCTTGCATGGCTTTAGAAGCCCGCATCTTATCGGTGCGTACTAACATATTCACCTTAGAACCGTATTTGGTAAGGTAAATCGACTCTTCCGCCGCCGAGTCGCCAGCACCAATCACAGCCAATTCTGCGCCGTGGAAAATTGGAGTTGCGCCATCGCAAATCGCACAAGCGGAGATACCCCGACTCCAAAATTCATGTTCGCTGGGTAAACCTAAACGCTTTGCTGTCGCACCAGTAGCAATGACGATGCTGTTGGTTTTAATTTCTCTTTCTTGCGATCGCACTGTAAATGGACGCTGACTCAAGTCAACTGATATAACATCTTCAGTATATAGTTCTGCTCCCCAGCGCTCCGCCTGAGCCTTCATCTGATCCATCAGTTCTGGCCCGGTAATCCCTTGAGGAAATCCTGGAAAATTCTCAACTTCCGTCGTTGTCATTAGTTGTCCACCAGGTAAACCCCCGGCTTGGAAACCTTCAAATACAAGAGGTTTCAGGTTAGCGCGTCCAGCATAGATGGCGGCTGTGTATCCTGCTGGCCCAGAACCGATAATTACCAAGTTTTCTACAGTTGGGTTAGTCATGCAAATATCCGAACTCATAACGACTACGCTTAATATAGCATAACAATTTACGATTGGCTATGGCAGATGGGAAGCGATGTCTGTGACGGGCTACGCCTACGCAAAATGCCTATACTACATTGAGAATTTAGCCCTTGGTCAACACCAGTGGCTCAGTAATGTTTGTGTCATTTGGGATGCAAGGATTTTGGATTGTGTAACTGTATCTCCTCAAACTTTTTTTCTGAAGGTGATAGGAAAGCGATCGCACCTGGGTAAGTTACATCTAGAACACGCAACCACTTCCTACACCAGGGAAAACACTTATGAAAACCGAATTGAAAGCAAAGTTTCTCCAACACATCCTCGACAAAAAGAAGGAAAACGAGGGTTTCACACTTATTGAATTACTAGTAGTAATTATTATTATCGGGATTTTGTCTGCGATCGCTCTACCTTCTTTCTTGAACCAAGCTAACAAAGCCAAGCAGTCAGAAGCAAAAACTTATGTAGGTTCGATGAACCGCGCCCAACAAGCATTTTACTTAGAAAAAGGTTATTTTGCGGCTCAAGCTGATTTTGGTAACTTAGGTCTTGGTATTGCAACACAAACCACAAATTACTCATACAAAATTAGCGGCGGTGGTGTTGGTAGTACCATAGTCACCAACCAAGGAGCAACAGTAATCGCTACCGCGCCTCTCAAAACTTATATCGGCGGTGTAGGTGTGGTAGTTCAATCTGGTACTAGTGAAGCTACTACTATAGCTATTTCGTGTGAAGCCGACAAAGCAAGAGTTAACGGTGGTGCAGATGTAGCTGATGTGACTAATGTAACTACTTGCCCCGCCAACTTCACCACCTTGTCTAAGTAGACATGTGAGTTAGTAGATCAAAATTACTCTCCGACAACACTTGTATATACAACTTAAGTTGTCATCACAACTTTATATTCAGCTAAATTACGTATTTTCTCAAGTGGGTAGATTCTTCTATCCACTTGATTTCAATTTTGTAATTTATTCACAATTAGAGTTACCATACATTTTCCCATAATAATCAAAATGATTACTGAGATATATAATTGGCAAGATCAGGCTGAAGAATACTTCATTCAAGAGAATTATCTGCAAGCAGCAAAGTTATACGAGCAAGGAATAGGAATAGAACCAAATACCATCTCATATTATTGGCATTTAGGACTAATATTGCTGTTGCAAGGGGAAGAAGCAGAAGCTCAAATGACTTGGATGCTGCCAATGGCAGAGGCAGATGAAGAAGAGTTGCAAATTTTGACAAATGAACTATTTCAAGTTTTGCAAATAGAAGCTGAAAGACGTGAAACACTGACAGAATATTCTCTAGCTTGGTTAATTCGCCAGCATATGCGGGAAATTAATCCTAATTATATAAATAATTTGCTTCAAATTATTCTCCTTTCTATCAAATTACAAAAGTTTGAACAAATTGATAATTTGAATGATTGGGGGCTAATTGAAAGCTTAAAAGCAAAAAAGAATATAGAAATAGATATCGAATTATTAATCCAAGTTTTAAAAGAGTTTTTAACTACTGTTCCATTTCATCCAATTAATCTAAATTTAATAGAAGCTACTCTGCCTTATTTCTCTGATACTCATCAATGCTTCTCTATACTGCTTCCTGCTGCTATGCAAATTGGTCATACTTTTCGGCAGCCTATGCTTGCAGCATCATTGCTAGAATTACATTTACAATTGGAGCCAGATAATGCAGAAATTTTGCGGCACTTAGCGATTTTTTATCAAGATGCTCGTAATTATTCTCAAGGTATAGAGACAGCTAGGTTGTGTTATTCCTTATCAGAAGGTTTAGCTGATAAAATTTTTGCACTCCATTTGCTGTTAAGGGGCCTAATGTCAGCAGGAGGATATTGGCAAGAGATATGTACAACTTGTCAAGAATTAGAAACTGTATTTCAACAGTTTATTAAAGCTCAACCAATTCCTTTAGAAGAAGGAAGAATATTACGGTTACTGACGCCATCTTTTGCGATACCTCACATTAAAGATTCTCCGGCTGAATTTCGAGCTATCCATAATAAGATAGCTGAGATTTTTAATAATGATATCCAAGCTCTTGCTCAATCACAAGGAAAAAACTATGTACGCCAAATTGTTCAACCTCTAACATATAAACCGAAAAAATTAAAAATTGGTTATGTATCTTACGCTTTAAGGAATCATTCTGTTGGTTGGCTAGCTCGCTGGTTATTTCAGCATCATAATCGAGATAAATTTGATATTCATACTTATTTTGTTAACTACAAATTAGTAGATGACTATCTCCAAGAGTGGTATTTAAGCCAGGGAGGAAAAGCTCATCAATTAGGTATGAATGGCCTAGAAATTGCTGACCAGATATATCAAGATGAAATTGATATTTTAGTTGACCTTGATAGCATAACTCTAGATATTACGAGTGAGGTGATGGCACTCAAGCCAGCCCCAATTCAAGTTACTTGGCTGGGGTGGGATGCATCAGGCATACCGGCAATTGATTACTTTATCGCAGATCCTTATGTACTGCCGGATGATGCACAAAATTATTATACAGAGAAAATATGGCGATTACCTCAAACTTACATAGCAGTAGATGGTTTTGAAGTTGGTGTACCAACTCTCCGCCGCGATGACTTGGATATCCCTATGGATGCCGTTGTATATCTCAGCGCCCAAAGGGGATATAAACGCCATCCAGAAACGACAAAGTGGCAAATGCAAATTATCAAACAAGTACCTAACAGCTACTTTTTAGTTAAGGGACTTGCTGAGGAAGAAACAATTAAACACTTCTTTTACCAAATTGCTGAAGAAGAAGGTGTAGATTGTTCTCGGTTACGATTTTTACCACAAGTTCATTCAGAGTCAGTTCATCGTGCTAATTTAGGCATTGCTGATATTGTATTAGATACATTTCCCTACAACGGAGCGACAACAACCTTAGAAACATTGTGGATGGGTATCCCTTTAGTAACGCGAGTTGGTGAACAGTTTGCGGCTCGTAACAGCTACACCATGATGATGAATGCGGGTATCACAGAAGGCATTGCCTGGAATGATGAAGAGTATGTAGAGTGGGGTGTGCGCTTAGGGAAAAATGAGGCTTTACGCCAGCAAGTCGCTCTGAAGCTGAAAGCATCGCGGCAAACAGCACCATTGTGGAATGGCAAACAGTTTACCTGTGAGATGGAGAAGGCTTACGAGCAGATGTGGCAAAGATATTTGGAAGAACAATCTGGTTAGAAAATCTCTCATAAACGATAAAAAGCCTGTTAAACCAGGCTTTTTATGTGAAGTACTAAAGTATTATTCAGTCTCACAATACTTGACTACAGCTAGACAGGTGTCAATACTTGTCGGTTAAGGGGGAAAGGGGAAGGGGGAAAGGGAAATCAAAAACCTTTAACCCTTACCCTTTAACCCTTTCCCAAAACCAAACCTTGGGTTCAAAATGCTTAACCGAGTAGTATTGAGACAGGTGTCATCTCTAATTTGGATATGATTAAGTTATCCAACTCGCAGGATGGGAGATTTTCTGCTTTCGCTTGGGCGATCGCAGATTGATTATCTGTTGCTAAAGCAATTCGAGTATGAATTCTAGGCAAAAGAGTTTTCCATTGTGTATCACTTACCTTCCCTAGTAAAGAAATCTCTGGCCCCTCAGTTATATCTACATCCTCTTCCATGAGCAAATTCATGGTCAAAGATGATAAAAGCATATCTGCTTCCTCCTCAGAAATATTTTGAGTATCAATCAGGAGAGTTATGTGGCTTTTATCTGGGTGAGTAGTGAGAGTAGAAATGACACTTGCTAAATCTTGATATAGTAGGTCTTCTGGCTGTAACCAATCTGGGAAAATAATTAGGTTGATATCTCCTAAGCGGAAATTTTGACTCAAAGTATCTGCAAGATATTTACTAAATAGTTCTTGGAATAGACCGCCTATTTTAGCTGAGTAAGAGCGACTATCCAGAAAACTAGGATTACCCTGCATTTTTTCTTTGATTTGGGCGCTCTTTTGTTGGCGTAATTCAGGGTTCTTGCCGAGTGCGATCGCTAACTGTATATAAGACTCTTCACTATCTGCAACTAAATCAGGGACATCTAGTGCTTGCACCATTGCAGCCCCCATTGCAGAGCGAAAATTAGTTCCCCGTCTAGCGATTACTGGCAAATTAACTTGTAGTGGTTCTACTAAAGAAGTTGTTCCCGCAAATGGATAAGAATCTAGATAGACATCAGCAATTTTGAAGTATTCTTTAACTTCTTCCCGGTTTGGTACTGGCTGAGGATCTAAAACTATTAATTGTTCTGCTGGTATTCTATGCTTTGAGAACACTTTAATTAAGTGATTTACAAAAGCTTTCTTAGGATAATTATTTGACCAATTCGGGCCAAATGGCAGAAGCACTAAAACAGAGTTGGGAACTCCAGAAATAATTTTTGCCCATGTATTAATTAGTTCAGGGATGATTTTGAAGAAGTTAGCACCAGAGATAAAAATAACTGATTCTTCAGAGATACCTAAATTTTCTCGATCAACTTTGATAGTTACATTTTCTTGCTCATTCCCATAACTAAAGCAATGAACAGTTCCTTCTAGCTTTACTAATTTTTCTCGATATTGTTGTTCTGAAATTGCTGATGGTTCGGTATGCGTACCTGAGATATAATAATCAATATGCCGCATTCCTGTTGTTACAACAGATCCAACACTAGTAACTTGTATTCTCGCTAATCTATGCATTGATAAAAGAGAGATTTGATTCGTTACTGCGGTTACATTGGTAGCAATGAATAATATATCTAGATCATCAGCCCGAATAGTATTTGCTTGTTCTGCTAAATCTTGTGGCAGCAGCTTAAAAGAGTTAGCACAACTTTGACAATATTGCTCTAGAGGATGATCAGTTTGATTCAGAGAGTACAAAATTACTTCAAAGTAGCGGCTGATATATTCATAAACAGGAAGTGTAGCAAATGTTTCTGCTGAAGGCATAAAATGCGCTGCCAGAATACCCATCCTAATTTTTTTTCTAGTTACAGGTCTATCGTCAAATTCATAATTGACTTGATAACCATTAATTTTCAAGAAAAAATCTAATATCTCTCCACGCTTAACATAGATATCTTGAAGGTTATCTTCATTAAAGTATAGAGGGATAAAATTAGCAATTAGGACAAAATGTTGAACGACTTCATGCCATAACAGAGAATCTGGATTGCTAAATATAGATGTGTGTAAATAATTAACCCACCCCTGCATATAGTGATGGTAATTATTTGCTTCTTCTAGTTCTTTAAAGTAAAGTTGAGGTTGAAATAGGAATTTTAAATAGTCATTAATAAACCATGTTGGAATAGTAGAGATTTCATGCTCTAATGGTAACTGGTCAGCACAACGATACAGCATAGCTGCCAATATATACTGAATCCTTTTTGTACAATCAAAGCCCCTACAAATGTGTGCAGTGACTTCATCTACAAAAGCTTGTTCAGTAGGAGTAAATACTTCATTTTTTATGCCACTATTGAGCAATATTTGATGTGCTTTACCAAAATCCCCTAAGTACACACTTTCAATTTCAGAATCTGATATCTTCAGCCACTGCTGGGCAATTTGATAACGAGCCTGACGGATATTTGCTATTGTTGTACGGTTTGGATCTTGTTGATATTGTTTAACGTAAGTAGAAATTCTATAAAAAAGCTCTTGTTCCTGACTTTGAACATCTACATTAATTTGAGGAGCAAATTGTTCTTTAATTTCTTGCTGATATTCCTGGGTTATTCTAGAATGACCATTTCCAGTAATTTGATTTTTACTGAAATCAGATACTGGCTTGACTACAAGCAATTCAGCCCTGACATGAATTACTCCATCAGGAGATTCTTCATGTTCAAGTTTCACAGCTTTAAACTCACCTTGAAATCCATATCTTCTACAAAGTTCTATATAAGCTGGAAATTCACTACAGTAGTATAGAAAAGAATTAATATTCCAAAAGCTGATATGAGTAGGGTCTTGAAAAGCTCCTCGACCATCTGTAGATGGCACGCGAATATCAATTTTTGCACCAGGTTTACAAACTCTCCAAATCTCATTCATTGTATGAATTCGGTCATAGAGATGTTCGATAATGTCGTGCGCTCTTAACTCGTCTACTGAACTATTAGGAAAGGGAAATTCTTTACTGAGATCGGCAACAATATCAACACCAACACCAGGAGCAATATCTACGCCGATAAAATCTTTAGGCTTATGAATTCCACAGCCTATGTCTACACGTAATATATCCGCTTGTGTTGAAAAATTTCGATATTCAGTTGATAATTTATCTTGCATATTAAGCTCCATTTTAATAAAATTTATAATCCGCTCAGTGGCGTTACCATCTAGTTCGCCTAAGTATTGTTTTGTAAACAGCTTTTGTTTTTTATGCTGGCGATTTCTTTCCTCCTCATCACTGTTTAGCTTTTCAATTGCCGGAATTAATTCTTCACGATTATATACCCCTATTGCTGCATCTTCTATAGCATAGGGTTTATAATCTCTCATTCCTAACAAATCTATAAAAATACAAGGCTTACTCAGTGCGATCGCATAACTTAGTACACTGGTTGCTCCGCCAATAACAATATCACTTTCGGCAATTTGATCAAGTATATTACTTGAATTATCAATCTTGACATTGACACCAACGAGATTAGCTAAGTCACGCAAATAATTCATGTTTTCAGCACCATGAGGTCTGATGACAATCTCAACATGCAATTGCTTGGCTGCTTCCAGAAGTGTGTCATACAAATAATGGTAAGACTTATGTGTTGATGTACTTAAAAATAGTAATTGTAGTTTGACATTGGCAACTTGTTTTATTTTTCCACTGCTGAGGTGCTGTCTTATTTCCCTTTCAATCCAAGGCCAGCCAGTAGGAATAACTTGTTTTGCTGACCAACCAAGATTTTCTATATAATAATGCTGACCATAAGAACCCCATGTAGCAACATAATCAGGTCTTGTTTCAGCATAATTATGTTGCCAACGATGCATATCAGATCGTTCATCTTTTGATATTTGAGTCTCAGAAGATCCATGCTCAATTACGAGTTTTTTAATCCCCTGCAGTTTTGCTACTGCTCCTAATGAACGCGCTGCTAGCGAAACTTCTTCCGCCATGACAATAAATTTAGGTTGTACCTGAGCCAATACCCAGTGAGCACATTCTATCCAAGCACAAACAAAGGGAATATCAAAGCTGAATAAAAGGTCTACTCTTGATTGAATAATTTTCCAGATATCTAGTGGATAATCTGAAAAAGCATCGGTAAACCGTCGATCATTCAAAAGCTGATTAATTTGTATTGAACTTGTATTGTCTAAATCCTGAATAAGAGGAACAGGAATTGAATCTGAAGCATCATGCCATCCAAACCATAGATTCTGTTGAATTAAATCTAATGTTTTAAAATTAAAAGAATTTGCCAATGCTTCACCAATAGGCGCATAATTTTTTAAAAAATTATTTTGGAGTGCTAATAAAACATCTGATTTTAGTGCGTTTTTACTTTGACTAACTGTTTCTCTATGGCTATATTGAGGCTGCCAAGGCTGATATTGCGATCTATAAGTCAAGTCAATCTGCTGCTCTTGAGCATTCGATGATTTCAAGGTATTAGGAATTTCTAAATCTTTAATAATAACTCCTATATTCCTCATAGCTCCCCATACTTGATTTTCATAATTAGTCTGAGGTGGAGGAGCCAAACCCCACTGTGTTACAGCAGTAAATGGTGATTGGTTTACCCAAATTTCTTTGGGTTGGTATTTTCGTATAATTGCTAACGCGAGATGATACGAAGTTACAGCCTCGTAGAAAAAATAGTAGAGCAGATGGAGAGAACAAGATAAAATATCAATATCTTTATAAATGAGCGATAGCCCGTAATCAGGGACAATCTGCCGTAAAGTTTGCTCAAATTTACATCTTAAATATTCTGCCTCATTAGCAATAGTACAAAAATCTAATTGCCTATATAATTCAACTGCATCATCCGCAGGAATTCTTGCTGAACGAAAGACTAAATGAGGCTCAATTCCTGAATAAACAATTTTACCTTCTTTCAATAGCTCTGGCTGTGTAATTAGCCACTCTGCATCTGCAATCGTATATGCTAAGTATAATCTGTCAACCATTGAATAAACTCCATTTTATTGATGTAGTTTTTTGCATCCTGCTTGATTTGTTCTCCTAGGGTTATATCTCAATATTTCCTAGTTAAACTAAGATTAGATACACAAAGCTTAAATTTTTAATTTTGGAAATCACGCTACTAAGTATTTTGATTCTTGTAAAACCATGACTGAAAATCAAAGAATTATTTTCGGACTTAATTACTCCACACTATATACTGCCCAGCACTTGAAGAAATCTTTCAAAGTCAAAAACTAAATTATTGCCTTACATAACTGTGCCACTCGTAAATCTGCATCGCGTTGCTGTTCGACAAATTGTTCTTCTATTTCCCCATATTGAGGGAAATACAAAAACTCACGCAGCTTTTCTGAGGATTTTAAGGGAATCGTAATTCCCCTTTGATTGGTAATAAGTGTGTCATCGACACCGATTACCAAGCTACCTGCTAGTATTCCCATTAAAGCTGCCTCAATTAAGATAATTGAGGTAATTCCCAGCATTATATCTTGCTGATACAAAGTGGCAAGTGGATCAGCACTTTGGTCAATGGCAAATGGCAAACCTGATTGTGCTAGCAAATCAAGGGATGCACGACACTTACCTTGTCGGGGATGAAAGCGTATCAGCAATTTTTTTAATGGTTTATAGTCAATTAATACCTTAATTAAGACATTGAGTATTTCAATTTCATTGGCATTAGGTTGAGAAGCAAAAAGAATATTTTCTATTGGCTTCAAAATACTTTTTCTGGATTTTTGTCTAGCAATCAGCCAAGAAAAATAGGGTTGTCCCACAATGCGAATTCGCTTTTCTGGTATTCCATCCACAAGCATTCCTGCGGCGCACACTTCATCTATAGCTGTGATGATATCTGGAAAAATGGGTTCTGCATTAGGGTTGTTGATTGGTTGAAAACGCTGTCGATAATTTGCCCAATAGTCAATAACAGCAATACTAAGGATATGCTCTTGCCTCGCCCAGAAAATAGCATCGCGTTCAAACTCATCATATTGAGATGTTCCTGTTAGCAGAATATCTCCTCTTAAATTCACAAAAAAAGTTTGGTGTTCCTCATAAATTGGTGTGCAAGCAACTGCAAGACGTTGAAATTGAGGGATCGCTGGGCCTTTAGCATAAGCTTCAACCTGTGTACCTGCTGCCCGCAAGGCTGCAACGGTTGCAGCAACAGCGTTTGCACCCCCTGGATCGTGAGCGATCGCAATAATCTTCATTCATCTTTCCCTTGACTTAACTCTTCGGCATGAGCCAAGACTTTAGCCACGGCAGCTGTGAAACGATCAACTAAGTCAATACCCCCAGGTATTTGGATGAGAGTTGTAGATAAAAGCGTCTCGTTATATGTCTTTTCGGCTATGGGACAAACACCTGTAGGATGACTGACAATTGTCTTGCCTTCTTGTTGCAGTTTTTGGAAAAGAGGTAGTCTGTATAAGGGACGCACGTAACGCCCCGACACAGGGCATCCTTCTGCTTGAAGTGCCTCCACAAATCTGTCCCGCGACAATCCAGCTTGTTGTGGATAGATCCAGATGGGATATGTATAGTAAACATGGCGATCGCCACTACCAACTTTAGCCGTCCGCAATGCTTTAAACTCAGACAGCCCTTGGTCTAAAGCTTCAGCAATTTTTAGTCGTGGCTGTGTCAATTCTTCTAAACGTTGAAATTGAACCTGAGCGATCGCCCCTTGAAGTTCAGTTAAACGGTAATTGTAACCAACAATATCAGCATCTTCATACCAGTTTTCCGCTTCTATTGCGTTCTCTCCATGATTACGCACCAGTGCTACTCGCCGCGCCAAGCGATCGTCATTAGTGACTACAATCCCCCCTTCACCGCACTGAATCGTTTTGTGACAATTGAGGCTGAAAACTCCCAAATGCCCAATAGTTCCCAACCAACGCCCGTGATGCTGGCCTCCTGGTGCTTGGGCATTGTCCTCAATTAGAATCAAACCGTGTCGATCTGCTAATTCACGTAAGCGCACCAGTTGGGCTGGGCCCCCAAACAAATTAACTGCGATAATTGCTTTTGTGCGTGTGCTAATAGCACCTTCAACAGCTTCTGGATCAATGCAGCAACTAGCCTCCTCATGATCGACAAAAACAGGAGTACCATTTGCCATAACCACTGCTGTTGCCGTTGCTGACATCGTTTGCGGTGGCACAATTACCTCATCACCAAAACTAACACCAGCTGCAATCACAGCAGCATGTAAACCACTAGTAGCAGAGTTAACACTTAAAGCGTGGCGAACATTAAAGTAGTTAGCCCATTGTTCTTCTAAGGCGCGAACTTGTTTGCCACCCATAAAGTACAGTCCAGCAGCACCGATATAGTCAGATAAAATACCGCTTTTCAATACTTGAATCGCGGCTTCCGTCTCCTGAAAACCAGTACTGATATACCTTGGTAATGGCTCTGGAAAAACCTTGGAACCTCCAAGCAAAGCCGGTTTTTCTCTAGTAATAACCATCAAATTACCTAATTAATTAGAAATTTATTGTTTCTTGCCATTTCAACAACTTGTAAAGCAAGCACACCATCAGCGCCAGAACAGGTTGGTTGTCCGCCAATTTGTGCTAATTGCACAGCTTCGGTGACAGCCCCCAGAATGTGGCCTTTTAAGCCAGCTTCACAGATCATCTTTGCTTGACTTAACTCTTGAAAGCCTGACCATTGGCTAGGTTGAACTGTCTGCCAAGTGACTTGCTGCCCCCCGGCGCTATACCGCAGCATACCGCCGGTTCCCCAGAGTTCGCCTTCGCCGATTGAATACCCAGTTCCACGTACTGCAATCAAATATGCAGTTAATCCGTTGTCCCAGGATAGTGCAATGGACTCAGCAGTGTCATCTTGAAGAACAGGTGATTTTTCCAGACGATATGCACAAGCAACTGATCCGAATAAAGCCAATAACATATCGATCCAATGGGTTCCATTGTGCAGTAAACCACCGTTGTAGCGTAAGCAAGCACCAATTGGAGTTCCCAAGCCATCCTCTTGGTTCGTTAGATTTTTCAATACTTGCAGCATTGATGTCCAACGACGCGAATAGTTAGTGATCAAAATACAGCCCTGTGCAGAGCAAGCAGCTAGCATCATTTCTGCTTCTGCTAGATTAACTCCAAGGGGTTTTTCGCACAGAATGACGCGCGGTTGCCAAGCCAGCGCAGCAATAACTCCCTCAGCGTGTAGGTGAGTAGGACTACATATTGATACTACGTCGAGGTGAAGTTTATGTGGTACATCTTTCAGACTGGAGTATACCTGCGCTTCAGAAAAACGTTGCTGAAAATTTCTACAAGCCTCTGGATCTGGATCTACTCCTAATGCAACTGTTACATTAGGGATTTGGGCATACCCTTCGGAATGGCTGAGTGGATCGCCTTGTGGGGAAATGCCAAAGCGATGCCCAATTTTTCCCAGACCAATAATACCGACACACACTTTCATGAGTTTAATTTCTCTTAGGAGTCAATCCATCCCTGTTGTTGGGCATAGTGAAGAATGTCTACTGTAGTAAATTGGGGATTCTGGGGATAAAGTGCTTCAAAAATGGCTTTGATGCGATCGTAGTCTTCTTGATAGTCAAGAGTAATACGAAAAAAAGGATTACTTAAGCCTGGGGGAGCAACGATATCCAAGCGACGATATCGCTCTGGATGTCGTCGGATGTACCAACCAACATGTTCACGAAAGGGTTTGCTGGAGGCAAAATCAACCGTCTCAGCTAGTGTTTTCCAAGACAACACCATCAGATCCAGCCCATGAGGATATGAACGCACTTCACAATTAGCAACATAATCCACATGGGGGTAAGCCGCGAAAAAGGCACAGATGTGTTGGTCAATTACATAAGGGTCAATTAGGGGACAATCTCCGGTTAAAAGGACACTAACTTCTGCTTGATAGTGTCGCCCAGTTTCCACAACTCGTTCTAAGACATTTTCTTCTGAACCACGAAAGTAAGGAATATTGTGTTTGCTGCATAAAGATGCGATCGCTTCGTCTTTTTCATTCGTGGTTGTAGCAACTACTAATTCATCTATATAACGAGCGCGACGGATACGCTCAATCATCAGCAACAGCATTGGTTTACCCACTGCTTCCTTGAGGACTTTACCAGGAAGACGTGAAGACCCCATCCGAGCTTCTATTGTGGCAATGACACGATTCACAGTTTTAGTTACTTCTCCAATTAAATTTTTATATTTATTTATAGAGATTCAAATTTGTATTAAAGTCTGTTACAAAATAAGGCTTGATCTCTGGATTAAAACTGAGTTTGTAATCTCCTCGATTCGGAGAATTAACTCCTACAAAGTCAACTTCTTGCAACTTGCGTTTAAAGCATTCTTCAATTAAATCAAGCAGTAGAAATGTTGAGCCACCAGTTTCTCTGTATTCAGAATTATTCCCAGCAAACATATAATAACCACGCTTACGATCAAAGAGGAATAAAATTGCAGAAACAGGAATTATATCCAGATAGCATACTTTCAGTATTCCAAATCCTTTGTCTAAAGATTTTTGAGTTATTGCTTTAAGTAAGTAAGATTCTTTTTCTATATTTTCTATTCCTTGTCTTGCCCAAACTTCTCGGTGTAGTTTGTCTAAAATCTCAATATTGTCAGACACCTGAATAGATAATTTATTCTTGATAGCTTTCCGCATTTCTTGCCGCCTGACAGCGCGGATGCAACTTAGATAAAAGTCAAATCTCTCAAATTTTGTTAATTTTAATATACCCGTGTATCTGAGTTTAACTTCAAACTTTCCCTTTTCAGGTGTATGGTAGTTATACCATTGAAATGGTCGGATGTCTTGTAATTGCCATGAATGGGCTAGGGAAATTTTCTCAAATTTCTCTATAAGTTTTTCTATAAACCAAGTTAAAATCAAAAATTCTTCAGAATTACGTTTGTGATCTGTTTTAGTAAAATTGTCGGCTAGTAAAAGTCCTTGATAGGGTGTGAAAGGGAAAGGAGCGGGTAATATATTGCCATCTTCAGAAAATAAGATAACAGTACCTGCAACTATTTTCTCTCTAAAATAGACTGTAATAATTTGAAAGGGAACTCCTAATGAATTGAGAAATTCACTTTTAGCAAAAACAGTTCCCTGAGCAGAATCTTCAACAAAAGCATCCCAAATATTTGCTACTTCCTGCCAATTAATTACAAAATCTTTAGTATTCATTTATTTATAAACATAAATACAAACATCACAATGATAGTAGTGATGAATTATTGTGACTTTTCTAGATAGCTGCTCAATACAGAACCTTAAAACTGCCTCAGGTTCATAATAAGCCATCGTTTCTTGTTGGAAATTTACATAAGAGGAAATAAAATTAAATGCCAAACCTTTTTCACATAAAGAAAATGCTTTTTTGATTAAAGTTTCGAGAAAAATATCACTATTGGGAGTATAGTTATTAAAAACAGCAGATACTAAAACATAATCATAGGTTTCTTCTAGACTTTCTTGAGTTATATCTAAGCACTCAAATCTCATATCTGGAAACTTTTTACGTGCAATTTCAACGGCTTCAGGTACAATATCTATGCCTGTATATTGGCAAATAATATTGTGCTCTTGCAGATATTCTGCAAAATAACCGATACTACATCCTATATCTAAAATTCGACATCCATTGAGGTCTCCAATTTTCATAAGTTCTAAATATCTGACAAGAGATTCATCTATAGAACCCCACTGTCCAGAAGCAGGTGAGTCACCTTTTGTTCTTACAAGATTCTGATAGTGTTCTCGTAATATCTGTACATTTGTGCTAACTTGACTCATTGACAATTCATCCTTCAATTTTTGATGTTAAATATATAGACAAAAACCAAAATTAGTATTATTTTATGTATTAGTGAACTTTTTATGTCTCACTTGGTAATACTAATTTCCAAGTAAAAGGCGTACCTTTTTTTATATTTTGATTAACTCTTTTACCGATAACAATATCAAAAAACTTGGGCGGTAATCCTAAACCTGGGCGTACTGCTCTTAGGTTTTCTGAAGTGAGAATCTCTCCGGCTTTCATATCTTTGGCAACGTAGAGCGATCGCCGATACAACAATGACTCTTTTTCAGCTTCAGTTGCTCCATATTTTATATTACCCAAAGCTTGCCAAGCTCTTTGCGATTCTATTACCAATTGCTGCATCTCTGCTGGTTCCATTGAAAAGGCTGAATCGACTCCACCATCAGCCCGACACAGAGTAAAGTGCTTTTCAATTAATGTAGCCCCTAAAGCAACACTAGCAACAGCAACTCCAATACCCATTGTGTGATCGGATAACCCCACCTGCACATTAAATAACTCGCGCATCTGAGGAATAGTTAGCAGGTTAGTATTTTCTGGTGTAGCAGGATAGCTACTAGTACATTTGAGTAATATTAAATCTTGACATCCAGCTTCTTGTGCTGTCCGAACAGTTTCATCTAACTCAGAAATTGTTGCCATCCCAGTAGAAATAATCATCGGTTTACCTGTGCTCGCAACTTTACGAATTAGAGGTAAATCGGTATTTTCAAAAGAGGCTATTTTGTAGCAAGGTACATTTAAAGATTCGAGAAAATCTACAGAGGTGGTATCAAAAGGAGTGCTAAACCCAATTATTCCTAGTTCCTCGCAACGAGCAAAAATAGGTTTATGCCATTCCCAAGG
>NNBV01002443.1_pt1 | contig 37853 bp, 27 predicted proteins | sample 1173771 | NCBI WGS metagenome assembly NNBV01 (sample SAMN07173938, study PRJNA388173) | plant metagenome | isolation source: symbiotic tissue sample KVS11 | place: Norway: Troms, Kvaloya island | reverse complement strand
GTGCAGATTGGTATGGAGCAATTCCCAGAAGGCATTACGTGCCTCTTTACCGTAAGGATCATAGAAGGTGCCCACAAATCCTTTACCAATCCAATCGCGCTGGCGGTTAACGATGGCTTGTTTGTATAGCCATCCTTTCGAGTCAAAGGCTTTATAGTTTTCAATGCCTTCATAAAACTTGGGCCATGCGGAGATCATGAAGTGCAAATGCTGATCATGAAGTTGTTTGATCATAGCGGTTGCATCAGGGAAACGTGCCGGATCAAATTGCTGACTTCCCCATTCGTCTACTTTCCAGTACGACCAATCCAACACGATATTATCCAACGGAATTTTGCGCTTGCGAAATTCGGCTGCTACATCCAGAAGTTCTTTTTGAGTTTTATAACGTTCGCGACTTTGCCAGAAACCCAATGCCCATTTTGGAAAGATCTCCGCTTTACCCGTAACACTGCGATAGCCACTGATGACTTCGTCCATGTTACTTCCGGCTATGAAATAATAATCAATCTGATCGCCTGCTTCAGAAAAAAGTGACAAGCGGTTTTGCTCTTCAGCAGGTGTATGCTGCCATTTTAATGAGAGGTACGATTCACCTCCATCAGGATACCATTCTATTTTAACAGGATATTTTTTTCCTTTCTCCATCACCAACTCAAACCCCACCGATCCCGGATTCCACGCCTGACGCCAATGATCGGCAACGAGTTTGTTATCCAACCATACTTTTATATAACCGGCATAGTACAACAGAAACTTATGAGCACCTTCCACATTCGATTCCACACTTCCTTCCCAGTTTACCAATCCATCATTAAGCGGAAATTCTTTCGGATACTTTTTCAGATCAGTAAGAAATTCATAGTTGATCACGCTGTCCTGTCTGCTCAGGTACACTTTAGCTGCATCGGTTTTAGAACCATAGCGTGCAGATAGTCCGCCTTCTTTCCCTTCCTTATCGTACAACTTCAATCGTGAAATCGATTTGTAATCGCGCGGATCACCAAACTTTGATAATGAATAGTTATCCCACAGTATACCGTAGTTCTTGTTTGACACTAAGAAAGGCACTGCCACTTTCGTATTGTATTGAAAAAGCGAAACATCCTTTCCTTTATAATTCATCTGGCCTTCCTGGTGCTGACCTAATCCGTAAAATGCTTCATCTGCCGGTGACTCAAACTCCTGGCGAAGTGCATACATATTTTCATTATCAACTGTGATGGCTTTGAACGTCTGACCGCCACCTTGCTTTTCCTGTAAGATGACCTGACCAGTTGTGTCTGTGAAAACTACCTCACCGGTAGTGAGCGATACTTTTGCTTTTAAAGATTTGGTAGCCAAAACGAGCTGGTCTTTCTCTTCAGTAAGTTTCCAGTCCGATGACCCTTTCAGGTCAGGCAAAGTTATCAGGCTGGCAGCGGTTGAAAACGTATCGGCTGGCGAAGAAATCACGTGAATGATTTTGTCTGAAATGACCTGAAGGCGAATGGCTTTCGGCTTTCCGGCTTCCGCCTTGCTCAGATGAACGGTTACTCCATCGTCCTGTTTTTCAAATGTTGACTTTTGCGTACATGCCGTTACCACGACAGCGAGTACCAACCAATAAAGACCTGCTTTTCTCATTTTTAACTTTAGGATTACACAACCGACTGCATGAACAGAATTATTGCAAACGGTTGCGTAAATGTAGGCCGCAGATGAGCTGCGGGAGGGTATGAAAATGTTATGGAATGCCGGATGAAAAGTTAAAACATAGGTATCAAATGTTTCAAAGCGGGGGATAGTTTGATAAACCGGGATTATTTTCCGGCAGTCACCACAGTTAACTGTTCATGTAAACCGTACACAATGAGACTTCATTTTTAGCTCAAAAACGAATAAAAAGAACCTACTTTTTGCTTTCTGCATAGGCAGAAGGCAGGATTTTGAACATATCCTTGAAATATTTGGTAAAATACTTCGGATTGTTGAAGCCAACCTGGTAAGCGACCTCCGCCACGGTGAGTTGACTCTTCTCCAGCAGCTGTGCAGCACGTTTTAACCGGATAATACGGATGAATTCCATGGGCGCGTGGCCGGTGAGCGACAGTAATTTCTTGTATAAATTCACCCTGCTCATGTTCAGCTCACGGCTCAGTTCTTCCACCGAGAAGTCAGGGTTAGAGATATTTTTCTCTACGATCTCCATCGCCTTCTGAATCAGCTTCTCATCCAGCGAGGTGACTTCCACATGGCCCGGTTCTACTTCTATCCATTGCTTCTGGAAGGTCTTGCGCAAATGTTCCTGCTGGCGAATCAGGTTTTTAATGCGCGATTGCAGCAGTTCAAAATTGAATGGCTTGGTGATGTAGTCATTCGCGCCTGCATCAAAGCCTTCCATCTTTTGTTCTTCGGAAGCGCGGGCAGTGAGCAATATCACGGCGATGTGTGACGTACGCTGATCGGTCTTCACTTTCCGGCACAGGTCGATACCATTCATGCCCGGCATCATCACGTCACTCACAATTAAATCAGGAACGGCAGACAGCGCCATCTCAAAAGCTTCCACACCATTTCGTGCTTCTACAATCTGGTAGGTTTGCTTCAGGTTATCCTTGAGGTAGAAACGGAAGTCTTCGTTGTCTTCCACTAATAACAACACCGGTTGCTTTGACGCTGGCACCAAATCACTTTCATACTCACCAAACGCTGCTACTGAATGAACAACATCCTTCGCTCCTGTTTCCACTTTAATTTCTTTGACAGGAAGCGTTACCGTAAAACAACTTCCCTGCTCCGGTTCACTTTCAATAGTGATCGTACCTCCATGAATGCGCACAAACTCTTTGGTGATGGACAGGCCGATGCCACTCCCCTGGTTCATGATCGTGCCCGGTGTATCGTGCTGAAAGAACCGCTCGAATACTTTGTCCTGCTTTTCTTTCGGTATACCAATGCCTGAATCTTTTACTTTGATCTGTAACGATTTACTTTCCGCATCAGCCTTTACGATCTCCACTTCTACCATCACAAAGCCACCTTCTGGGGTAAACTTAAATGCATTAGAGAGCAGGTTGAACAAAATCTTTTCCAGCTTGTCCTGATCGAAAAGTGTTTCCAGTGCGGCTATTGCCGAATGAAATTCCAAACGGATATGTTTCTTTTCAGAAATATCAGAGAAAGAGAAAACCGTATCGTGAATGAATTGAATAACATCTCCCTCAGAAGGATTGTATTTAATCTCCTGTACTTCCAGCCTGCGGAAATCGAGAAGCTGATTCACCAATGTAAGCAACCGCCTGGCATTGCGATGAATCATCTGAAACTGGTTCTTCTGTTCCTCATCGCCCGCATTCTTTAAAATCTTTTCTATGGGTGTAAGAATAAGACTTAGCGGTGTACGAAACTCATGACTTACGTTGGTGAAGAATTTTGTCTTCATCATATCCAGCTCCTTCATGCGTTGTGCTTCCTGGTGTTCCTGTTCCAATCGCACTTTCATGCGCTCACGCTGAAGAATGATTTGCTGGGAGAGAACCAATCCGCCAATAATCAGCATAACATAAATAAACATCGCAGTAGATGATTTCCAGAAGGGAGGCAATATTGTTATCGCCAGGGTTGCTCCTTCTTCATTCCAGTAGCCATCATTATTAGAGGCGATTACACGAAAAGTATAATCACCCGGATTAAGATTGGTGTACGTTACTCGGCGTGATGATCCATCTGCCGCAACCCAGTCCTTATCAAAACCTTCAAGCTTATATTTGTACTTATTCTTTTGCGGATGGAGGAAATTCAATGCAGCAAATTCAATAGAGAATACATTGTCGCGATGCTTTAATTTAATCTTTGCTGTTTCAGAAATGGATTTGTTGAGCAGCACATCGCCCTCCACTTCCTGGCCAATGGTTACTTCTTTATTGAATACATCAAAGTCCGTGAGGACAACTTTAGGTATCGTTTTATTAAACCGGATCTTTTGCGGATCGAAAACATTAAATCCATTTGCTCCTCCAAACACAAGCTCTTTGCTTCGCAGTTTCAGCGCTGCGTTGTCGTTGAACTCACGGCCTTGTAGTCCATCAAGCTCATCATAATTTCTGAATGTAAACTCATTGGGCATTTTACCAATCACCAGATTAGACAACCCACTTGGTGTACCAATCCACAAGTGCCCTTCCTCATCTTCCAGAAGTGTAAGAATGGTATTATGAGGAAGTCCGTCTTCTCTGCGAAACGTTTTAAATTCATTCTTTTGTGGATCAAAGAAATTGAGTCCTTCTTGTGTGCCAATCCAAATTAACCCGTCATGGTCCTCCAATAAAGACAGCACATTATTATTACTCAGACTACCTTTCTTATTATTGTCCTGAGCGTAATGAACAAACCTTCCTGTCTTCTTTTCCAGCAGATCAATCCCATTGGTAGTTCCAATCCAAAGATTCTTATTGCGATCTTCCAGCAATGCAAAGATGGCATTCGACTTTAATGCATTGCCTTCACCACTTTTGTAATGAAGGAAAATCTTTCGCTTTGAATCAAATAAATCAAGACCACCATTTAATGTACCTATCCAAAGATTGTGTTGCGAATCTTCCAGGATCTCCCATACGTTGTCATTAGATAAACTTCCTCCATCGGCAGGATTATGTTTATAATGAGTAAATGATTTTCCATCAAATGAATCAAGGCCGCCAAGAAAAGTGCCTATCCACAATTTCTTTTCATGATCGATGAACAGACTAACAATTACATTGCTGCTGAGACTATTTGTATTTGCTGGCTGATGAAGATACGTTTTGAATGTATTCTTTGCACGATCAAAATAAATCAAACCACCACCATTGGTACCAATCCATAAGTTACCTTTCTCATCTTCCACAAAGCGATTGACATCGTCATAACTTAAGCTGCCGGCATCAGACACAGCATGCCGGTATAAATGAAACTTCGCCACATCCTCGTGATAGTAATTGATTCCTTTCTTATACGTTCCCACCCAGATGATGCCTTCATTGTCTTTATAAATAGTTGTTGCGCTATTCTGGCTCAGGCTTTTTTCATCTTCAGTTTCATTGAGCAGATAGCGGATTGAAAAATCTTTTTTATCAAGCAGGTTTATTCCGCCATGATCTGTTCCTATCCAGATCTTTCCTTTATTATCTTCAACAATGCCCGAAACCAGATTGGTATTCAATCTCGATCCGGAAGTCATTGTATTAACCTGTCGTAATTTTTTACTTCCCTGATTAAAATAAAAAACGCCTTGTTGTGTGTTGGTTACGTAGATCCACAAATCATCATCACGATCAATGGTCAGTGCATAATTATATTCCTGTTGCCGGTATAGATCAGATAATTCATCGGTGCGATAAATCACTTTTGTATTCACGGCATCCAACTCTTCCAATACTCCATTCTGATGAATGAGCCACATGCTTTTACTTATTTTGAAAGAAGTGATGGGACTCGCTGCTACCGAAGTACTGTCTGCAGGGCGATGTTCAATATGGACAGTGCTAAGGGTAGCCGGGTTATACCGAAACAATCCCAGCAACTGGTGAAGAAACCAAAAATTCCCCTCTGCATCTTTTTGTATAGAAGTAATTGTTCCGCCGGGAATACCATACTGTTTGAATTGTGCAGAGGTAGCTCGGATGAACGATTCTTTAGCAGGATCATAGATGGTCACGCCTTCCGAAGTATTTATCCACACCTGCCCACCAGGTCCTTTAAAAAGAGAATTGATGCTATTACTTAGGATGGAGTTTGTATCAGCAGGATTGAAACGAAATGTTTTGAAGTGATAGCCATCGAAGCGGTTCAGACCTGAAATGGTACCCACCCACATAAAACCCTGATCATCTTTAAGAAAGCAGGTGACACGGTTGTGCGACAAGCCATCTTCGGCATCTAATCGGGTAAATTTATAGCTATCCGATTGCGCAAAGACGGACTGAAAAACAGTACACCATAAAACAAAACTCAGAAACCACTTCACTCCCATGTACGGTTATCAACGAAATCGGCTTCAAGTTAGGGAAAAGAGAAGGAAAGTAATATCGCGTTGATGTAGGGATATGATGCGTTTGTATGGAATCGATTGTGGTTGCTCTTTCTGTTTTTGTTTTTCGTCATCACTACGTTCATGAAGAAAAACCATTAATTGAATAAGCACCATTAAGCACTATTTCTCTAACTGCTCAAAATCAATATCCATTACCTCAAACTTCTGCCAGCCGATAAAATCAAAATGCCACCATTCAGAGCCAGTTACTTTGAAGCCATGCTTGTGCATTACTTTAATTAATGTCTCGCGGTTCTTTTTTATAACCGGATCGCTGACCGGCGAGTAAGGCCACGCTTCCTTCTTAAAGGAATCAAACTCCGTAGGCATCTCCAGTTCTTTTCCTGTTTTCAAATCAATGATCGTCATGTCCAGTGCACAACCCCGATTGTGACGTGATCCTTTGTAAGGCGAAGCTACATAAGTCGTGTCTTTATACACTTCATAAAATTTCACTGTTGCCTTATACGGCCGATAGGCATCGTACATCTTCACGCCATAGCCCATGGTCTTAAATTCCGCCTGGACTTTCTTCAGCGCTTCAGCTACCGGCTTGCGCGCATAAGCTTTCGCCAGGTTATAAATCACCTCGCCGGTAAAATTATTAGCCGTAGCATAACGAATGTCCAGCACAATACCGGGAATTACTTTTTCCAGATCCACCAGCTCTTTTTGCGGAGCTGTTTTTAGTGTGGCTTTGTACTGCTCATAGGTAGTAGGATTCAGCCCGTACTTATTCTGTGCAGCAAGCATCAGCGGAAGGAAAAAGAAGACAAGCAGGTTTTTTTTCATGTCACGTTGGTTTAACTTTCGATATCGGGTCTACACATTAACACATGAAAGTAATAAAAAGAATTCTCATCGGACTTGCCTCTATCCTCCTACTGATTGTGGCTGGTGTTTTCATTTACCTTCAAACTACAAAACCCTCCTATTCGGGCGAGGTGAAACTGAAAGGACTTCAGTCCGAAGTGGAAATCCTTTACGATGACTTTGGTGTGCCTCACATCTATGCACTGAATGCGGAAGATGCCTATTTCGCATTGGGCTATGCACACGCTCAGGATCGTTTGTTTCAAATGGAAATGCTGAGAAGGGCTGCTTCCGGAAGACTGGCAGAAGTACTCGGACCTGATCTATTGAAGGTAGATAAGTTGTTTCGCACATTAGGTATCAATCAGTTTGCCAAAGAACACGCGCAAAAATTTCTGAGCACCGATACTGCTGCATTTCAAAAAGCAGCACTTGCCTATCAGAAAGGCGTGAATGAATATATTCGCACAGGTAAGACACCTATTGAGTTTACTATCATTGGTATTCCCAAAACAGCATTTCAACCTGAAGACATTTACAATGCCGTTGGCTTTATGTCGTTTGGGTTTGCTGAAGGCTTGCGCACCGATCCCGTTCTGCAAAAAATAAAAACAGAGTTAGGTGAAAACTACCTGCTTGACTTCGCCATACAAACTCCTGCCGATGCCGTACGCATTAAAAGTTTTAAGGGACCGATAAAAAGATTCTCTACCGACTCATTAATCGTAGCTATCGATCAGGCATTAGCAGAGCTTCCCGTACCGCTCTGGCAGGGCAGCAATGGTTGGGTCATTGCCGGTGACCGAACTGTTTCCGGCTTTCCTATTCTGGCTAACGATACACACATTGGTTTTTCACAACCGGCAGTGTGGTACGAAGCACATATGGAATATCCAGGCTTCAGCTTTTATGGTCATCACCTGGCAGGTATTCCATTTGGATTGCTAGGCAACAATCGCTTCAGCGGATGGGGACTTACTATGTTTGAAAATGACGACACCGACTTCTTTATCGAGACAGTCAATCCTGAAAACAACAACCAGGTAAAATTCAAAGAGCAGTGGGAAGAAATTAAAACAAGAAAAGAAATCATCAAAGTAAAAGGCCAGCCCGATGTAGAGTTGATTGTAAGATCAACACGGCATGGAAACATCATGAACGGCTTGCTGGATGTAAAAGAAGATGCCGCACCGGTAGCACTGTCATGGACGTTGACACAACAAACCAACGAAGCCTTACAAGCAGCTTATGGATTGAATCACATCACTAACTTTGACGAGGCCGCAAAAGCAGCATCACTTTTCTCCGCACCCGGGCTCAACGTCATGTATGGCGACAAAGCGGGCAACATTGCATGGTGGGCGGTAGCAAAGTTACCTATACGACCCAGGCATGTGCAATCAAAACTATTTCTCGATGGCGCATCAGGCAATGATGAGTATACCGGCTTCTATGATTTTTCAAAGAACCCACAAGCCATCAATCCACCTTCGGGCTTTGTTTACTCTGCTAACAACCAACCCGATACAGTGGATGGTGTTTTATATCCCGGTTATTATTATCCCAAAGCAAGAGCAGGCCGCATCTTCGAATTGCTGAGTGAAAACAAAAAATGGTCAACGGAAGAAATCAAGAAAGTCGATCTCGATGTTATTTCTATTGCGCATCCTGCGGTAGCAAAAGAAATAAGCAACGTATTAAGTGAATCCAACAAAAAAGAAAATCAATCCCTCATCACACTGCTGCAAAACTGGAACGGAGATCATCTTGCTTCCGACGTTGCACCTTCCGTGTATTACAACATCTTATCCCAGATTATGGTACTGGCACTGAAAGATGAGCTGGGCCAGGAAGCATTCAACTCCATCATGGCCACATCGCTTCCCAAAAATTCATACTTGCAATTAATACAAAATGATCAGTCGCCCTGGTGGGATGATGTAACCACAACCAATAGTAAAGAAACACGTCAACAGATTTTTGAAGCTGCTGCCGCAAAAACAATTGTGCTTCTCACCAAAACAAGCGGGGCCGAAAGTAAAGACTGGACGTGGGGAAAAATTCATACGCTCACACATGCACATCCTTTAAGTGCGGTGAAGCCGCTAGATAAAATTTTTAATGTTGGGCCATTCATCGTGGATGGCGGAAGCGAAGTGATCAACAACCTTCATTTCAAATTAGATACAACCGGCTTCTTCCCCGTTACAGGCGGCCCCGCTTTGCGCAAGATCATGGACTTCGCAGATATAGAAAACGGAATCACCTGCTCCCCCACCGGCCAGTCGGGCAATGTGATGAGCAAACATTACGATGACCAGGCGGCATTGTTTGCCACAGGTCAATTCAGAAAAATGCTCATGAATAAAAAAGAAATTGAAAAGCAATCGGGCAAACTAAAGTTGATACCTGGTAAGTAGTTGACAGTTGACAAAGCCATCATCACATAACATGCGATTTTGTCAATTGTCAATTTAATAATGGCGGCTTTACGGGCTGTACATGGCTCCACTGTCGCTACGGCCATGAGACATGGCTGGTGTGAGGCACACCACCATTCCCATCCCTGCCGCAGTTCATCCTTACAGATTACAATTATTTCTTCGTTCAAAGAGTCAAGCACACTTAATATATAGTGAGTTCCATTCCGCGCCATGATAGTGTGCACATTCTACTTCTATCGCAGTGGCGCGGTGAAAGGGTGCTTGTAGTTGGTTGATTGCATCTGCGGAGATGCAATCAACCAACTATAAGCACAACAAAGATTCAATACGCCAGCGGATTGAATTGTTCAACTTTTTCTATTGTCACTTCAGGCCATGGAGGCCTGAAGTGACAATAGAAAAAACCTCAAGGCGCCCGTACACACGTTCAGATAACATCACCTCCTCCATCGCGCCACACAGCACCACTCAATTAACAAGCACAACGACATCTTGAATAGAAGACTGTTCTATAAATTCTTAACTAATTATGTTCATCGCGCAAGAGTCACGCACATTTATATAGTGAATTCCATTCCGCGCCATGATAATGCGTGCATTTCTACTTCTATCGCAGTGGCGCGGTGAAAGGGTGCTTGTGGTTGGTTGATTGCATCTTCGGGGATGCAACCAACCACAAACAAACACACACACACACAAATATTCAATCCGCTCGCGGATTGAATTGTTCATTTTTTCTATTTGTCACTTCAGGCCGTGGAGGCCTGAAGTGACAAATAGAAAAAACCTCAAGGCGCGCGTTCAAACGCTCAGATAACGCAATTCTGTCCATCGCGCCCACTCAGTTACATCGAATCAACAGCAAGACGACCCACTGAATCGCCAAGACTACCCTCAAATTTTAAACTAAACAGGCATTCAAAACCCAAAACTGCTTATCTCCACACCACAGCCACTACAACTTGTAGAATTTTTTCCCTTGTCACTTATTCAATCCTTTCATTTCAGGCCATTATCCCAAGTGGCACTACTATTTCAAGGAGTACGTCAAAGGCTGAGAGCAATGCTCCAGTTCAACAGATATAAATAAGTACACAATAAAAAATTAAAGTTATGAACAACACATTGAAAGTAGTAGGAGGAGTATTGCTAGGTGCAGCTATCGGAGCAGGTATTGGATTACTTGTAGCTCCTTCAAGTGGAAAAAGAAACCGTGACCTGATCACGAAGAAATCCAAAAAATATTCAAAGCAAGCATTGGAAGCCGCTTCCGAATATATCGATGATCTTAAAAAAGACTACAACAAGAAAGTAGAAGCGTATACCAAGAACGGAAAATCATCATTGGAAACATTAAAAGAGGCGATCAAGATCTAATTGATCCTGTCGCCTCTTTCTTTAAAGTATAATCAGGCTCGCCCTTGTATTAAGCATTACCGTCTGAAAGGAATTCCAGATTGTTCTAGCGCGCATAGGCAGCCTGATTGTTTTTATTTTAAACTGTCCACTTGCCTGATTCGGATACCGTCTTTCCATCTTCCTCATACCATGACCAGGTTCCATTTCCTTTCGTGTCCCAAATCATATCATACCATTTTACACCACCAAGATAATAGCTTACAGAACCGGAGTTTGTCTTCAAATTAACTGAGATAACAATCTTATAGCTAAAATCAGGATCAGGAACTTCCATGGTAAAGTTTAAAACATCCCCTGACTTCGCCCAGCTGTAGCTTACCAGTACACTAGTGGTTGGTCCTCCTGTAAAAATATCATACACCTTCATTGCGCCAGCAGATTTATCTTTCATCTCTTCTGCATACAGGTAACGAAGCCAGCTACTAGCTGATTTTGCTTTAAAGAAAAGTTCGAATACATATTTACCTGATTCTTCACTGATTTGATAGGCAACAGTTCCATTGTTAGCATCACTCCAGGTGTATACCAGGTATTCCTTTTGAGTTGAAGCTACTCGTGCATTAGAGGCTGTGATACCTGCAGAAGTTTTAACAGCGCCCGCAGGAACAGTGAACATAGAAAGGTAATTGGTCATCCCATTCACACTCTGAACATAACCACTGGCCATTACAGCATAATCATCCGTTGATGCCCTCATAGCAGCAGGAGCGGATACTACGGTGGCATTTGCTGAAAGACTTAAGGTTGCTGTTTCCAGGCTTGAGCTTGCTGGCGTTGGATCTTCATCCTTCGAGCAAGAGAAAATAACTACAGATAAAGCAAGAAATAAAAGTAATCGGAATTGTTTCATAATAATGAAATGGGGTTTTGAGGTTAATAAATCATTTAATATCCGGAGGCAAAACTACAATCCCTTTTCCTATTCATGAACCCGATTAAATCGTAAATGAGTCCATTCCTTACATGTGACGAAAACATTACGGCTTTAAATAAATACAGATTGACCTAATCATTAGATCCTTGATCAATATCATTTTTACAACGGAGATATAAGAGAAACTCGGAAAACAAAAAAACAACCCTCTGAAAAGCAAAGGGTTGTTTGAAACCGGACTTAGTGTATTGAAAATTGATCTAAACAATTACTATTACCAGCTGCTACCGGAACCACCGCCACCAGACGAACCACCGCCCCAGCTACTACCGCCACCACCTGATGAGCTTCCTCCTGAACTGCTACTGGATTGGGTCTTTTTCGGTATTGTATATTTTATTTTGCTTTGGCGATGACAATGCTGGCAATCGTATATACGATAACCATAGCCGCTGGATGAGTAGGTTGCCTCCGACACCACTTCATTACCCGTTTTCTTCAACGTCTTCGCAGAGCACTTTTCGCACTTTAATATACCTGAAGTATAATCCTCATAGCGTAGCACACGATCTTTGTTGCAGGAAACGCACACCCACACATCATAATCCACCGAGCGCATTTGTTCTTCCATCACTTGCGGCCGGTTCAGAAAACGGTCATCGTCTATTTCATTTAATCGCTGCATCTCTTTGCCGCACTCACATTGCTGAATACTGTTTCGAAGCTTCGCCAACTTCAGCTTGTGCATGTAGGAGGCCAATACTAAAAAAGGAACAGGGAAGACCCACGAAAACCATTTCAGATATTTGTACGCCTGCGCGAGCTTCTCATGCTGCTGTTGCTTGTCTGCCAAACCGGAAAGAGAAGAAGTCCTGAGGGGAAGAATCACCAGGTAATAAACATGAACAAACAAACACCAGCTCAGGTAGAAGGCAATGATGGTTGCATAAAACGGAAGGTCTGTTTGTTTAAAAATAATAAATATCAATTCAAAGAATMCGATCGCGCCAAKCAGTATGAATAAAAATGAAAACTCAAAACTGTTATAGTACTCATTCTTAAATAAGGTCTTTGCATCGGCTTCTTTCACCTTCTTAGGTAAATCCAAACCGGTGAACACCAGTGAAAGAATTGTTAGAAAAAGAAAACTGAAGAAAGAATTAGCGATTGCTTCAAAGCCATTACCCACCGAAAGTTCCGGCTCCTGCTCCTGAAAAGAGGGTTCTTCATATACCGGGGCAACCACCATGGTGGTGTCCTCTGTTTGTGTCAGTGATTCATCAGGCAGCACCGCGTCCGGCTGCGATGCAGATGAATCGTTCAATTGATTGACTACCGCATTTACTCCTTCCACTAATGCATTATCCAAATCATTGGCTTTTGCATACGGCACTATATAATCCTGCTGTATGCGATAGCAGATCAGGTCAGTCAGTTCACCTTCCAATCCATAACCTGTCTCAAACTCCACCCGATGCTGATCCTGTACTAACAAAATCAACAGTCCGTTATCAACACCTTGCTTACCGATCCCCCAGTAATTAAACAATTCTACAGCAACATCTTTAGGCACACGTTCACCAATGGTTTTCAAAACGACCACGGCTACCTGTGCTTTGCCGGATTGATCAAGAGCAGATAAGGAAGCATTGATTTGCTCCACAGCACTAGCAGAAAGTAGTGCATCCGGATTACTTACATAGCCACCACCGGATTTTTTTGGATCAGGAATAGCTGCTACAGTAAACTCTTTCGTCTGCTCACAGGCAATACACATAGCAGCGAGGAAAAGCAATACACTTAATCCTCTCACTATTTTCAATACACGCATTATAATTATTTGGTCAATCTACATTCCCGTCATCACAAATGCACCCCAGTAATAGGGATCTTTGAACTTAGTCTTCAACTGAACTTGTGCCTGCTTGAATGCTTTCTGTTTGGAAATTCCTTTGGACAAGAATCCGTAAAAACTGGTCATCAATGCCTGCGTTGCCGCATCGTCCACTTTCCATAAGCTCATCACCAATGCTTTGGCGCCCGCCACCTGGAATGCACGCTGCAAACCATATACTCCTTCTCCCGAGCGTACATCACCCAATCCGGTTTCGCATGCACTCAATACAATCAGATCCGTGTTGTCCAGGTTCAGATTCATTGCTTCATAGGCTGTAAGCACTCCGTTATCATTGCTCTCCAGGTTAGGTAATGCATCACCTTTCAACGTAACGGAAGCACCTGACAACAAAATACCAGAACGTAACAACGGGTTATTTTTTGCATTCTCTTCATGAACACCGGCTGCACTCTGATCTACATCCTGTAAAAAATATCCGTGTGTAGCGATGTGAACGATAGCCGGGCCTTTCATGGCTTTCAGCACCGCTTCGGTAGCTGTCTTCTGTAAATAAGGCGTGACCTGGTAGCCGCTTGCTTTTAAAATCTTTCCAATGTTATCGACTTCTACTTTTGTACCAGGAAGTGCGGCAACTGCATTGCCACCATAATCAGGGAAGCCCATGAGGAAAGCTGCTTTTTTGGAAACGACTGCCTTTCTCTTCTTCAACTCAATCAGATCTCTGGAATTACCTATCGTAACAAGGTCATAGCGGTTAAGAGTAAAATCACCATCGGTTTTCTTCAGTGTATTTAAACTGATTTGATTATACACACCATCGAGTGAAACATAGATTACTTTCTTTCCTTCCAATGCAGGTTCTATGCGCGCCCAGAACTGATCGTACGAGTATTGATCGGCACCTTTCTGCTGGATAGAGTTGCGATAAAATTTAGCGTAGCGTGTCTCCAGTTGATTGCCATTATCCAATATCACCAGCTTTGGCTGCGCAGCACCTTTGGTTAAAATCAATACCGCATACTTCGATTCGCCATTGAAGTTCTTATCGAAAGAAGCAACACGAACAAACTCTACCGATGCTTCATTATCCGCAAGCAGTGAAGCAATTTGCTGATAACTGATTTTCTCTGTAGAATACCCCTGCGAGAAATCGGCCGACCTTTGTGATAACGAGCGTTCCATGTCATTGGCTTCTTTTTCCATTCCGGCCAAATCAATTTTCTGTTCAGTCAATTCCTCTTTCGATAGAGAGTAGAAGCGTGCCAGTGTTTCTTTTTTATCGAGCCACGCTGTATAATCCTTGATCAACTCCGCATTACCGCTTGCTAAGATTGCTTTCTTTATTTTATTGGTCGAGTTCAACAACAAACCTTTTGTCGCCATCTGGTAGTCGTACATATTCTGCACGATGGCAGGATTGGTGGCACTTGCTTCCAGACAATAATTATAATACCGCTGAAAGCGGGGTTGTAATACATCCCAGTACTTTGTTTTCTCCGCCTCACTCATAGGAGGAAAATAGCGATTGATAAAGTCCAGTGATTTATCCATCGCTATCTGGAAACTTGATGCTGCCTTTTCCAAATCACCCTTCTTCCAATAAAGAATAGCAAGGTCTTCCTGCGATTTCACATAATCCGGATGGTTAGAGTCCAATGCCTTGCTGCGGATGGTTAATGACTCAGTCAGATTCTTTTCCGCTTCATCAAAGCGACCTTGCAGGCGATAGAAGTTACCGAGGTCATTTAATACTTTGGCATAATTAGGACTTTCCTTTCCAAATTTTTTATCATAAATAGTCGCTGCTTTTTTCAGATAAACTTCTACCTTATCCATCTTATCCATCTGAATGTATAGCAGGCCTAAACTGTTTTCAACTCCAGCATAATACGGACTACCGGTTCCAAACAGTTTTTCCATCTTCAGATAAATGGCTTCTGCTTCGGCATACTTCCCAGTTTGCTGGTAGAGCATAGCCAGGTTGGATTTAAAATCCTTTTGATTACGCTCACTGGTTTTATTCATTTTATCCAGTATGGCAATAGATGAATTTAGATTAGTAATAGCCTGCTCTGTACGACCTATTTCAGCAAAAAGGATAGCTTGATTATTCAGTACAATCGCATACTCCTGGCTTTCGGGGCCATATTGCTTCTGTACCGTTTTCAGTGCCTGCTCAAAGTAATTCAGCGATTCATTGAAGCGGGCCGTCTCCTGGTAAAGAACCCCCATGTTATTTAATGAAGAAGCGTACGCCTTGCTATCAACACCAAGTGTTTTTTCACGAATGGAAAGTGCTTCTGCAGTATATGTCTCTGCTGTACTATAACGTCCCATGGTAGCATAGAGCAAACCGAGGTCAGCATTTACCTTGCTATAGTTGATATTATTGGTAATGCCATCTGTTTCATAGGAAAGCTTTGTTGCCAGAAACTGTGCTGCTGCCATATTGAACCATCGTCTCTGGTAATAAATTTCTCCAAGGTCAAGCATTTCTCTGTTCTTTTTTTCGGGAGTATCCGAACCAAATTTGGCCGAGGCTACTTTTGATCCAACTTCTCCGGCATTCGTGACATCTTTCATGCTTGAATTGTCAATGACGGAGATCGCATAATTGAAATCCACAGAGTCCAGGCGGTCACGGTTTTTATCTACCGCCTCGGCACCTTTATCTTTTCCAAACTTAAGTGCCTTGTCCTTCAATGCTCCAAACTGTGCCTGCGCAGCAAAAGAAAGTGCAGCACTCAGTGCAGTGAGTAAGAAATACTTCTTCATAAAATTATAGTTCGGGTGTTTGTTTCTTTCTGTTAAAAATTATCGACTTCGCGATACGCTTTGATCAATGCCATCTCTCCTTCCTTACCCGGCTTTGCATTGCCATGTTCCATACCCATGATGCCTTTATATCCTTTATCGTAAACGTGCTTGAAAATGTTTTTGTAATTAATCTCTCCGGAAGTAGGTTCATTGCGTCCTGGATTATCTCCAATCTGTATATAAGCAATCTCATCCCAGCAACGATCGATATTATTAATCAGGTCACCTTCATTGCGCTGCATGTGATAGATGTCGTACAAGATTTTTACGGAAGGACTATTCACTGCCTTGCATATTTCGTACGACTGATCAGAGCCGCGCAAAAATAATTCGGGTGTATCGCTCAACGGTTCCATCACCATGATCATTCCATGAGGCTCCAGTATTTCCGCCCCTCTGCGATAAGTGTCAATCACGTTGGCAGTCTGTATGCCAATCGGAGTTTTACGTTCGAAGAAACCCGGAACTACCGTCATCCATTTGGCATTGACACGCTTGGCCACTTCCACGCTTTGTTTACACGTTTTGATGAATACATCTTTGAACTCCTGCTTACCTGTGGTTAATCCTACTTTCCAGTTTTCGCCTCCGTCAATCACAAACACCCCCATGGTCATGCCCAGCTGAGCAAGTGTCTTGCCAATTTTTTCCTGGTCGGCAACAGGGCGACCTAGCATACCGTTGTCTTCAATACCACGAAAGCCCTGCTCGTGCATCCATTTGATCTGATCTACAAAGTCGGCACCTGCATTGTTTTTGAACATGCCATCGTGCGGTGCATAGTTCAACTTAAAAGTAGGTGATGCTGCGGTTGTCGTCTCCGTTTTGCCCGATGCGAATGAGGGGGCAACAGCCAATGAAGCAGAAGCAAATAAACTGCGCGTAAGAAAATCTTTCCTTTTCATAATCAGTAAATTAGGTGGTAAGAGACCGGAAGTTAGTAGTTGAGGGGCTAATCTCCATGAAAGCGGAGCGGTTTATACAAATGTAACTACTTTTTCATGCACCCATCGCTACAATTATTGAGATAAGCAATCCTGTAATTGTAGGATTTTTCAATCTATGCCGTTAATGAGATGCACCTGGCTGCGCGTTCTTAAGATGATCAGGACAGGAATCGGAATTGCTTTTTAACGGATAGTGACTTAAGGCACGATCACTAATGGAATCTGAATATCTTCCATCAATATGTCAAAGGTTTCTCTATTGTCAACGCTTACTTTCTTACCTGCTACCAAAAGCTGAATCGCATTCTTCTTTAAATGATCTTCCACACGATCATTCACAAATCCTACTTCGGTTCTGAATTCATAGGTAAACGCTTTGTGCTGAAGGAGTTCTTTTTCAAGCAACTCAAAGTTGTTCATGGCTTGCTCCTCCATACCTCTTTTCGTCTGAAGTGCTTCGGTGCTCTTGGATTGTAACAAGCGAAAAGTATAAAGTATAACCAGATGAGCAGGGAAACGTTCCGCCATGCTTACGGCCCATTGCAACGCATGCCGCGATGATTCCGAAAAATCGATCACACACAGAATAGTGAACAAAGTGCGATCCGTATTTACCAAACGATCATTCATGGTACGAACTTACTACCTTACGTAAAAACGAGACCGGATAATAATCAATGCGAAACATGACGTTTGTCAGGATGTGACGCAGGGTTATCTTGCATCTTGCAAAACAGCACAACTATGCCGCTTTCATTTGTTTCCAGTGATATTTTCCGGGAGATCTTTCAAAGCATGTCAGAAGGGATTCTGATTGTAGATGAAAGTGGCATCATCGTATCGGCCAACCCGGTGGCAGAAACCATTTTTTCCTTTGAGAAGAACGAGCTCAACGGTAAGTCGCTCGAAACGCTGTTGCCGGAGCGGTATCGCGGTGCACATGTTCACATGCGCAAGGGATTTAATGCGCACCCAGAACCTAGGAGAATGGGATTTGGACGAGATCTTACAGCGCTTCGCAAAGATGGAAAAGAATTTCCGGTAGAGATCAGCTTAAGCTACACACAGGCACAAGGCAAACTGCTGGTGATGGCATTCATCAGCGATATATCAAAACGAAAGAAAGCCGAAGATGCGCTGAAGCGAAGCGAAGAACAACTGATTGTGTATGCTGCCGAGCTGGAGAAGAAAGTGCAGGCCCGCACAGAAGCACTTCACAAAACCATACAGGAGTTGGAGAACGAAGTGACCGAACGCAAAAAAGCAGAAGAAGAAGCCCGAAAAGCATTGGAGAAAGAACGTGAGCTGAACGAACTCAAATCAAGCTTTGTATCCATCGCCTCGCACGAATTCCGTACTCCACTCAGTACCATCCTCAGTTCTGTTTCATTGATCGACCAGTATAAACAAAAAGGCGACCTGGATAAGATTGACAAACACACGCAGCGTGTGCGCACTTCTGTCAATCACCTTACCGGAATATTAAATGATTTCCTTTCACTGGGGAAACTGGAAGAGGGTAAACTCGAGGTGATCAGGGAGAAGGTATCCTTACCCGATCTTTTCAACGACATACAGGAAGAAGTCAAAGCCAGCCTGAAAGAAGGTCAGCAGATTGTAGCTGAGATTAAAACAACACATCAGCACATTGCCTCCGATGTGCGTATTCTGCGAAACATACTATTCAACCTGATCTCTAATGCGAGCAAATATTCAGAAGTCAACAAGACCATCGTTATTGATTGCAGTGATGACCTCGATAACCTGATCATACAGATCCGGGATGAAGGAATCGGCATACCTAAAGAAGATCATAAACATTTGTTCGATCGTTTTTTTCGCGCCAGCAATGCAGGAAATATACAGGGCACGGGCCTCGGTTTAAACATTGTAAAACGCTATGCCGGATTACTTGGCGGCAGCATACAGTTCGAAAGTGAAAAAGGAAAGGGAAGTACGTTCACCGTTATCATACCACTATGATCTTATGGTGAACTATCAGCCTGAATATTTCAAGGATACTATCATTCTAAAAAGAATGATAAAAGTAAGCTCGGTTTAGTTGGAGGCATGAGAGATAAAAATTTTAACGCATGAAAAAGATTCTTTTAATTGAAGACAACCTGGAGATCAGGGAGAACACCAGCGAAATTCTATCGCTCGCTAATTATCATGTGCTCACTGCGGAGAATGGGAAAGTAGGAGTGGATATTGCTCAGCGCGAAACACCCGATCTTATTATATGTGATATCATGATGCCTGAGCTGGACGGATATGGCGTACTTCACATCCTGGGTAAAAAGACAGAGACTGCACGCATTCCTTTCATATTTCTTACTGCCAAAACAGAGAAAAACGATATACGAAAAGGGATGAATCTGGGTGCGGATGATTACCTGACCAAACCTTTTGATGACACCGAACTGCTCAATGCGATTGAAACACGCTTGCGCAAACAGGAATTAAGAGCAAAAGAATATCCTTCCACATCAGAAGGATTGGATCATTTCATTGATGATGCCCGGAAAGCGTTGCATCTGACTGATTTGTGCGATGACAAAAAAACAAAAATGCTCAAGAAGAAGGCAGAGTTATTTTCTGAAGGAGATGCACCTGGATATGTTTTCTTTTTGAAATCAGGAAACATAAAAACATTTCAGTCGCACCCCGATGGAAAAGAACTAATCACCAACATCTACAAAGCGGGAGATTATTTCGGATTCGAATCGTTGCTGGATAACAACCTCTACCAGGAATCGGCCATCGCCCTGGAACAGTCAGAAGTAGTATTGATTCCCAAAAACGATTTCCTGATTCTACTGAGCAATCATGCCGATGTATCCGCCAGCTTCATCGCTTTGCTGTGCAGGAAAGTAGCCGACAAGGAAAAACAGTTACTTCATCTTGCCTACAACTCCGTGCGGCAACGTACCGCCGAAGCGTTGCTGAAAGTGCATAAGCTGGGTGAAGGCAAAGAAAAAGTGAATTTATCACGTGAAGATCTTGCCAAGATCGTAGGCACTGCCTCCGAGTCAGTGATACGTGTGCTTTCCGATTTTAAAGAAGAAGGATTAATCGAGATTGAAACAGGAAAAATAAAAGTAACACAGGCAGCCAAGCTTGAGAAAGTAATACGCTGGAGTGTAGCAAGATAAAATCACCTGCAAATGACAATTTCTTTTTCTACGACAGAAGAATGACCGGGCTGATGATGCGTATATAAAGCACGTGAGATCAGTAATGTACCTAATGCAATCAGGGCGTAGGTAGTAAGCTTTTTAAAACTAATCTGAAAGCGACTGACCAGCACATGCAAAAATGAGGTGATGCCCAGCATAACCGGAAGTGTACCCAACCCAAAAATAATCATGAACAAAAATCCATTGCTCATCGATGGCAGCGTCACGCAATAACTCAGCGCGAGATAAGTAAGGCCACAGGGAAGCAATCCATTCAGCACGCCCATCAAAGTAATCGCTCCCAACGTTTTCTTTTTCAGGAAAAACGAAAACAGTTTTTTGAGTTGGCCGGTCAATCGCATCATCATTGCCGTGAGCCATGCAATACGCAAACTGCTGCTGCCGGCTATTCCAAAAAAAATCAATACTACTCCGATCACCAGTGAAAGCACATGCTGAAATCCTGACAATGAAAAAAGTGATCCCACACTACTCACCAGCATGCCGAGCATGCCATACATAAAAACACGACCCAGATTATAAAGTAACCGATTGACAAAGAATGGCTGACGCAGTGAAGTAACAGCCATGGCCAGGGGACTACACATTCCCAGGCAATGAAGACTGCCTGCGAGTCCAAGCATAAGGGCTGTTGTTATCCACATGACTAAAGGTGGATGATGTTTTCAAGATAATATTCCTTCCCACTCATCGACCATTGCATGCGTGCTTTGTACATACCCGCTGGCAAGCGACTCAGGTCCAATCGTTGTATACCCGCAATAGTTGATTGCAATACAAAACTTCTGTCCATGGAGATATCAGAGGGGCGGAAGAGTTTAAGTTCACCGCGCTCAAAACTATCGGCATACATGAATCGTATTTCCAATTGTCCGTTCACCATTTTCAACGATGGCTTTTCCTTTAGTCGCTCAGCGTTATTCATCCGTTCAATCTGCTGCTGATACGCCAGCTCATCCTGGTAATAGTTTTTAGAGACCAGGCTGATATCCTGGCGCACACATACCCACACCAGGGCACCGATGAACAAAGCGAACAAAACAAAAGCAACAATGATCGACTTTCCCCAATTCATAATTTTACTTTTTATATACAGGCCCAATGAATTTTACTTTCACACGCTCCAGCTGTTTACCCTCTTTGTAAATACCCAGATACACGGTTGTCTTTGCCTGTGTGATATCGCTGGCCGGGATGCGAATGAAGTAAACTGATTTCAACAGCCCTTCTGCGGGAACAACCACCGGCTTACCATCCGGCTTGACTAATGAAACTCCTGCGGGTGATTCTACTTTTATTTCCAAAGGCAAATCAGAAAATGTTTTATTGACAAACTCGATGTTGTACAGGTTAGTAATGTATCCCTCCTCCGATCGCTGATAAAGCGTGCCCGGCACTTTAAACACATTCGTCTCTACATCTGAGCGTGTAAGCACCGTAAAACTGACAAGACCCAATAAAGCGACCAGCACAATGGTGTAGCCAATCACACGGGGAGTAATGATCTTCTGCATGCCTTCGCTGATGGAGTTATGAGAGGCATACCGAATTAATCCCTTTGGCTTATTTATTTTCAGCATCACCTCATCACAGGCATCGATACAGGCCGTACAGTTCACACATTCAAGTTGTGTTCCGTTTCGTATATCGATACCGGTGGGGCAAACGTGAACACACAACTTACAATCAATGCAATCTCCTTTCTTTATTTCAGGAAGTGTTTCCTTCTTCATCTTACCGCGTGGTTCACCCCGCAGCCAGTCGTAAGCCACTACAATGGAATCTTTAATCAGCAACACACCCTGCAATCTCCCATAAGGGCAAACAGCAATGCACACCTGTTCACGAAAGTGAGCAAACACCCCATAGAAAATAAACGTGAACGCCATCAGCCCGATAAAACCGGAAAGATTTTGTGCCGGTGAATGCTGTATCAGCAACAGCGTCTGATCAACACCAATCAGATATGCCATTGAAGTATGTGCGATCAGTAATGACAACAACAAAAAGATAATGTGTTTAACGGTCTTGTTTGTTGTCCGCCTCCATGTGAGCGGTTCTTTACTTGCCCTGCGTTGTTCGTTGGCATCGCCTTCCAGCCAGTATTCAATTTTGCGAAATACCATTTCCATAAATAATGTCTGCGGGCACATCCAGCCACACCAGATACGCCCGAACACCACGGTAAACAAAATGATAAAGACAAAGAAAGTGATGAGCACTAATGCCAGCAGCACAAAATCCTGTGGCCAGAATGCCTGCCCGAAAATAATAAAGCGTCTTTCGAAAATATTGAACAGCAACAAGGGCTGTCCGTTGATTTTAATAAAAGGTCCGGCAAACAGAATAGAAAGCAGGAGGATGGTAACAGCTATCCTCCATTTATGAAGATTTCCAATGGGCTTCTTGGAAAAAATCCAGATGCGTTTTCCTTTCTCATCTACGGTGGCAATGTTATCGCGAAACTCTTCGTCATAGCTATACAAATCACCGCCCTCACTCTCCTTCTCCATCACGCTGTTCATTCTATCCTCATTTTACATACCTAACGCTGCACAATCAAAGAATCACTTTTCACAACGGCCGAGTCTGCCTTCAAGGGTTCTTCATACCGTTCACCTTGTGGTGCTTTTCCGTTAGCCGGATTTGAACCTTGCAGACTCATGATATAAAAGGCCACATTGCGTACTTCCTGCGGACTCATGGCTTTACCCCATGCAGGCATTCCTTTCTCTACCACACCTGTTTTTATTGTAGTGAAAATGTTTTTGATGCCTCCGCCATGCAGCCAGTAGCTATCAGTAAGATTTGGCCCGATGGTATTACCTCCGCCATCAGTACGATGACAGGCCACGCAATTGCCAAGGAACACCACTTTACCTTTTTCAAGAATGGCTGCATCTGTAGTGTACACGAGCGTGTTCTCATCAATAGCCGCTACCGGTTGTGATGCCTTGCGTATTATGGCCTGCTCTTCCGCTACCGCCAGTTCATTCTGATATTCGCCAATAGAAAGTGGCAACGTATCAAACAGATGATAAACACCGATATAGACAACACCCCATACGATCGTAGCATAAAACAGCCACTTCCACCAGGGCGGCAAATGATTATCCAGTTCGCGGATTCCATCAAAGCTATGCCCCATATCAATGTCCTGCTCCTGAGCGACAGGCACAGCAGCGTTCATCTTATCCCACCACTGCTGCCACCACGAAACTTTCGGAGTCAATACAACACCGGAACGTTCTGCCTTTTCCGCCTCCGCCTGCTTCAACATCAGGTTAAGTATCTTCAGCATATAAAGCGCTACTACAATCACCAATACAATCGTAATAAACACTAACGCAGTAACCACATACAACGGCAGCATAGGGTGAGTGAAAGGATCATCCCAAAATGTTTTTGCAGGCGCGGCTTCCTGTGCCTGGCTTTGCAGGAAAGTGATGAAGACAATAAGTGGAACAAGTAGTAGTTTCTTTTTATCCTTTAATCCATTGCGCTCCTGCTTGCTCTTACAATTTTCACAATTCCGCTGGCACTTCAGTTTGGGAAGCAGGATCTTATCACCAGGTTGAGATTCCTTTGTCATGGTCATTCGCAGCGGTGCATGGTCAGTAGTACAGCAACTCATATCGATTTCTGTTTTTGTTCAGCAGTAGAAGAAAGATCGTCCATCGGCATTTGTTTCATCCGGTCAATGAATTTGCTATCGGTAGTGAATACATACCATAACAGGCACAGAAAGAACAGGAAGAAAATCACAAACGAAATCATGGGCCAGATGGCAATGTTATCGATGTGTTGAAGAATATCTTTATACATAACAGTGAGGATTAATTGGAGGAAGTGGTCTTATCCGTTTTAATATCTTTGCCCAGGCGCTGCAGGTAAGCAATGAGTGCAATAATCTCCGTCTCCGGCATTACTTCGATGCCATCGGCTTTCAGGTTGGTAGTAATCTCCAGTGCCTGTTTGTCCAACGCTTCATTGGCTATGCTTTCATAACCTTCTTCATAAGGCACTCCTATTTTTCTGAGTGCGCGAATTTTACCGGCCGTCAGTTCTTTGTCAATCGATTGTTCAAACAACCATGGATAAGGAGGCATAATTGAGCCGGTAGATACAGCATCAGGAGCCAGCAAGTGATTAAAGTGCCAGGCGTTGGAATATTTTCCGTTCATGCGATGTAAGTCAGGGCCGGTACGCTTCGATCCCCACAGGAACGGATGATCATAAACAAACTCACCTGCTTTGGAGTATTCTCCATAACGTTCCGTTTCTGAGCGGAATGGCCGTACCATTTGCGTATGGCAATTCACACAACCTTCACGGATATAAATATCGCGACCGTGTAATTCCAACGGAGAGTAAGGCTTCACACTGGCAATGGTGGGCACGTTGGATTTGATTAAGAATGTAGGCACCATTTCAATTGCACCGCCAATCAATATAGCGATCAACGAAAGCACAGTAAATAAAATGGGTTTATGTTCGAGCACGCGCTGATGCCATCCTCCCCCATGCGGCACATATACGTTGGCTAACGGTGCTGCTTCTGCTGCTTCGTCGGCAATGAACTTACCCGCATAAGCTGTCTTCACCAGGTTATAAGCCATAATGATAGTACCTATCAAATACAACCCGCCACCAATAGCACGCAACATGTGCAAGGGTAGAATCTGAACAGTGGTCTCCAAAAAGTTTTTGTACACAAGAAACCCTTCCGCATTAAACTCTTTCCACATCAGGCTTTGCACCACACCTGATACATACATGGGCAAGGCATAGAAGATGATACCTAATGTTCCTAACCAGAAATGTACGTTAGCAAGCTTAGTGGAATATAGTTTGGTATCCCACATGCGCGGCACCATCCAGTAAAGAATACCGAATATCATAAAACCATTCCAGCCCAGACCACCAACGTGCACGTGCGCTACAATCCAGTCGGTGAAGTGAGCGATGGCGTTTACATTCTTTAAGGAAAGCAAGGGACCTTCCAGTGTAGCCATACCATAAGCGGTAACAGCTACCACCATAAATTTCAATACCGGCTCTTCGCGTACCCGATCCCACGCTCCACGCAGTGTCATCAGGCCATTGAGCATACCGCCCCATGACGGAGCAATGAGCATGATTGAAAACACAACGCCCAGTGACTGTGCCCAATCAGGCAACGAAGTATATAACAAGTGATGCGGGCCTGCCCAGATGTAAATAAAGATCAATGACCAGAAGTGAATGATCGAAAGGCGATACGAATAGACAGGACGATTGGCAGCCTTCGGCAGGAAGTAGTACATCATACCCAGGAAAGGTGTGGTCAGGAAGAAGGCCACTGCATTGTGCCCGTACCACCATTGCACCAGTGCATCCTGCACTCCTGCATACCAGGCATAACTTTTAAAAAGCGTTACCGGCATTTCAAAAGAGTTCACTACATGCAGCACGGCTACGGTAATGAAGGTGGCGATGTAAAACCAGATGGCCACATACATGTGCCGCTCTCTTCTTTTTATAATCGTTCCGATCATGTTCCATCCAAACACTACCCATATGAGTGTGATGGCAATATCAATGGGCCATTCCAGCTCTGCATATTCCTTTGAGGTAGTCATACCCAGCGGTAGTGTAATGGCGGCCGCTACAATAATGAGTTGCCATCCCCAGAAATGAACCCAGCTCAATGTATCGCTGAACATGCGCGTTTTCAATAAACGTTGCATGGAATAATAGATACCCGCAAACATGGCATTGCCTACAAAAGCAAAGATGATGGCATTGGTGTGCAGCGGCCGTATGCGACCAAAGGTGGTGTACTGCGTGTCGAAATTGAAGATAGGATAAAACAATTGAATGGCGGCCGTCAGTCCCACCAGCATGCCTACCAATCCAAAGACCACGGTAGCGATAATAAAAGCTTTGACCACTTTATTATCATAACTGAATTTTTCTAATTCCATAGTTGCGCTCAGGTTTTGTGCTTTTCTATTGCATAAAAGTAGAGCGGACCATAGGCCTGGCTTATGACATGAATTAGTTAGCTACATGACTTTTGTCAGGATTGTTTTTATCGTGCAAATGCTGGTTGGCTTTGATTGAAAGAGCTTCGGTTTTCAGGTAGCGCAGTTCGCTCTGAAAAATCATTACTTCAATGCGTTGTCATAAAATTCAAAATAGAAGTAATAAAGTGCTAATGACAATTCCAGGATTACTCCTTCTTCTTCTCGTCAAACAACATCCGCACGGAAGGTGTGTAAGTATCATCGTATTGCCCGCTCTTCATGCTCCAAAGGAAAGCACCCAGGAACAATAAGGCGATACTAAGGCTAATGCCAATCAGTAGCAGAACAATCAACATACTTTACAGATTTAATTTCTCAGTTTTCTTTTTGCTACCCACTTTACTGCCAATGAAGAAAATCCCACTACACTGATGCTGCTTACCGGCATGAGTATGGCGGCAACAAGTGGAGTAAGATGACCTGTTACTGCAAAGCTTAATGCAATGGCATTGTAACAAAATGAAATCGTGAACGCGATCTTCAATATACGTGAAGAGGATTTTGCCAGCGAGATAAACTGATCAAACCTGTTCAACTGATCGCCATGCAATATGCCGTCACAGGCCGGGGTAAACATGCCCGTGTCATCCGTTACCGCTATACCTACATCACTTTGCTTCATGGCTCCCGCATCATTTAGACCATCGCCCAGCATCATCACCGTTTTCTTATCCGATTGAAGATCCCGGATGTAATTCAGTTTGTCATGGGGGCTTTGGTTGAACAACAACGGAGTTCCGCTGGGAAATAAAGCGTGCATGGCATCCCTGTCCGAATCATTGTCGCCCGAAAGTAATGCAGCACATTTTTTATCCAGGCGTTGCAGCATGGCTTCTATGTTACTACGCACGGAAATCTCAACAGAAAAATAGCCCAGCACTTCGTTATCTATGGAAACAAAAACATGGGAAGCGACATTCACTTCACGCGGCGCAGCACCAACAAATACAGCAGACCCGAGTCGCAAAAGATGCCCGTTGATTCTCCCCCCCAGGCCTTTACCTGGCAGTTCAATAAAATCCATCACCTGACCCGCTGTTTTTTCATGAATGGATTGACAGATCATTTTGCTGAGCGGATGCACCGAATAGCCGGAGAGCAGTTTCACATAAGTGAGTTCAGCAAAAGATAACCGGCCATGAAAAGTGATCGTTGGCTTCTCCGTATACGTCAGTGTTCCTGTTTTATCAAACACTACAGCATCTGCCGCAGCCATGCGTTCAATCACGTCCGCATTCTTTAAATAAAACTGATATTTACCAAACACCCGCAGCATACTTCCATAAGTGAAAGGTGCAGCCAGCGCCAGTGCACATGGGCATGCTACCATCAACACGGAAGTAAGGATCAGCCACATGCCGGATGGATTGGCCTGATACCAATACAGTGCTGTAAGCAAAGCAATGCCCATCACTATCCATGTAAACTTACGCGCTGCACGATCAATGATTTTCTGATACTTGCTTTCATGACGCTTGCGGAACGCTTCATGATTCCATAAGCTGGTCAGGTGGCTTTGCGATGTTTTATTTTCTACCGTAAGTGTAATGGGCTCACCAATCAAACGGCCACCGGCATACACTAGCTCACCGCGTTGTGCTTTGGTGGGCTTCGATTCACCCGTAACAAAACTATAATCGACGTAGGCCTGCGGTTCATTCAAAATACTATCGGCAGGAATAATCTCGCCATTGCGGATGCGGATGCGATCTTCCTTTTGCAGTTCGTAGATAATGACGGGCTTCCATTCTCCCTTTATCCATGTCTGCACCGCCAGTGGAAAGTACGATTTGAAATCACGATCGAAAGCCAGGCTCTCATACGTTTTTCCCTGAAACCATTTTCCTATTAAAAGAAAAAAGACCAAGCCGGTAAATGAATCAAGATAGCCTGAGCCAGTAGCCGTGATGATATCATAACTGCTTCGCAGGAACAAGGCCATCAAACCTGCTGCAATCGGCACATCAATATTGATCTGTTTTTGTTTGAAACTTCTGGAAGCAGAACGAAGGTAATCCAACCCGCTATATCCGATTACCGGGATGGACAGCAGTAAATTGAGCCATGAAAACATACGGAGCAAATGCTGATCACTGTGATCGATACCCAGGTATTCCGGAAAACTGAAGAGCATGACATTGCCAAAACAAAATCCGGCTACCGACAATTTAAAAACAAGTTCCTTTTGCGATTCATCTTTTACCGGTTGCTCCGTATCCAGGTTGATCTGAGGGGTATAACCCAATGACTGAAGTAGTCCTGCAATACGGCTGAGTTTTACTTCGCGTGGATTAAAATCAATCGTAACGGACTTGCGTGAAAAATTCACTTCCGATTTGATAACTCCTCTTTCAATCTTCTGCAGATGCTCCAGCAACCACACACAGGAGATGCAATGAATAACCGGAATATAAAAAACGACTTTGGCAAAATCTTCGGAATCGAACGTCAGTAATTTCTTACGGATATCGCGTTCATTGAGATAAAGGTAATCCTCATCAAAGGTTTCTTTTGTGCGAATGCCCGGAGCCTTGTTGAAGTCATAGTACTCGCAAAGATCATTGGTGTTCAATATCTCATATACTGTTCTGCATCCGTTACAGCAAAAGTTCCGTGCTTCAAAATGAACAACTTCGTCTTCGCACGGCAAGCCGCAATGGTAGCATTTTACTTCAACAATGGCTTCAGTGATCATAGGTTAATCTTCCTTTTTGATACGATAAGTCCAGATGATGGCTTTGCTGTGATTCACCACATCTTCAGCTTTGCTTCCATTCATCAGGTGCGATAATCCCTTCCTGCCTTTAGTGCCCATGGCAATCAGGTTTCCTTTTATCATTTCAGTGTATTGCAGAATGCCCGCTTCTTCATCGATCTGATTAAAAACAGCAAGCGTATAATTTTTTAACATATACCGTTTAGCAAACGCTTCGAGGCGCGCATAGGTAATCGCATCATTTTGAAAACGAGCCGGGGTATTCACCCAAAGCACATACAGCTGTGCTTTAAAAAAAAGCTGCAATGCTTTCACTTTCATGACCAGTTCATCCTGGTCTTCTTCCTGCAATGCATTAGGAAAAACAATCTTCGTGAGCGGCCCTTTAAAATAGTCTTTGATCACTAACACAGGCACTTCGGATGCACGCACTATTTTTTCTGTATTCGAGCCGATCACATATTCCTTCAAACCACTGGCTCCATGCGAGCCCATGATGATCAGATCGATGGCATTCTTTTCAGCAAAGTCAGCAATCGATTCACGCATCGCACCAAACACTACCTGAGACATCACCTTCACTCCGTCGATGTGATATTTATCTGCGATTTTAGTAAATCTTTTTCCAGCATCGGCTTGCAGATCGTTCAACAGTTCTTTCTCGAACGACAGCACCGGCATCAGTGTGGTATCATACAAAGCAGGCAGCTCCACCACATGCAGCAGGTAAATCACACCTTTGGATTGAGCCGCGGTATCTAATGCAAAACGATAGGCATTGATAGCGGGCTTCGAAAAATCACAGGGTACAAGTATCTTTTTCATCAGTTTGGTATTTTGGATTGACTCGTTCGTCTTCCTGCTCATTGGCTATTCAAATATGAGTAACCGGTTTTCCGCTACCGATGAGAAGCATCACACAGAGCCCTGATTTTTGTCAGCAAGTGACTACTTCCGGTTTTGGGAAGTATCTGATGAGGTTTGATGCCAATTCCAGCTCACAGGGCCGAAAAATTGAGCCTATTCTGTCCAAACATGCCGCCAAAAATTCATTCTCATGCCGGGTGTTTATACCTTCGCGCCGTGAAACTGTTCCATAATCTATCCGAAGCCGTTGTTCAGGGTCTTGAACAAATCTTTATCGATGATCGCTATGCCGATAAGGTGATTGAAAAAATATTGAAGCAAAATCCGAAGTGGGGTGCCCGGGACCGGCGTTTTATTGCCGAAACGACCTACGACATTGTGCGCTGGTACCGCCTGTTTGTACACCTGACCGGTGCCGATGAACACGATTTCTGGAAGATGCTGGGTGCATGGTGCATGTGGAATAATATTACGCTGCCGCCATGGACTGAATTTCAGGGTTTGGATAAACGCAGATTTCAGGCGGCCTATGAAGAGATTAAAGATGACCTGGTCATTCGTGAATCGATACCGGACTGGCTGGATGAATTAGGCGCAAAAGAGTTGGGCAAGAAATGGGAGACGGAGATTCATGCACTGAATGAGCAGGCTGTTGTTGTACTCCGTACGAATACATTGAAAGAGTCGCGCAATGAACTGCAACGTCAGCTCAGAGAAATGGAAGGCATAGAAACGGAAGCACCTTTGCAGTTTCCGGATGCGTTGATACTGGATCAGCGACAGAATATTTTTACACGTCCGCAGTTTCGTGATGGACTGTTTGAAGTGCAGGATGCCGGCTCACAAACTATCGCTCCCTATCTGCAGGTAGAGCCTGGTATGCGTGTGATCGATGCCTGTGCCGGTGGTGGTGGCAAGACATTGCACCTGGCAGCATTGATGCACAATAAAGGCCGCATCATAGCCATGGATACCGAAGACTGGAAGCTGGAAGAACTGAAGAAGCGCGCACGCAGAGCGGGAGCAGGAAACATAGAGACACGCGTAATAGAATCTTCAAAGACCATCAAAAGACTGGCAGACACAGCAGATCGTTTGCTGCTGGATGTGCCTTGCTCCGGTTTGGGTGTATTGAAAAGAAATCCGGATGCGAAATGGAAACTTTCGCCTGAGTTTATTGAAGGCGTGAAAGCCACACAACAAAAAATCATTAACGACTACAGCGTCATGCTGAAAGAGGGTGGCGTGATGGTGTACTCTACCTGCAGTGTATTGCCTAGTGAAAATGAAAAGCAAGTAGAACAATTCCTGCAAAAGCAGGAAGGCAAGTTTGAATTGCAAGAGCAACGTACCATGCTGCCAAGCGAAGGGTTTGATGGATTCTTTATGGCAAGGTTAAAGAAACTGAAGAGTTAATTGTTATCTGTTAATCAGTTGAAGCATTCCTTTGTGACTTAGCGCCTTTGTGGCCAAACAAAAACAGATCATTATGAAATTACTGCTATCGTTCAGTTTCCTTTTCATTGTTTCATCTTCTTTCGCACAACAACTAAAAACCTACGACCAATCTATTGATGGCACATCAGTTAGCTTTAAGATGATAGCCATACCCGCAGGGAAATTTCAGATTGGCAATAAAAAAAACAACGCTGCCGCGGATGAAACGCCACTAAAAGAAATCACGCTCTCTCCCTTCTGGATGTGTGATCATGAAGTAACGTTTGAAGAGTGGGACTTATACTTTAAGGATGTAACACTTCCGCAAAGCAAAGTGATTGACGGAGTAACGCGCGCCACACCACAATACATTGACCTCACCTGGGGCATGGGGCGAGATGCAAAGCAACCCACTAACAGTATGAGCCAGCAGGCCGCCATGATGTATTGCAAGTGGCTGTACAGCAAAACCGGTTTCTTCTATCGCCTGCCTACCGAAGCGGAATGGGAATATGCCTGCAAAGCCGGTGCTGCTCCTGACTTTGAGTTGAAAGCATTAGGTGATGCCGCTTACTTCAAAGACAACAGCGACAACAAATTTCACAAAGTAAAACAGAAGACGCCCAATGCATGGGGCCTGTATGATATGCTTGGCAATGTAAGTGAATGGACGATTGATCAATATGATCCTGCTTATTATCAAACGATAAAAAGCAAAGATCCGCTTACTACTCCGGGCTTCAAATATCCACGCACTACCAAAGGAGGTTCCTTCCAGGATGAAGCATCACAAGTGTACTGCGCCAACCGCACTCCTTCGGATGCCAAATGGAACCAGCGCGATCCGCAAATACCTAAAAGCAGGTGGTGGCTTACCGATGGCATGTTTGTAGGCATTCGCGTAGTGCGGCCAGCAAAGCAACCTTCTGCTGAAGAGATTCAGAAATTTTATGCTTTGTATTTGAAGTGAGTTTATTCAATTTTTTCAAATACCAGAAACGACTTATTTACTTCGAGGAAGTTAAAACCAATGTCTATAGTTATTGATTTCTGATCTAAAACATTAAAAGTATAATATCTTCCATCCGTTATTATGCTTTTTACCTTTTCTATTTCATCTTCTTTTGGAAGCTTACTAGGCTCAACATATAAAATGTTCTTTCTGTAATTCAAATTAAAACCACTATCTATTTTCTTTTCAACTAAAGTCCCTCGCCTCAGGTAATTCTGTAACAGAAACGCTTCTGACTTGGATAAAAAACAAAACTCGTTGCCACGTTGAAATTGAGAATAACGGATAACTCCATAAAAGGGTAAGGCGGATGCATCTAACTTATTCATTGCAACATCCTGAAACAAATATCTAAGTAAAGGGTATGCCCAAACAAGTTCATCAGGTCCAGATCTTGCGTAATCACGAACTGAATTTATGATTTCACCATCATTACAAAATGTTGTCGTTATCTGCTCATCATCGGTCCAACTGGCTGAATAGTTTCTTTTGAGATCCGCTACTTTTGCTTTTCTAAATTCATTTTCAATATTTAAAAACGTTTCTTTAGAAATATGACCGGTAAAGAATCCTAATTTATCCACATAATGCTCACCATAGAACTCGACCTCACCATTCTGCTCAATAAGAATGTTCATGATAGGACAAGAGCCAAAGCATCCCGAAGTTGAAAGTATGATCTGATCAAAATGAGGTTCTTTATCTAAATTATACACATACTTTTTAAAAGCCTCCTTAGTCCCATTCTTACCAAACAAGAACAAAGTGTCATTACTTAATCTATATGACCTTCCAGCACCCCAAACAGAATCTTCCAAATCATAAAAACTCAGCTTATCGTTTTCAATTTTGTACTTAGTTACCCTACCTATAAACTTTGGCTCATAATGAACGTCCCTATTTGTTACTTTTTTATAGTAACTCCTCTTTGTGTCAACAAGGCTATCATTCAGAAATGTATAAAACTTACTTCTGCGTTCGCCATGTGGAGGATCTGGGAATTCTCTCATCAAATCGATCTGTTCCCAGTCTCCGATTAACAATTGCTGAGGCTCCCTATTGCACGAAAAAAGGCAGAACGTAATTACTACCGATAGAAAAGATCTGATCACAGAATATTCCTTTTAAGATTTCAATTGAATCAATAATGCGAAGAGAATTAATTAAGTCACAGATTAAATCTAAAATAAAGCAGAATTTAGTAAATCCTATTGGTCTGTGTAAGATATTTCAATCAATACATTAATTTACATAAAACAAAAGCCTCACATTATAGATGACCGGGCAAAATAATTTCCTATCCCACCGCTACTTCAATCCACTTGCTGTAATCCTATCAGGTATACTCTGGTATTTTGCTGTTGACATTAGTGGTAGTTACGGCTGGCTACTTTGGATTGCTCCACTGCCGCTTTTAATCATTGCATTAAAGTCATCTGCACGAGTTACTTTTCTTTGCGCATTCATTGCTTACTTTATCGGCCGGTTAAGCTGGGTGCCTTACCTGATGCGAGTGCTTCCTGTTTTCCTTGTTCCCGTGTTCACTTTACTCATGCCACTGCTCTATGCATTCACATTGATGGGAATACGAAGAATAGTATTGAAATGGGATAACGCGTGGATGGTTTTAGTTTATCCCTCTTTCATCACTGCGGTTGAATTCATTGCCATGAGTTTCTCTGCCGATGGTACAGCAGGAAGTATTGCGTACACCCAATCCAATTATCTGCCCATCATTCAGATTGCCTCGGTTACTGGTATATGGGGTATTGTTTTCGTTACCGGATTATTGCCTTCTACCATTGCAGTGGCAATGCATTTAAAAGAGCGCAGGCAAAAGCAGAGGGCATTGCTGACCGGGACACTTTTGTTATTCATTATCGTGGGCTTTGGATGGATTCGGCTAAGCTTCGATCACAAAAGTACGTCCATCAAAACAGGGCTTACCGTGGCGGATGAGAGAATCCATCAGTTTCCTGCCACACCCGATTTCGACAAAGAGAAAGAAGTAGCAGAAGATTACATCAGGCAAATTAAAGCACTCGCTAATAAAGGAGCCACTGTCGTTCTCTTTCCGGAGAAAACAATCAATGCCACGTCTGCACAAAAAGATTCCATTCTCTATTTATTTAAGAAAGCAGCAACAGATTTAAATATCTCCATTGCCGGTGGCTTTACTATTTTCAAAGAGAAGTCAAAACAAAACCTGGTGCTCTTCTTCTCGTCCGATGGAAAGGTGCAGGAGTACATGAAGAACTTTCATGTGAATGGATGGGAAGATGAATTTGAGCGCGGTAAAGTAACAGGCAATCTGACCGGATTACCAGTAAAAAGCGGAATGGCCATTTGTAAAGACATGGACTTCCCGACATGGTTAAGGAAATACAGTGATGAAGATCTGTTGTTTGTTCCTGCATGGGATTTTGTCATCGATGGATGGCAACATGATCGCATGGCCGTGATACGCGGTGTCGAAAACGGATTTACATTAGTACGCGCTGCCCGGCAGGGACGCTTAACGGTAAGCGACTATAAAGGGAACATACTAGCAGAAGCGAATTGCGAAAGTGGAACATCGACTTCGCTATTGGTCCATGTTCCCGTTTACCACATCAGCACTATATATAGTCAGTGGGGCGATTGGTTGGGCATGCTCTGCGTGATTACAATTGTTGCTTTGTCTCTCATTCGCGCAAAGCGATAAAATAATTATTCGTCTGTTTCAGGCGCTGTCAAAGTTGTTCTGCTTTTTAATTAATGTTACCTTGATCAGCATCCCAACTACCCCTTCCATGAAGCTCACTATTCCACATTATTTATTCTTTGTTTCGATTCTTTTAATTGTTTCCTGTGGCACTCATTCACAGGAAAGTACAACGGAAGATTCTACCTATGCCAGTGCTGACTCCCTCACGAATAAAGAGACAGAAGAACTGATCACTTCATTGAAAGAAATAATTACATTATTACCTGAAGCAACATTTCCCATATCTTATACGGAAGAGAAAAATGATTTCAACAAATATGGAATGAACTTCGGCCCGGAGAATGGAATTCACCGATCATGCATTGCCTTACAGGGCATGTTGCCCGAAACACTTCGTTGTGGTAAGGGGGTGTATTTCACCTGGAAAAGTTCTTTCAATGGCTTTACATTGATTGATTTTGTTACCGTTGATACAAATGCCAAAGGAGAATGCATCCTTCATCATCTTGCCACTGTTAATGAGGAAGGTGTAATTATCGATACAAAGGCAGAGTGGGCAGGGGTGTATGCCATAGCAGTTGAAAATCCCAATGGCGAAGGAACAAGTACCGGAGTTGAATATACATCGGGTACAGTAGAAGCAGATCCTGTTACGCGAATCTCCTCTTATTCCCTGGATGGTGATGGCGATGTGGTTGAAATATCCCCCGATGGTCATTTCGTAGAACCAGGCCAGCTGTTTCTTAACGCTGAAACAGATTTAATGGGCGACACGACCGATTTGCATTAAGCTCTTTGTATAGAGATTTCCAACTTTTAAAAAGTTGAAACCCTCTCTCCCGGCTACTTACACGTGAGCCACCTGTATCCTTTTACTCGCTATTCATCAACTATATCGATTGTTTTCAGAAAAAAGCGATAAATTCAGGCTCCTAAAAATCCATCTTATGAAGCCAACACGCAGAGATTTTATTAAACAGACCACCCTTGCAGCCGGATCATTAATGGCGATGCCAATGATTGGCAATGCGGAGTTTTTCCATACTTCCGTGGACGACACCATTAAAATTGCGCTGATCGGATGTGGTGGGCGCGGCACGGGTGCGGCATTGCAGGCACTACTGACCAAACAAAATGTAAAGCTCGTTGCCATGGCCGATGCCTTTCGTGACCGGCTTGATGAATGTTATACTAACCTGATGGCGGATGACCTCACTGATATAAACGGTGTGGCAGGATCAGTAAAAAACAAAGTGGCTGTTACCGATGCTACCAAGTTCGTTGGCTTCGATGCCTATCAGAAAGCAATGGCATTAGCCGATGTGGTTATCCTTACTACACCTCCCGGCTTTCGTCCTGTTCATTTTGAAGAAGCAGTAAAGCAGGGCAAGCATATTTTTATGGAGAAGCCTGTTGCTACCGATCCTGCCGGTATCAAACGCGTGCTCGATGCAGCGCAGATAGCCAAACAGAAAAAACTCAATGTGGTGGTTGGGTTACAGCGTCATTATCAAAATTCTTACCGTGCGCTGTATGGCAAGCTAAAGGAAGGCATGATTGGCGATATCACTTCAGCACAGGTATGGTGGAACAACGAAGGCGTATGGATGAATCCGCGCAAAGCAGGACAAACTGAAATGGAATACCAGATGCGCAACTGGTACTACTTCAACTGGATTTGTGGCGATCACATCGTAGAGCAACATATTCATAACATGGATGTGATGAACTGGTTTAAAGGAGAGTTTCCTGTGAAGGCACAAGGTATGGGTGGACGCGAGGTACGCAAAGGAAAAGAGTATGGCGAAATCTTTGATCACCACTATGTGGAATATCAATATGCAGACGGCTCCATTATGAACAGCCAGTGCCGCCACATTAAAGGCACCATGAGTAAAGTGGATGAGTTGATTGTAGGAACAAAAGGAAACATCAACTGCGGTGCGATGAATATCACCGATCGCAAAGGCAAGGTTTTATTCCAGTTTGATAAGGAAAAAGAAAACAATCCGTACCAGACCGAGCATGATGAACTGTTTGCTGCCATCGCAAAGAAAGAATACAAGTTTGCCGATGCCGAACACGGAGCAAAAACTACCATGACTGCTATACTGGGAAGACTGGCAACCTATAGCGGCCAGGTAGTAGAGTTTGACAAAGCATTGAACAGCGGCCTGTCATTACAACCTTCCACCTATGCTTGGAACGCAGACATGCCTGTGAAGCCCAATGCAGACGGCTATTATCCCATAGCTATACCTGGCGTGACGAAGTATTTTTCGTAATAAGATTCATCAAATTGATTCATTAAAGAAGTCACACTACCAGTGACTTCTTTTTTTTCCATGCTGTCCATGCTGGGGCTGACTAAAAAGCCAAGATTTCAAAAAGGTAAAAGATTTAGGATTCAGTTCAGGTGAACCCAGTTTCACAATTGATATGCTGTCTGTTTCAGAGCTATTCTTGACACGGCATGGTAATTCTGTTGTTAAGCAGCCTTCTTGAGGCCATGAAGATGGATCTTTCGTAGATTGTGTGCCATGGCAATGAAATTGATTTCGGTTTTTACTTTATGCAATCCCCTTACGTGAAAACGTCTGAAGCCCATGTTGTGCTTTATGT
>NNBV01000194.1_pt1 | contig 38204 bp, 33 predicted proteins | sample 1173771 | NCBI WGS metagenome assembly NNBV01 (sample SAMN07173938, study PRJNA388173) | plant metagenome | isolation source: symbiotic tissue sample KVS11 | place: Norway: Troms, Kvaloya island | reverse complement strand
ACTTTAGGTTCTGTGTTTATGCCAGAAAAATATGAAGTTATGAGAATTAATAGTTCTAAATTTAGAATAATGGATAAAGAAGAATCAATTATTGGGACAAAAATAAAATAATAATTGGAAAATGGTAAGTAAGTAGACGCAATTAAATATAAGATGTCATTGCGAGCGGAACGAAGTGAAGCGTGGCAATCTCAATCTTTGCGATTGCTTCTCTTCGAGACGCTCCGCGAACACTTTGTTCGCAATGACGAACTATCTTATATTTATTTAGCTCCACCTACTTAAGTAAGGGCAAATAATTATAAAATCTCATGTTTTTATATGAATATATTGGTGTTGAATGCCGGATCGAGCAGTCAAAAGAGTTGTCTGTATAAAATTGTCGATGAAGCTCTCCCCACCCAAGCACCCCAACCCCTTTGGGAAGGAAAAATCAACTGGACTCAAGATCGGGGTGTGGCAGAAATTGAGGTGAAAACTCTTACGGGTGGAACGCTGCAAGAATCAATCTCTGGTGATTCCCCAAAGGAGCATCTCAATTATATGCTCCATACACTTAGTCATGGTGCTACTAAGGTAATTGATCAGTTGTCAGAAATCGATGTGGTGGGGCATAGGATAGTACATGGTGGACAGGATTATCGAGATCCTGTGGTGATTACGGAGAGTGTAAAAAAGGCGATCGCTCGGATGTCTAACCTTGCTCCAGCACATAATCCAGCCGCTTTGTTAGGCATAGAATCAATTGAAAGCATCTTAGAAAATGTTACTCAAGTAGCAGTCTTTGATACCGGATTTCATGCCAGTCTACCCGATGCAGCAGCAATTTATCCCGGCCCATATCAGTGGGTAGAGCAAGGTATTCGTCGCTACGGGTTTCATGGTATTAGTCATCAATACTGTTCTCAACGTGCTACTCAAATTCTCGGTCGAGATGCTTCATCTGAGCGGTTAATTACCTGCCATTTGGGCAATGGTTGCTCTTTAGCGGCAATTAAAAACGGCCGCAGTATTGATACCACAATGGGATTCACGCCTCTAGAAGGATTAATGATGGGTAGTCGTTCTGGTTCAATTGATCCGGGGATTTTGATTTACCTGTTGCAGTACTGCGATTACTCCATTGAAAGCTTGGATCATCTATTAAATAAAGCTTCTGGATTAAAGGGAATTTCGGGTGTATCTAGCGATATGCGTGAGGTGAGAGAAGCGATCGCTCAAGGTAATTCCCGCGCTCAACTAGCATGGGATATCTACGTACATCATTTGCGTTCTGGTATCGGTGCAATGCTTGCTAGTTTGGGCGGATTAGATACTTTAGTGTTTACAGCAGGCGTGGGGGAACATTCTCCACAAATTCGCCAAGCCGCCTGTGAAGCCTTTGGTTTTTTGGGATTGAAACTTGACCTTGAGAAAAATCAACAGCAGCCTGTGGATGAGGATATTGCTACACCTGATTCAGCAGTACGGGTATTAGTTATTCATACTCAAGAAGATTGGGCGATCGCTCAACAGTGTTGGCAACTTTTGCAAAAATAAAAGAGAAGTTTTAAATTCTGTTTAATTTAAGTTTTTTAGGAAGCGACGCATAATCAGTTTCCCAACTCGTGGCCCTATAAAATGTAAAATTGACTCCGCAAGTTTGGGTGCAATAAGTGACAAAAATGGCAATAATAAGGCTTTAACATTACTAAAACCACTAATAGCAACAACAACAACGTTAGGAATGAGACAAATGAGTGTCCATGTAAACCAATTTATAAATTTAGAGTTGATAGAAGTACGTCTTTGAAGTTGATTGACAAGCACATAGCGGGTAATCACAAATAATATAGTGAATCCGATGCAAGCAAATATTGAGAGCATCAAATTTGCTGGATAAATATTGTAAGCTACTAAACCAGCAGTGAACAGCGAAGCTAACTCCCAAACTAGTAGATTTAGATTTGTCCGAAAACAATTTAGTAGTTGTTCAATCAGCCAATAATGAGCCGATACAATTGTTGAACAGTTGGAATTTTGCATAAAATCCCACTTGATTTTGTGAAATATATCGCCATGAAGAAGGACGGTGCTTTGCAAAATAATATCTTGATATTCATAAGCATCTGAAGCTGATTGAGCCTGCTTATAATAAGAATTAAAGGTGAGTCCAGAATTTAAATTTATTTTGCTCTGTGTGTTTTTACTCAGAAAAGATTTAAAAATATTGACTACAATAATAAGGTAAAAAAACTTATTAAACTGCTTTTCAGTAGTTTCTTTATTGTTTCCAGGTACATGATTATTGCTGAAGCAAGTGTAATACCAGAGAGGAATTATTAACTCTGGCGGAATATACAGAGAAACACCAGTTTTTTGTGCTTGCTGAATCTGTTCTACAACTGTCTGATTTAGGTAAAAACTACACTGTGATTGCTCAAACTTAAGTTCAAAGCGATCGCCCTGAGGAACTTGTAGAGAAAGAGAGAGCACAATATCAGCTTGATTATTATCTATTTTTGTTATATCAGCGTTTATCATCGAGATAAATTTGCGAGACCCTGTACCAAATTAATTAAAAAACTAAATGTTCCACGCCACTGCTTCTCGCCAGAAACTACCCCTTGATTATGTGTATTAATTATTAAGTTTTTAGCGTCTTCAGATAAACTAAACAGTTCTTTATGGTAACGAGTGATAATATCTCCATCTAACTGCATAACAGTTTGGACAAAAATAATATCAGTTTTTGTACTTGTAACGTTACCACCATCAAGTGCAGCTTTCAGTTCAGCCATTTTACGTAAAGTACGAACAAATTTATCATTATCTAAAAGTTTTTGAATTTCTTTAAAACTTTCAATCCAATCATCTTGATCATTTTCATCTTTGTCATCTAGAACAGGAGTTGGAGCAGGTAGTATTGGTTTAGCTAGTTTCACGTTCTTTGAAGCGGCTTCAACTAGGTTTGTTTGACGTTTTTTCGCCTCCTCAAGGTTCTCACGATATCGTTTTACCCTCTCATCCTGCGGATTATAAAAACCTGAACCTTCCTCAAGAAGAAGGTAAAAATATTCTCTTTCAATTTGGTCAAATAAACTTCTATAACGTTTACGTAATTCTTGAGCTTGAGAACCTTCTTTTGGAATCCCTTTTGCCTCAAAGTAATCGGGATCATGTATAGAATAAATTTCTTGATATGCCTCCCAAGCATTAAACTTTGACGCATTAATTCTATCCACAACCATCGTATTCACTTCTAAGGCTGTGATGTCAGAAACTAATGTCTGTACCGACGATACTAAATTGTTTAACAAGCCTCTAGCTTTGTTTTCAATATTTTGGGGTTGAGCATCATTTGGGTTTAGAGTCTGAGTACCATTTCGGCCTTTAGTTTGCATCTCATTAGGCATAGTGTCACCCTCTTATCAGTACTGGTCAATATTTCTGTAGCTTTGTCTTGATAGGTAGAAGAAAATAAACCTCAAGATTAGGCTAGGTTACTTTCGGTGTTTTAGTTTAACTGTGCAATTAAAAAATAATGCTTACAGTTGTGGTTTTTTATGAGATTTAACGATTTCCATCAAAAACCCATATAATTTTTCCACACTTTCTATATTCTTTTGAATGATCTCTCGACCGTCTTTAACTTGAGTTAAGTGAAATTCGCGAATTTCTTTATAGGGGCCGCTATCAGTAAATTGACTACCGATTTCATTTTGGATATCGCCCTTAACAAGATTAATTCGGGTATAGATTCGATTGCCTGGTTTGGCAGATGCCGATGTTATTTCATTTTGTGACTGTTCAGATGACTCTGCAACCCAAGTAGTGATTTTTAAATCAATAACTTCAACGATTACTGTTTTGATAGCATCAATAATTTGGTCAACATCTAGTCCCTTTTTATCAGTATTAAGATTATTGACTATTGATTTAAAATCATTATCTTTTGCACTAACAGCTAGTCCATTACTTTCCAAGTTATCCGTAATTGAAGGATTTACAGTATTTACCATAATTTTCTGGGGGTGAAAGGTTTAAATTTCAACAAAATCTTATTTTAAATGATGTTTGAAATTTTACCATCTTTACTTAATAAAACTAAGTAAAATCAAGGAAAATTAATAATTTCCGAACTTCTTGCTCAACAAAAGTAAAGTTGGGATTTATGTGAGTTATTTTTATCTGGCAAGAGAAAATAATTGACTAGATATTGCAAATAAAAAAGCGTAGATGTTACTCTGTAACACTTAAGTATATTAGTGCTTTATAATACTCAATAGGTTGGACTTGATTTACCAAAATACCTGTTTTTGGTTTTGCTTGAGGAAAGATAGACTCATTCACTGTTATTTATTGCCAAAGAGTAGGGGCTTGCGAGCAAACATCGCAATATATGCAAACTTCTCTGCTTGACCCTACACCAGCACTAAACTCTTTTGATTCAAAGTTTTTTTATCTATTTGGTCATGGATGCTTTCTTGTAACTATACAACTGAGTAATTTTACATAAAGTATATTATATATAATGAGTTGTTTCTATTTGGAAAAACAAGAAAAATATGTTGTTATCGCGTAAAACTATTGCTACACCTTTTGTGATTTGTGTGTGTCTTTTAGCAGTTGCCTTGATTCAATTACCTCAACTGCAAAAGCTGATAAATAGCAAACAATCTGCCTCTTTAGAAACTCTAGAGAAAGAAATAAAATCTGAAAATATTCGTCTTACTTTTCTCAAGGAAATGCCTAGTTTTGGTTATAATAACTTGATCGCAGATTTGGTATACCTGAATTTTTTACAGTATTTTGGAGATGATGAAGTTCGGGATAAAACAGGTTACAGTTTAAGTCCAGAATATTTTGAAGTCATTCTAGAACGTGACCCACGATTTTTAGCAGCGTATCGTAGTCTTTCTGTCAGTACTTCATTGTATGCTGCCATGCCAGAAAGAGCGATCGCACTATCAGAGAAAGGCTTAAAATCACTATCTCCCTGGGTTCCCGAAAAATCTTATTACGTGTGGCGTTATAAAGGAGTTGATGAGTTATTATTTTTAGGCAACGCTAAAGCTGCCCAACAGTCTTTTGCAACGACGGCAAACTGGGCTGGCAACTTTTCCGACGCAGAGAGTCAGCTTATAGCTAATGCTTCTCAAAGAACTGCTGAATTTTTGAGTCGAAATCCTAACAGTAAATATGCTCAAATTGCTACCTGGTCAATAGTTTTAAGTAATCATGTTGATGAGAGAACTCAGAAACGCGCAATTAGGGAAATCGAAGCTTTGGGAGGAAAAGTAATTACAACTCCTGAAGGCACTAAAAAAATTATATTTCCCCCAAAAGATTAAATTTTTATTCTTAAAGGTTTGCTGTACGTATAGTAGATAATTCTATCGCCCAATCGGTTTAAAAGTTTTCACGTATGATTAAGTAGGACAAGACTGATGTCAATACAATTGGCAGAATATGACTTTCAAATATTAGGGTGTTTTCCTATTATTTTCCAGTTGCGCCCTCATCTTGATCAGGCTAAGTTTGTAGAACAAGTTCGATATCAAATGGAAGAAGGATATCAACTTGCATTCTTAGAAGTAGAAAAGCAAGCTGTAGCGGTCGCTGGATTTCGCATTTCTAATTGTTTAGCATCGGGAAAGTTTTTATATATTGATGATTTAGTTGTTGATGAGTTGAAGCGATCGCACAGCTATGGTAAACAGTTATTTCAGTGGCTAATTGAATATGCCAGCAATCATGACTGTAAACATCTGAGTCTGGATTCTGGCGTTCAGCGATTTGCAGCCCACAGATTTTATCTCATGCAACGTATGAGTATTACAAGTCATCACTTTTCAATGGAGTTGTAGCAATAAGTAATTTGGTTGTGACAAATAATATTTTTTGGTATGACGGTAAATTAATTCATTCCCAAACCCTAGAATTAAACATTAACGATCCGGGTTTACTTTATGGGGCGACTGTTTTTACAACATTGCGGGTTTATCAGAACTCGCTAGATAATAATTTAACTAATTGGCAAGCACACTGCGATCGCTTACTTTTCTCAATCCAAACTTTTGGCTGGCAGCAACCAGACTGGAACCGTCTGCGTCAAGGCGCTCAAATTCTCCTCGCACACTTCCCCGTTCTCAGAATTACCCTCTTTCCCGATGGACGGGAATGGATAACTGGCAGATTATTACCACAAGATTTGACAGAAAAACAAAAAACTGGTGTTGTATGTGCCGTTGCTAGTCCTGAATTTTATCGCTCTCTCCCCTCTCATAAAACTGGAAATTATTTGAGTGCTTGGTTGGCAAAAACTAGTTTAGATGCTCAAGAAGCAATATTAGTTGATGATCAAGGAAATTGGCTAGAAACCAGTACAGGCAACCTTTGGGGATGGTGCGATCGCACTTGGTACACGCCACCAATAAAAGCCGGAATTTTGCCGGGAATTGGGCGATCGCAACTTGTAAACTGGTTGCAAAACCACCAGCAGCCAGTGCGAGAAGAAACTTGGAGTGCCGAGTTAGTCCAGAGATTTGAAGCGATCGCCTACACTAATAGTGTGGTAGAGATTATTCCCATTCATACCGTTAATCAGCCTTCAGGGTCGCTACAATGTAATCCCCACCATCATAGTTTTCAGCTAATAAGGGAGCTTTTTTTAGCATGACAGGCACGCCAAATTTGTTATATCTTAAGATAAGTTAACATAATTCTTAATAATCACCTTTCCGAGCAGAGAAGCTAGGCGATTGCGCGAAAAATACCGGAGGATAGACCTTAGTGAATAAAAGATGGAGAAATGCAGGGCTGTACGCGCTGCTGTTTATTGTCGTAATTGCGCTGGGAACAGCATTTTTTGACAAACAACCCCAAAGCAGAGAGACATGGCGATACAGTCGCTTTATTCAAGAAGTTCAGCAAGGCAGAGTAGAAAAAGTCAGTTTGAGTGCAGACCGCTCTACAGCACTGGTTACACCCAAATATGACCCGGCTAAACGGATTGTTACCTTAGTCAACGATCCAGACTTGATTAATACTCTGACTTCTAAAGGCGTTGATATTTCTGTATTGCCCCAAACCGACGAAGGATTTTGGTTTAAGGCTCTGAGCAGCTTATTTTTCCCTGTATTGCTTTTGGTTGGTTTATTCTTCTTGCTACGTCGCGCTCAAAGTGGCCCAGGCAGCCAAGCGATGAACTTTGGCAAATCCAAAGCCAGAGTGCAAATGGAACCCCAAACTCAGGTGACATTTGGCGATGTTGCTGGTATTGACCAAGCCAAGTTGGAATTAAACGAAGTCGTAGACTTTCTGAAAAACGCTGATCGCTTTACTGCCGTTGGTGCAAAAATTCCTAAAGGTGTGTTGTTAGTTGGCCCTCCTGGTACAGGTAAAACCCTCTTAGCTCGGGCTGTAGCTGGTGAAGCAGGTGTACCTTTCTTCTCAATCTCCGGTTCAGAATTTGTGGAAATGTTCGTCGGTGTGGGTGCATCCCGCGTCCGCGATTTGTTTGAACAAGCTAAGACTAATGCTCCTTGTATCGTCTTCATCGATGAAATTGACGCTGTAGGTCGTCAACGGGGTGCAGGTTTAGGTGGTGGTAACGATGAGCGGGAACAAACCCTCAACCAGTTGCTCACAGAAATGGACGGCTTTGAAGGTAATACTGGCATCATCATTATTGCTGCTACCAACCGTCCTGATGTCCTAGATGCAGCCTTGTTGCGTCCTGGTCGCTTTGACCGTCAAGTTGTGGTAGACCGTCCCGATTACGCCGGACGCAGCGAAATCCTCAAGGTACACGCCCGTGGCAAAACCTTGGCGAAAGATGTGGACTTGGATAAAATTGCTCGTCGCACCCCTGGATTTACTGGCGCAGATTTATCCAACCTGTTGAATGAAGCCGCAATTTTGGCAGCACGTCGGAATTTGACTGAAATTTCGATGGATGAAATCAACGACGCGATTGATCGCGTATTAGCTGGGCCAGAGAAGAAAGACCGAGTAATGAGCGAAAAGCGCAAAACCTTGGTGGCATATCACGAAGCTGGTCACGCCTTAGTTGGTGCTTTAATGCCAGACTATGACCCAGTGCAAAAGATTAGCATCATTCCTCGCGGTCGTGCAGGTGGTTTAACTTGGTTTACCCCCAGCGAAGACCGGATGGACACTGGTTTGTACAGCCGCGCTTATCTGGAAAATCAGATGGCTGTAGCTTTGGGTGGTCGGATTGCTGAAGAATTAATCTTTGGTGAAGAAGAAGTTACTACTGGTGCTTCTAACGACTTACAACAAGTCGCACGGGTTGCGCGTCAGATGATTACCCGATTTGGGATGAGCGATCGCTTAGGCCCTGTTGCCCTTGGTCGTCAACAAGGTAATATGTTCCTCGGACGGGATATCATGTCAGAGCGCGATTTTTCTGAAGAAACCGCCGCCGCTATTGATGAAGAAGTCCGCAAACTTGTAGATGTAGCCTATAGACGCGCCAAAGAAGTATTAGTGGGCAACCGCCACATTCTAGATCAGATAGCGCAAATGTTAGTTGATAAAGAAACGGTAGACGCCGAAGAGTTGCAAGAAATTCTATCGAATAACGATGTGACAACCGCAGCGTTTGCCTAATTTAATCAGAAGTACATCCGTAGGGGCACGGCATGCCGTGCCCCTACACCTTGCGATTTAACTGCATCTGAATATCAAAAGCCCGGCCATGAAGACCGGGCTTTTAATCCGAAATGGGGTTATATTCCCCGCAGGTTAGTTATAGAGTTTCAGTATAAATCGCTAATCTAATAGAGACTACCACCTGGGCATAATCAATTCCGGAAAATTAGAAAAATTTTTGTAGACACACAACTTTTATTTACGCCAGAAGAAGCTGCCCAAATATTGGTACAAAAATTGCACTAACTCAGAATATATCCTGATTTTTTATCGTAAAAACTAGAAATTAAGGTAATTCGGAGATTTTACGAATTACCCTGATTGTGATTAAGACAAAAGAATCTATGCATTCTGTGGCACACCCCTTACAGCGATCAAATAGATAACTTTCTAAATCTTTATAAGACTAGGCTCAATAGTGACTGGATAATCAACCAGTCGTCGATCTTAAACTCTGGATGTCGGTTTCAAAAATAGCCACGCCACAAAGAACGTAGCAGCCGTGAATAGTTGCGTCAAATCCAAAGCAGATAGATAGCCATCTGCAAATGAAGCAATACTGCGATCGGTAATGCCAAATACCCAAGATGACAGCCCAAACAGCCAAATCCCATTCTTGAGATTTCCGACAAATTCCTTAGAGTCTGATGGTTGCTGGTCTTTCATAATCTTCTGCTCCGTTGGTGAAGAATTTGGTGATTGATGCGAAATACCTGTCACTGGGAATTTTTCTAAGTTCTGGCGCTAAATTTACACTTCCTATTAATAATATTAATAAATATTTCACCTACTTGACTTCACTGCCAAAAGGTACATCTTATAATCATGACATTCCTCCTTTGGTTGTGTCACCTCCGACGGAGGGTAATGCGTTAAGTTCTCAGCTTTACAGCGTCGGCTTTAAATGCTGAGATTACATTATCTTTAAATAACTATATAAATATTTATTTATATTTAGTATTAAGTACTCCATAGGATAGATGCGTTTGCAGGAATTATTTAGATTTAAATGCATATATACTTCGTAGGGGTACACAGCTAGCTGTGTGCACCCACGTAAAAGACTCTTAGAGTGTTCCAAAAAATAAATGATCCAAAACCTACCTGTCATTGCTTCGCTTCCCTCTCTACGAGACGCTACGCGAACGCAATGACAATTGGGCATTTTTTTACTTGGAGTACTCTTAATAAAATAAATATCCCATTAATTCCGGTCAACACTGCAATGATTGCTTCACCCAAAACGTTCTGGTAAGTGAGAGGCATGGGGGAGTACCCGATTTGAAACTTATGCCTTGTTAACGGTGTAGCAAAGTCAATAATCATTCCCAATGTCCAAAATCCGAACCGCTAAGGAATGATGTACAAATACTCATATTAACCAAAAGAAAGCTGCGATCGCAAAACCTCTAGCCTAGCGATTAGTCAAAGGACAAGCTGAAGAAATATGGATACTAGCACGGCTCGACCAAGAACATCGGAAATTACAAAACCATTCTTCCAATTACAGAGCCATATTTTGAGTAGCTAGGTTTTAAGAATGGAGCTAAGCGGATTCGAACCGCTGACCCCCTCAATGCCATTGAGGTGCGCTACCAACTGCGCTATAACCCCTTAAAATCCATTATATATGATGGCTTAATTCTTGGTACTTTGTCAAGCTTCTTGTAGAAACTAAATTTTAAATATCTTCTCTAGCACTAAGCACTCTCTATGACACTTGCAACAAATAGGTCATACAGTGCCCCATCAAAAAGTAAACTACTAACATGGCAGCAGCAGCCAGAGCAACTAATGTACCAGCCAACATGAGAGAAAATTCTTTACTCTCATAGGCTTTTTCCATTAAATGCAGCGACCACGCCACCAGGGCGACATCGAAAAGTAAAATAGGAAGCAACATATTTTTTAATATTTGTTAATACTTGTAAAATAATATTAACACCCTTTTAGAGAAGTGTGCCTAACCTAAGATAGATGTCATTAAGCGGGAAATAGTGGATCAGGAGAGTGTTCTTATTGGCACATTGCGATCGCGCAAATAATTTTTGATTTCTGCTACGCTTAATTGCCCGTAATGTAACAGGGATGCGAGTAATGCTGCTTCAGCTTTGCCTTCAGTTAGGGCTGTGTAGATATGTTCACAATTACCTGCACCACCAGAAGCAATAACTGGAATTTCTACAGCATCGGCAATTGCCCGTGTGATCTCGATGTCGTACCCAGCCTGGGTTCCATCAGCATCCATACTTGTCACTAGTAGTTCACCGGCACCCCGTTTTTCAACTTCTTGTGCCCACAGTAGAGCATCTAAGCCTGTATTTTCCCTGCCACCCCGCACATACACATCCCAACCTGGATTCTCCGGGTTATTTCTGCGTCTGGCATCAATAGCAACAACTATGCACTGATTACCAAAGCGATCGCTGGCCCGATTAATCAAGTCTGGATCACGCACCGCCGCAGAATTAATACTAACCTTATCTGCGCCCGCTCGTAACAAAGCTTTAACATTTTCTAAGGATTGAATGCCACCACCTACAGTCAATGGAATAAAGACCTGTTCAGCAGTCCGGTAGACCACATCTAAAATTGTAGCTCGGTCTTCATGAGTAGCTGTAATATCCAGAAATACTAACTCATCAGCACCGGCTTCGTTGTAAACCTTGGCCAGCTCTACCGGATCGCCTGCATCTTGGAGATTGACAAAGTTAACTCCTTTTACAACCCGTCCCGCCTTCACATCTAAGCACGGTAAGATTCTTTTAGATAACATAATAACTTTTGTACTTCTGGGTAATTGACCGGAATTTAAATTTTAAATTGGCGCGGGTATTCTCAAACGAAAATTTTCACGGGCATTGGGCATTGCTTATTCTCCTTGTCCCCCTCATCTCCCCCTGCTCCCACACTCCCCACTCACTAGTCCCCTTAAAAGTAGATAGCTGAATTATGGCGATAATCTCCTCGAAAAAACAGCCTCCAGAACCCAACGGAGAACCAAAGCAGCGTCGAGAGTTGGCGAAAACTGCATCCACAGACAATATTTTGAAGCCTGAAGCTGCTATTGATGAGCAAGAACAGCAAGAAGAAGGTATTCGACCACACCGATTTGCTGATTACATTGGACAAAAAGATTTAAAGGATGTGCTAGATATTGCCATCAAAGCAGCCAAGTCTCGTGGTGAGGTGCTCGATCACTTGCTGCTGTATGGGCCACCGGGGTTGGGCAAAACCACAATGGCAATGATTTTAGCATCGGAAATGGGGGTAAATTACAAAATTACCAGTGCACCAGCTCTAGAACGTCCACGAGATATTGTCGGGCTACTGGTGAACATGAAACCAGGTGACATCTTATTTGTGGATGAAATTCATCGCCTCTCGCGGATGACGGAGGAAATTCTCTATCCGGCTATGGAAGATTATCGCCTAGATATTACTATTGGTAAGGGTTCCAGCGCCCGCATCAGAAGTTTGCCACTGTCAAAGTTTACCCTAGTTGGGGCTACAACCCGTGTGGGTGCTTTAACTTCACCACTGCGCGATCGCTTTGGTTTAATTCAAAAACTCCGATTTTACGAAGTTGACGAATTGACTCAGATTGTACTGCGAACCGCTCAATTACTCAAAACCCCTATTACAGAAGATGGTGCCACAGAAATTGCCCGTCGTTCACGCGGGACGCCACGGATTGCTAATAGATTACTAAAACGGGTACGTGATTATGCGGAGGTGAAAATATCTGGTGAGATTAATGAAAGTATCGCATCTGAAGCATTGCAACTATTCCAAGTAGATCCTTGCGGTTTAGATTGGACAGACCGCCAGATGCTAAGTGTGATAATTGAACAATTTAACGGCGGGCCAGTGGGGTTAGAAACAATGGCAGCAGCAACGGGTGAAGATACTCAAACAATTGAAGAGGTGTACGAACCTTACCTCATGCAAATTGGGTATTTAACTCGAACTCATCGTGGAAGGATGGCGACTAAGGCTGCATATAAGCATTTGGGATTTACGCCGCCTAATGAACAATTATCGTTGCTTTGACACTCTTAAACTTGAGATGAAGTAAATTACTGGGGTGCAGGAGAAGGGTTAGTGGAATTAGGGAAAGCTATTTTTTTTAAGTCTACTAATTGCTTTTCAAGTGTCTTGTTTTGTTTATTTAAGGTTGATACTTCCGCCCTCAAGTTTCCTAGCAACTCTTTGACATTAGCTAAATCTTGCGTTTCGCCTTTAAGACCTTGAGGGCCTATTTCACCTTTAAGACCTTGAGGGCCTGGTTCACCTTTAAGACCTTGAGGGCCTGGTTCACCTTTAAGACCTTGAGGGCCTGGTTCACCTTTAAGACCTTGAGGGCCTATTTCGCCTTTAAGACCTTGAGGGCCTATTTCGCCTTTAAGACCTTGAGGGCCTATTTCGCCTTGAATACCTTGGGGGCCTGGTTCACCTTTCAATTCCTCAAGACTTGGCAACTTTGATATTAATTCAGAAGTGATTACACCTTGATTTTCTAAATCAGCAACTTGCCGTGCAATTTGCAAGTTTAGCCTAGCCATTTCTGGTGTACACACCTTAGACAAGTCTGGTGGTAACTTTACTGGGTTATCGTTTTTACTTCTAAAAGATTGGGCTACATTTGTAACTGATTTAGCGGCACTAATTGTTCCTAATATAATTAAAAGAATGACAATTCCATTCAAAACTACAACGCTGATATTGCCAGAATCAATGTTTAATTTTAGGTATCTGACGTAATCACGTCCAACTTGAATTAAGTTCTTTCCTGCGCTTCCAACTTGAGATCCATTATGCTGGGAAGGTGGTTTATCTAAAGTCATTGTTAACCCCTCCTAAATAAAAGTGGAACTAGATAAGAGTGTTTTTATTTTTTGATTACAATTAACTACTTAGATGATTGTGGTGTGGAAGTCCCTGTTATATCAATTCCCACTGGTACTTTTCCATCTAGACGAAGCATAACAGATGCACCAATAGCTAATATGGCAATAAAAATGACTGAAATCCACACACTGATTCTGGTATTAGTCGTCTGAGTATAGTCTCTACCGACCTGAAGGACATTCCCCTTATTGGTTTTAGCTTCTTGATTTTGGTGATTGTAATTTGAATCGTTACTCATAACTTTTAACCATTAATAATAATGATGAAGGTTGTTCGGATTAGTCTTACCTTTGGAGGTATAGAGTAGTCTACAAGATGAAGTCAGCCATTTTCGGATTTCTTACCAGACATTTTTATAAAAGTTAACTCTTCTTCGTTGTCCTGATTTTTTCTAGCAACAAGAAGACTTAAATGACTAAAAGAGAATGCAATGTCTGCGGCAAGCTACTACAGGTCTATACACAATTGATAACTGTTTAGGGTAGGCATAGAATTTTTTCTTTTAAAAGTGGCAATAATGGATAATCACAGTTATTGGCTGTATCATTTTTTACTGCAAAAAGAGGTTGTCAAAATACTACCGGGTAAAAAATGTTAAACGTTAGTAAAAAAAATCTTATTTTTTGCACTATCCTAAATGGGGAGAATACTTTAATTTCCTGATTTCTTAACTAACTGTTGCACGACAAATAAGTTATCGCGATGATAAGTTGTGGATTTTAAACCACAGATAAACATAGATAAACCCAGATGATTAAGTTAATTGGTATTTTTCTGAGTCTGTTACTTGTGTTTGGCTGGGGTACACCAGTCATGGCACAATCTCAAATGTCCAACAACATTACTGAAGAACAGTTAAAACAAGGTGATGAGTGGGCAAATCAAGCGTTTACAGCGACGAATCAAGGTGATTTTGCGACGGCTGAAACTTACTGGACAAAGATTATTGAGCAATTTCCTACTAATGCCGGGGCGTGGAGTAACCGGGGAAATTCGCGGGTGAGTCAGAATAAGTTACAAGAGGCGATTGCAGATTATAACAAAGCCATAGAACTAGCGCCAAATGTCACCGATCCATATTTGAATCGGGGGGCGGCATTGGAAGGGATGGGAAAATGGGATGATGCGATCGCAGATTATAATCATGTCTTAGAACTCGATCCTAACGATGCGATGGCGTATAACAATCGCGGAAATGCCAAAACAGGTTTAGGAAAATGGGATGCTGCGATCGCAGACTACAAAAAATCTAATGAGATAGCCCCGAATTTTGCCTTTGCCCGTGCTAACTACGCCCTTGCTCTTTATGAAACTGGTCAAAAAGAGCAAGCAATCCGCGAAATGCGAAATATTGCCCGTAAATACTCCAAATTTGCTGATGTGCGTGCCGCCCTCACAGCTGCATATTGGGTAAATGGAGAACAAGGTGAAGCCGAAAGCAACTGGGTAGCAGCCTATGGGCTAGATAGCCGCTACAAAGATATCGACTGGGTAAAAAATATCCGCCGTTGGCCTCCCAGCCTAGTTACAGCTTTGGATAAGTTCTTGAAAATCCAGTAAGCACTTCTAACTCAACAAGAATTACTTTTCTTTGCCTATCTAGCTGTTTTCTGGTATACATCATTGTAAATAACCAGAAGCAGGAACTATGACTCATTTTGGACTGATTTGTCCAGCATCAACTGGTCATCTCAACACAATGCTTCCCTTGGGAAAAGAACTGCAAAGTCGGGGTCATCAAGTTACCCTATTCAGCTTTTCCGATGCTCAACCAAAGACACTAGCCGCAGGATTAGAATTTAGGGCGATTGGCGAATCTCAGTTTCCTTCTGGGGTAACATCAGAATCCTTAGCTAAGTTGGGGAAGTTGAGTGGACTTGCTGCATTGAAATATACCGTCAATCTGCTCAAAGAAGGGGCAGATGTTATGCTCAGGGATGCGCCACCAGCAATTAAAGAAGCGGGTGTGGAGGCACTTTTAGTAGACCAAGTTACGCCAGAGGGGGGAAGTGTCGCAGAATTTTTAGGGCTTCCCTTTATTACTGTTTGCAGTGCTGTAGTACTTAATCGAGAAGAGAGTGTTCCCCCGTTTATCACAAACTGGGGCTATAACCGAGCTTGGTGGGCACAACTGCGTAACAAAGTGGGTTATAAGTTGTTAGATCGCATCGGCAAACCAATTAGAGAGGTAATAGCCGACTATCGCCGAGAGTGGAAGTTACCCCCACAGTTCACTGCCAATGAAAATTATTCTCTACTAGCTCAAATTAGTCAACAGCCTGCCCAATTGGAATTTCCTAGGCAAAATTTACCCCAGTGCTTCCATTTCACAGGCCCTTATCATAGTCTAACTGGTCGGGAAGTTCCTGATTTCCCTTATGAAAAGTTAACTGGACAACCCTTAATTTACGCTTCAATGGGGACTGTCCAAAATCGCCTATTGGGAGTTTTCAAATCTATTGCCGAAGCTTGTAATGATTTGGATGCCCAACTAGTGATTTCGTTAGGTGGTTCTGCAACTCCAGAGGCTTTGGGAAGTTTGCCGGGAAATCCGTTGGTTGTTGGTTATGCACCCCAATTGGAATTGCTGCAAAAAGCGGCTCTCACCATTACCCACGCGGGGATGAATACTACTTTGGAGTCCTTAAATAATGGTGTGCCAATGGTTGCCATTCCCGTTGCTAACGATCAACCAGGAGTAGCAGCGCGTGTAGCTTGGGCTGGTGCTGGTGAGGCTATACCCCTGAGTCGTGTGAATGTTCCTAAACTGCGAACTGCTATCCAAAAGGTGTTGACGGAAGATTCTTATAAACAGAATGCAGTCAGGTTACAAGAGGCAATTCAGAAAGCCGGGGGTGTAAGTCGAGCCATTGATATTGTGGAACAGGTCGTTGCTACAGGAAAGCCTGTTTTGGCTTAAACACGGTAATAACAGGAGTTTTCGGCTTACTGAAAGTGTCAGATTGTGTATTGCGAGATTATTTAACGAATACTGAATTTCTTGACGTTTAGCAGAAAAAGCTTTCCTTAAAAAAATTTCAAATCTTTTGCCAGCACTACTATGAGCTTAAATAGAAAACTTGGTCTTGTCGAGAACCTTTTTGAGATTCTCCATCATTTGGGAGCAATGATTGAGGTAAATGCTGTCCGAATCGAAGGGCCACTCACACCCACTATTCTCCAAAAGGCTCTCGATTTAGTGCAAAAGCATCATCCAATGCTCCAAGTTCACATAGTTGATTTAGCAGATGGAGCTTATTTTCAATATGAAGGAACATCAAAAATTCCCCTGCGCGTCATAGATAAACAGCACGAAAATCAATGGCTTGAAATTACGCAAGAGGAGTTGCATCAACAATTCTTTGGTGGTGTAGAGCCTCTTTGTCGAGTTACTTTGATTCGTCCTTTTAAAAGTGACGGCACTAGTGAAATAATTGCAACTTTTCATCATGCTATTGCTGATGGATTATCTTGTATTCATTTTATTCATGAGCTACTGGCTTGTTGCCAGCAAATTGCCGATGAAAAAGAAATATCTGAGATAGCTACTATGCAGCTACTCGCTCCTTTGGAAAAGTTATTTGAAAACAATCTCAATAGTCAAAATATTAAAGATTATCAAGAAAAAACAGACCAGAAAGTTTTAACTTCAAAGTTAATTATAGAGGAAGAAGCACTTCCGACTCAGCGCCGGACGTGTTTGATAAATCGAATTATTACCCAAGAAATGACTTTGAAGCTAAAAAAAGTTTGTAAACAAGAACAAACTACCATACATGGTGCTTTGTGTGCTGCTATGTTATTGGGAACAGCAAAAATTGCTTTTCCTAATTTCCCAGTCACTTTATCTTGTGGTTCCAGTGTCAATGTGCGAAAACTTTGCATTCCAGAGGTTAGTCATGAATACATTGGTGACTTTGCACTAGCTGTAACCGAAAATCATACTTTAGAAAAAACTACCGATTTTTGGGATTTGGCGCGAGAATGTAAATCAAAAATCAACTTTTCTATTAGTCGTGGATTCCCTATTATAGATAAGTTACTGAATATTGACAAAGATTTGATGATCAAAATATCTGAAAATCAAATGGGTAGAAATGAAACTGTACATATTTCAAATCTTGGGCAGGTAAAGTTCTGTAAAGAATATGGATTATTTAAAATTAAAAGTCTATATTTCGCTCCAGGAATTCATTTAGTAGGTGCTTGTTTATGGCTTGGTTTAGTAACTTTCAATGAACAGTTATTTTGTAGTTTTGCTCATGTAGTTCCTTTAGTCAGTACTCAGACAGCAGAGTTATTAGCAAATTCTGTGATAGCCACTATAGAGCAAGCCTGCATATATGAATGTTCCAATTAAATATTAGACATCTCCAACAATTGTAGAGACGTTATATGTAACGTCTCTACAATTGTTTCAAATAACGCATTATTAATTTATGCAGGTGTCTTAATTAAAGGATGCGATCGCATTCTCAAACTTTCTAAACAAAACTAGTCTCTCGAACTGCCTGATTTTGCTGGCGTTTCCCAGTCACCACCATCTGCACACCCCCTTCTGGGCTAAATAGGAAACCCTTACGCACTGGCTGCACTGGTTTGCTATCAGCTAGTTGCATTTGCCAATTAGACAGCACTGTTGCCAAAACCACCTTCATCTCAAATAGAGCAAATGCCATCCCAATACAGCGACGGTTTCCGCCACCAAAAGGTAAATACTCAGAAGTGGAATACTGCCGTTCCAGAAAACGCTCTGGGTTAAATTGCTTCGACTGGGGATATAAATCTTCTCGATGATGGGTCAGGTAAATGCAAGGAATCACCAAAGTACCAGGATTCAACTCATAGCCCATGATTTCTAGGGGGGATTTTACCAAGCGATTTAATGCCAACGTTACCACTGGATACAGGCGCAGGGTTTCCGAACAAACAGCACTCAAATAAGGTAAACGCAAAATAGCATTTGGATCAGGGTTTTCGCCCAGGCTATCTAGTTCTTGCAGTAGTTTTGCACGCACCTCTGGCAAATGGTGAATCCAGTACAAAGCCCATGCTAAAGAGGTTGCAGTAGTTTCGTGACCCGCCGCTAAGAGGGTAATTAACTCATCGCGTAACTCTACATCATTCATGGGCTGCCCCTCTTCATCACGAGCTGCCATCATCAAAGACAGGATATCAGTCCGAGATGGGTCAGGTTGCTGTTTGCGATCGCGAATCTCAGCATATATGAGTTCATCCACTTGCTCTCGTAAACGCAGAAATTTTCCCCAAGGACTCCAAGAACCTAAATCTCGTTGCAGTGATGGGAAAACAAGCATCATTGCTGTAACGAAAGGTTGCTGTGGATTCAGGATTTCCAGCAGCACTTTCTTGAGTTTTTCATAACGTGGCCCATCTGCTAGACCAAATACAGCTTTCAAAATTACCTCTAAGGAGATTTCTTGCATAGATGGCAGAACTGAAAAGGATTCCCCAACTTGCCATTGACTAATCACTTGCTCTGTAATCTCGCGGGTTAACTGACCATAAGCCAGCATTCTTTCTCCATGAAAAGAGGGTGTCAACAACTTTCGTTGGCGCTGGTGAGGCTTACCTTCTAGAGCTAGTAGTGATTGCCGTCCTAATAAAGGCGATTTAATTCCTGCTGGCTCACCAGAGTCTAACTGTTTTGGATCTGTGGTAAAAATCTGCTGAATCGCCTGGGGATTACTAATGAACACTTGGGGAGTAAAAACAGGGCCAATCCGAAGAGTGAAGATATCACCATAGCGTTTAGCACAGGCTTCCATGTATTCTAAGGGATTAGTCAGCCATTGATACGTCTGTACCCAAGGGTGAGTTTGAGGGCCATCAGGCAGTTTAAATGCAGACATTTTTATTAATCTCCCAATGATTAAAGCAAGATTGTTATCAGCCAGTCATTCATGCACCCCTAGCTTGATTAATCTTAGACCACAGATTGGGCAGATGAACTCACCAATTCTTGAATCTGCTTTGGAGTCAATTCTTCCACATTACGCAAAACTACTGCTGCTCCTGCTGCTATTAATGTCTCACTGTATGCATCACTACGCGCTGCTGTTTCCTGGACGTGGGGCGGTAAAACTCCTACTCCAATCCAAAGGTGAGCAGAATCTAAACGCCGCGCTTTCTCGACGGTATACATATCTGCTACCGTATCTCCCACATACACGATCGCTAATTTTTGCTCAATTCCATTTTCTAATTCACGAACTGTGGCGAAAAGTCCCGTAGGATCAGGTTTACCTGGCGCATCTTCCATTGCAATCAACACCGGAGATTCCAAACCCAAGCGTTTTTCTAAGACATAGTTAGCGGAAGCACGAGTCGCACCGCTAAAAAATCCCCAAGCAATCCCCGCTTCGGTAAGTTGTTCTAAATAGCTAGGTTGTAATAATAAGGGTTCATTACAGATATACCCTGTAAAATTATTTGGATCTGGGCCGCGGTAACGCGATTGAAAAAAAGCAACGATCGTACTGTAATCTAGTTGCAGTTGTTCGCGCGTCTGTCCTTGGGTTTCAAAGTAGCGGTAAATTAATTCCTGCGATGCTTCCCAATCGTTATTCCACACGCCTTCAGACTTTAGTTGGTCAATATCCACTGGGGTTGGACGATATGCTTGGGTAGTAAAATATTCTACGCTATCTGCGATCGCTCGGCGATAGGAACCGCTAACATCGCGTACAACGCCATCAATATCGAAAATAGCGATCGCTTTTGCAGAAGTTGGTTGAGTCATGGGGTAGGAAGCAAAAGAGTTTTAAATCATCATAATGCGCTCATGGCTCAGGTAAAAAATCGAGGTCGAGGGCTTGCTCTGGCGTGAAGGGAGATTGTTCGGGGAAGATAGCGATGGCTAATCCAGTTTCTATTACAGCCAGTCGTCTAGCAGTTTCATAGCTTTCATCGAAAACCTGATCAAAGTGAGGCTTCAAACTCGGACTTTCCTTGAGCGCCTTTTGGACTCGCCTGCGGTGTTCAAAAATTGTGTACTGCCAACTTTTTGAGCGCTTTTCAGTTTGAATTTGGTATTTCAGCAGATGCATCAGCAACACTTCCAGATTGCTCTCCAATGCCCGCTTTTCACTTCTGCCCATCGTTTCAATTTCATCAATCAAATTCTCTAAATCCAGTTCTGTAAGCCGACCTTGCTTGAGCAGTTCTGCCGTGGTTTGAATCCACAGGTAAAAATCTTGCTCGTACAAATCTGAACCAGATGTTGTTTGAGATTGGGGCAGTTGGACAGTCACGTTGCTTCGCTCCGAATTCAAAATTAAAAAGTGATTATGGCTCAGGTAAAAAATCGGGGTTGAGGGCTTGCTCTGACGTGAAGGGAGATTGTTCAGGGAAGGTAGCCAAATGCAATTCAGTTTCATCAGCAGCTAAGAGTCTAGCATCGTCATAACACAGCCCAAAAACTTCAGAGAAATAGGGTTTGAGGCTAGGACTTTCTTCTAGAGCTTGTCTGATGCGTTTGCGATGCTCCCGAATTGTTGCTCGCCAACTACCAGAGCGCTTCTCGGCTTGATATTTATACTTCAATAGGTGCATTAGCACCACTTCCAAATTGCTTCTCAGTGCTTTCTTTTCACTCCTGCCCATTGTTTCAATTTCATCAATCAAATTCTCTAAATCCAGTTCTGTAAGCCGACCTTGCTTGAGCAGTTCTGCCGTGGTTTGAATCCACAGGTAAAAGTCTTGCTCATACAAATCTGAACCAGATGTTGTTTGAGATTGGGGCAGTTGAGCAGTCATAAGCATCTTTAGTTAACGCCGACTACACCTTATGCTAGCCCAATCCAATTACTGTTTGGTCATTTGATAGGGTATTGCGTTAAAATAAGCGATCGCTATCCTAGTTAAGTAATGCCCGGAAATTCCCGGAGGTGTGATTGACCAAGTTTATTTTGAAAATTTTGTGGTTAGACGAAAACGTTGCTCTCGCAGTGGATCAAGTTGTAGGCAAAGGCACCAGTCCTTTGACGAAGTACTTTTTTTGGCCCAGAAATGATGCCTGGGAAGAGTTAAAAAAGGAATTAGAGTCCAAACATTGGATTACTGACCTGGATCGTGTTGAGTTGCTTAATAAAGCGACAGAAGTGATTAACTACTGGCAAGAGGAAGGTAGAAACCGTCCAATGGCAGAAGCTCAGTTGAAATTTCCAGAAGTTGCCTTCACAGGTAGCGCCTGATATTACAATATTAGCGATTGTGCTGTTCTACAAGCTGCCACAGTTTGATAGTCTTGTCTCTGCTGCCACTTGCAATTAATTGTCTAACTTTGCTCACAGCAACAGCAGATACTGAGTCTATATGACCAGAGAGAGTAACAATCTCTTCTGCTGTGCTTACCTTCCAAAGTTTAACTGTTTTGTCGCAACTTGCACTTAGGAGCGTTTCGCCATCGGCAGTAAAAGCCACAGCCACCACAGACCAAGAATGGCCTACAAGTGTGCAAATTAGCTGACCTGTGTTTACCTCCCACAATTTAATAGTGTTATCATCACTACCCGTCGCCAAAATGTTCCCATCGGGACTAAAAGCGACTGTCAAAACCGCCCATGCATGACCCGAAAGGGTGCCTAACAAGCTATAGCATGGGCGGTTTTGAAGTTCTTTAGATATATGCCACAGGCGAATTGTTCGGTCATAACTAGCGCTGGCTAAAAGCTGTCCTTGGGGACTAAATGCTACTGAATTTACCTGTAATTGGTGTCCGGTTATAGTACAAATTTCTGTGCCAGTATTTACATCCCAGAGTTTGATTGTCTTATCCCAACTACCACTAGCGAGAATCTGCCCATCTGGACTGAAAGCAACTGATTTTACTCCATGTGAGTGTCCCAATAAAGTGCAGATTTCTTTTAATGTCTCAACCTGCCACAATTTGATAGTTTTATCGTCGCTAGCAGTTGCCAAAATTTTCCCATCTGGACTGAAGGTTACTGATTTTACAGCTTGGGAATGTCCTGATAAATTAGCTAGGAATTTTTGGTTATTTAAATCCCACAATTTGATGTTTTTGTCATCACTACCACTAGCTAAAGTGTGACTGTTAGGACTGATGGCAAGGGCATTTACACTACTTAATCTTCCAGAATGCCCAGTTAGGGTATGCAAGCATTGCCAAGGAGGATTCGGTAATTTAAAACTTTGAGTTTTATATTTGATACCCATTGCTTGCATAACTTCATCAGCCGATTGAAAGCGCCGGTTAACAGCATTTTGCAGCAGCTTGTCGAGAATTTGCACCAAGGTATTGCTTACCTTAGTAGTAAGATATTGTTGCCAGACCCAGCAATCATTGGCAATATCAAATAAATCAAAGGGAGAAATCTGGGTAATTAGGTAAATACAAGTTACACCCAAGCTATATAAGTCACTAGCAAAAACCGCTTTTCCCCTTGCTTGTTCTGGTGCAGCGTATTCTGGACTGCCGATACTGGTTTGGGATGTTAGCCGATCAATTTCTGTGACGATTTTTGCAGTGCTAAAATCAACTATGACGAAATCTCCGTTTTTTGTAATTGGCGATTTACGGATGATATTGTGGGGTTTGATATCGCGGTGGATGATGCTGCGATCGCTAATAAACTGAAACACTGGCAACACATCTGCTAACAATTGCCAAATCTGAGTTTCATTAAAAGCACCTTCCTCTTCAACCACCTGAGCTAAATTAGTGCCTGCAATAAACTCCTGCACTAAATAAAAATGCTCATTCTGCTGAAAATAAGTCAACAAAGCGGGAATTTGCGGATGATTACCTAATTCCTCTAATCGCTGCGCCTTTTGCTGAAAAGTTTTGAATGTTTCCGATTCCAGCGAGAATTCTTGAACAACGCAATGAATCGGAGGAAATTGGCCCTCATCTACAGCCAGGAAGGTTTTGCAAAATCCCCCTTTACCAATCCGGTTGAGTAAACGATAGCGTTCTTGTAACAGCAAAATTTCTCCGCCAGAATTCCAAAGCAGTCTTTCTGTCCTACCCACAATATAGATTATTGTTGCGATCGCTCCGAGTAAGTGCTGATTATTTAATAATGCAAAAAAAAGCATCCTCTTATGCACTGTTAAAATGGAAAGGGTATTCTATTCCAGATTTTCAGCAATAATTACCCTAATCTAAAACACTGACCGAATAGGAACGAATTACCGGGTCTACACTGAAAATTGTTAAATTATGTTGTAAAGCTTGACAAATCAACATCCGATCAAAAGGGTCGCGATGTAATAATGGTAAATTCAAGAGTTGAGCAACACTTTATTCATCTAGGTTTAGACTAGTGATTAAATGCTGTTGACGCTGTTTAGAAAGATAGATTTCAGGTGATTCTGGTAATGTTAATTTACCTAGCTGATATTTAACAGTTGCTTCCCAAACTGAAACGCAACTTAAATATACGTCGTTATTTAAATCACGAATGCTATTTTGTAAATGAATTGGTAATTTTTGATCGCCACTAATAAACCATAAGAAAATATAGGTATCTAATAATAGTTTCATTTACCTTAAAAACTATTCAAAATCTCTTCAGGTAATGAACTATCAAAATCATCTGGAACAATGAACTCGCCAGCACATAAGCCATAAGGTCTAATTTGTCGCGGTAATTAAGTTAAGGGCTACTGGCAAAAATTTTGGGTTTTCGAGACGCGATAAATCGCCGTCTCTACAAGTGTTTTGGTCTTATTTGAACTGTATTGCCCTCTATCCTAATTATATGCTCTCTCTGCGCCTCTACATCTCTGCGAGAGAAACACAAAAAAAAGGGATAAGCCCTAAAGCTTATCCCCCAAAAAATCAATTAATCAATGTATCAAGTTCCACTTGTCCAAGAGTTGATGTACTCAATTTGATCTGCTGTCAAACTATCAATTGTGATACCAATAGCTTGCAACTTCAAACGAGCAATTTCTTGATCGACTTCAACAGGAATTGAGTGCAAACCAGGGGCTAACTTACCCTTATTCTTCACCAGGAATTCACAAGCCAAAGCTTGGTTCGCAAAACTCATATCCATTACTGCGCTGGGGTGTCCTTCAGCCGCAGCGAGGTTAATCAAGCGTCCTTGTCCGAGAACGACTACTGATTTACCATTTTTCAACTTGTACTCTTCGGTGAAAGGACGAACTTCTTTGACTTCTTTAGCTTGTGCAGCCAAGTATTTCAAATCAAGTTCTAAGTCAAAGTGACCAGAGTTACAAACGATCGCACCGTCTTTCATGACATCGAAGTGTTCACCACGAACGACGTGCTTGTTACCAGTCACAGTGATAAATATATCACCTTGGGGTGCAGCTTCAGCCATTGGCAGGACGCGGAAGCCATCCATTACGGCTTCAATTGCCTTGATGGGGTCGATTTCGGTAACGATGACGTTAGCACCCATCCCACGGGCGCGGAGGGCTGTACCTTTACCACACCAGCCATAACCGACGACGACAATGTTTTTACCAGCCAACAAAATATTTGTGGCGCGGATAATGCCATCTAGGGTTGATTGCCCAGTACCATAGCGATTATCAAAGAAGTGCTTGGTGTCGGCGTCGTTGACGTTGACTGCGGGGAAGGTGAGAACGCCTTCTCTAAACATGGCGCGTAACCGCACGATACCAGTTGTGGTTTCTTCGGTGCTACCAATCAAATCAGCGATTTGGTGTTGGCGTTGTTGTATAAGAGTTGCAACCACATCGCTACCGTCATCAACAATGATGTTGGGGCGATGATCTAAAGCTATTTGGACGTGGCGGTTATAAGTTTCGTTATCTTCGCCTTTTTGAGCAAAGACGGGAATTTCATGATCGAGGACGAGGCTAGCGGCTACGTCATCTTGCGTTGATAAAGGGTTGCTAGCAATTAAAAGCGCGTCTGCACCACCGGCTTTCAGAGCGATCGCCAAATGTGCTGTTTCTGTTGTAATGTGGGCACAAGCTACAAGGCGTAAACCAGCGAAAGGCTTTTCGATCGCAAAGCGATCGCGGATTTGCTGCAATACTGGCATTTCGCGTCCGGCCCATTCAATGCGCTGTCTTCCCAAGGCAGCTAGGCCGAGGTCTTTAACCTCGTGCTTTAATCGGGGAGAAGTTGCGGTCATCAAAAGTTACCTCAAAAAATTAAAAAAGTTACGTAAATTTTACGCACTCTACTAGGTTATTGTACAACTTGCGATTTTTGCTTGTATTTAGCAAATCACTAGTTAATACTCTTCAAAACTAGCTTGACGTTTGATTACCCTAATGTCAACTTCATCCCCAGGTTCTTTCTTTTTGTTTTATCTTTGGTAAGAGTAAGACTCTTCTAAGCTTTGTTTGCTGATTCTCGGTACATTGTCATCTATCTAAAGGTAGGGGGCAAACAAAAAAACATCAAAGTTTCATTATCTAAAGAGAAAACCTCAACTTTAGATAGGTACATTTACTCAAAGTAATTGCGGAGGATGGTTATAGAAGTAGTCAATAGTCAATTGTTTTCAAGGAGGTGTTTGAGTGCGTTTTCAATTTTTGGCGTTGGCTTTGCCCGCCGTAGGCATCGCTAGTTCAATGGCCATAGCCGTTGTATCTGTGCCAAAGGCCACAGCCCAGATTCCATTTTTACCTCAGTTACCAACTCCCAGCACTGTCAGTAGTGATTCAAACGATCGGCTTGTCACAGGCTGGATTTATTTAGATGGTCGTCGGTTATTTCAGATAGCGGCATCAAGAGCCAACTTTCCTGAGCGTTCAGAAGATATCCAAAAGAAGTTGGAGACAATTAGCCAAAATTACATTCAGTCACCAGCAAAAACAGCAGTTAAGGTAGAAGTTCGCAAAGTAAACGACTTACCAGTAATTTATGTCAACGGTCAATACCTGATGACCATCACTTCTGAGGATGCTGGACTGCGACAGGTAGATATATCGACATCGGCAAATCAAGTGGCCGAATCGTTACAAGAAGACTTGCAACAAGCAAAGAAAGAAAGACAAACTCAATTTTTAATCGACCAAGGCAAAATTGCTGCGGGTAGCGCACTGGGTATGATTGTCATAAGTTGGGGAGTATATAGCTGGCAAAGGCGCTCCAAAAAAGATTTAGTATCCCCCACAGCCTCTCAATCTCCCAGATGGCCCCTAAACTCCCCAATTTCTCCAGCAGCAGCCCAACCAATTACAACACAACTGAATCAACAGCAACATCGACATATCCAAGAAGTCAAAAGACGATTGTTTCAGCTAAGTCAAGCAGGAATTTGGGGAGGTGGAAGTTTCTTTATCTTGGGTCTATTTCCCTACACACGACCATTTCAGGTAGGGATTCTCACGGCGGCCCAATTTCCTTTGCGATTAGGTGTCGTATTCTTAGGAACTTATGTAGCAATCCGTCTCATCTACGCCCTAATTGACCGCTTCACCACCACTCTGATTAGCAGTGGTGCTTTACTGACTCCAGAAAGTTCTGAACGGCTGCAACTGCGAGTTTCTACATTTTCTGGGGTGACTAAAAGCATCGCTACTGCTATCTGCGTAGGAATAGGCTTCTTACTAGCGCTGGTATCCTTGGGGGTAGATGTCGTTCCCTTGCTAGCGGGTGCCAGTTTAGTTGGTGTTGCGGTGTCTCTGGCCTCGCAAAGCTTAATTAAAGATGCGATTAACGGTTTCCTGATCATTTTAGAAGACCAGTACGCTTTAGGCGATGTGATTAATGTGGGAGACGTGGGAGGCTTAGTCGAAAATCTAAATCTGCGGATGACTCAACTGCGAGATTCCGAAGGGCGCTTGATCACGATTCCCAATAGTGAAATTAAAGTTGTTGCCAATCTTTCTAGTCGTTGGTCACGAGCCGATTTAACAATCCCCATTGCCTACCAAGCCGATATTGAAAAGGCTTTGAAATTGATTGAAAGTATTGGCTTTGAGATGGATAAAGATCCGCAATGGCAGTATCAAATTCTGGAAACACCGCAAGTTTTGGGAATAGATCAATTTGGCGATCGCGGTTTGATTATTCGCGTCTGGATTAAAACACAGCCCCTCAAACAATGGGATGTAGCGCGGGAGTTTCGCCGCCGTCTGAAAGTTGCCTTAGACAAAGCCGGAATTTCTATTTCTGTGCCTCAGCAAGCAATTTGGGTTAATGACGATCAGTTGTTAAATTTTCAGGAGAATGGCAAAGCTAATTAGAAATTTGGCTTCATTACCGAGTGGCACTCTTGTTAAGCCCAAAGGCTTGTGTCGCCTCGAAGTCTAAGTTTGGGCACACCCCTGTGATTACTAAAGCCTACGCTGTATGTAAAGCATCAGCGTAGGTAATTCAAAAATACCTAAGCAGCAACGAAAATATCTGCATTACTCAGGGACAATCCGGTATTGAGTGTAGCAATTTGGATTTTGCCGATCGCTCCTGTGCCATCTTGATCGAAGAAGAGAGAACCATTACCTTTGTCGTAAAGAAATCTTTGACTACTTGTAGTGGCTGCCGTGCCGAGCAAAAATTTATTAGCAGCGATCGCCGCACCAGCAACTAGCCCTCCACCAAAACCAGCCGCCGAGACGACAATCGTATCATCTACGACGTTAAAATCAGTAATTCTATCGATTCCTTCACTGCGAGAGTTGAATGTAAAGCGATCGCTTCCGGTGCCGCCTGTAAGTGTATCGTTGCTAGCACCGCCAACCAGGATGTCATTACCAGTACCACCATTGAGGGCGTCAATCCCAGCGCCACCATTGAGAATGTCATTGCCAGCACCACCAGTCAGGGTATCATTCCCCGTACCTCCATCCAGAAGATCGTTGCCAACGTCAACTGTTTGAGTTGTAAATTGTAGCGACCAACTATTGAGCGTACCAGCAATTGCACTCTCATCATCCGTGACTTCTAGTTTCCATGTCCCATTTGGGTTTTTATTGTCAAAAGCAGATAGCAGTTTTTCTGGTTTGAAACTTCCGGTAAAAGGAGCAGTCCCAGCTGTAATTGATGTTGCTGCTTCATCATCCAATTTTGTGTTAGTAAAACTACTGTTACCACCCCCCACGTCAGTAAACAATTCAACGCGAGTGCCTGTTGGACTAATCAGAAATACGTCTAAGTCAGCATCCCAGTAGTGGCTAATATTTAAAGTGACGTTGACATCAACAATTGACGTAGTGAAACCACTGACAGCTAAATTGGATCTAATTGTAGACAAGTCAGGGATACTAACAGGAGTGTTATTGCTAAAGGTTCTGGTTTGGTTGGTAAGCGCATCACCAACTAAATTATCATTGCCAGTACCACCATATAGCGTGTCATTCCCAGCACCACCATTGAGGTTATTGTTAGCACTGTTACCTGTAATTGTATTGTTGAGACTGTTACCAGTGCCGTTGATTGCAGATGTACCTGTGAGAATGAGGTTTTCTAAATTAGCTGGGAGTAAGTTAAAGGTAAAGGAAGACGCAACTGTATCTGTACCTTCATTAGCGTTTTCATAGATAGTGTAGTTATTATCACTAGTGAATAGATAGCGATCGTTGCCAGTGCCGCCATAGAGAGTATTAGTGCCAGTACCGCCATTGAGCGTATCATTACCAGCACCACCATAGAGAGTGTCATTGCCAGCGCCGCCATCGAGACTGTCATTTCCAGCTTTTCCATCGATGACATCGTTCCCGCCTTGGCCAGAGAGAGAATTGTTGTATTCATTCCCCGCTAGAGTGTCATTAAAGTTGCTTCCGATGGCATTTTCAATAACAGATATACCTCCTTGGGAGTTAGCGATCGTAAATCCTCCTTTAACGCCAACAACTTGACTAATGAAGCCGCCAGCATCAGGATCGTTATTCGCCAAAGTAGCATTGTTCAAGTCGATGATGACTGAATTACTTGCCCCTTGACCAGATATGGTATCTGTTCCGCCTGCATCCCAAATAGAAGACCAATAAGTTCCTGCACCATTAGAGGATGGAAGCACATAGACGTTATTACCTGTGTTGTATGTCCGATTTATACCGTAAATATGTTGGATGGCTGCGATATCAAATGCCATTGGCCCCGCAGCAAATCCCCAATTCGCCTCATACCCAGGAGAATAAGAACTTTGAATATCAACGTAAGACATGATTGTCGTTACAAACTGATTGAGATAAAAGTCGCCATCATCTTCAGCGTTGTCAACACCAGGAAAGATGGAAGAACTTCCTCCATTATCGTGAGGATGGGCTAATCCCAGAGCATGACCAATTTCGTGAACAAATGTGTTGTAGTAGTAGCCACCAACTAAGAGATTTGCATCAAAATTGTCTTGATAAAACTCCCAATTAATTAGAACATCTCCTTCCCCAAACTGGTCAGAAGATACTCCTGGCGGAAATGCTTGACCTAGTACACCATCTCTACCAAAAATAGAAGAATCAACACTATGAAAGGTTAACTCAGCTTGAGGATCATTAAAACCAGAATACTCTAGCTGAAAGTTCGCTACATTAGCCCAAGACTGTACTGCCTTAGTAAAAGCATTTATTTCGGCGTTCTCGAAGTTGTAATCCCAAGACTTATTATCAACAAAGGAATAAGTAATTTTTCTATTGTCGTTTTCAACTTTCCAACGACTGCCCCATAATAAACTGTCTACATAGATTGAACCAGTTTTACCAACACCACCAGTCGAACCAACAAGTTTTGACATCAGTTTCTCTTTTTCAGAATCAGAACTAGATAGTTATTTCAAGTATTTTGGGGAAAATAAATATAGCTAGGTTTTTACTAAATACAAGCAGAAGTAAAACCCCTTATAGCTCAATACGGTTCAGTTAGAGCCAAAAACCTTAAACTGCGTAGGTTGGGTTGAGGAACGAAACCCAACATTTATAAGAGTTTGTTGGGTTTCACTTCCCTACGGGACGCTGTTCGCGTTCGTTCAACCCAACCTACGATTATCCTTAACTGAACCGTATTGCCTTATAGCTTCGTATTTTGCCCATTGGTGTGATTATGCTTATAACTAAAGTTACAAACTCATGCACAAAATACAGAATAAAAAAATTACCAAAATTAGTCCTTCACCTTTTATGCAGTCTTATATGCAAGATTTAGCATCTACATATACATGATCCTGTATGTAAGATTGCAGAAAACTACATTGTAATTTAGCCAGAATTAGCGATTAGTCTTGACTCGCTGAAAAATAAGACATCTTGCAAAAGTTACTTTTGCAAGAAGTAGGGGAAAGGTCAAAGGTTAAAGGGTAAGGGAAAATTCCATCCCTTTCCCCTTTACCCCTTCCCCTTTCCCCTACTTCTGCAAGAAGTCTATAGCGATCGCACCTTTACCTGTCTAAGGGCACTCTTAACCGAAACGGGCGGTTAGAAACCGCGTCTACACAAACAAAAGCTACCGATCCTGGGTTTCAAAACCTTGATTTGACCTTAGTCCGCGCAAGCGGACTTTGTCTGTATAGCGAATTCCATTCGCCAAGGCAAAAGTAGACACCAATGCCCCAGTCCCAATCCTCAATTTTGTGCGATCGCCAACACTAAACCTTAATAAATCCTTATATTAATAAAAAGCTACTAACTTACGAACCAGTTTTAAACTTTTCGTTTATTCCTTGATTTATGTTTGTCAATACCTTCATCAGACGGCCAGTGCTGACGACGGTCTGCACGTTCATCATTTTGCTGCTGGGAAGCATCTGTATACCGATTCTTCCCATTTCTCAGCTACCAGACCTCGCCCCAGTGCAAATCACCGTTAGCTCCAACAATATTGGTGCGGATGCTCAAACAACAGAAAATACTGTCACCAACATTATTGAGCGACAAATTAATGGTGTTAAAGATGTATCTTATATATCTTCTAATACGGGTAATGATGGTTCCAGCAATATAACTGTCTCCTTTCCAACTAATGTTAATAGCGATATTGCTCAAGTAAACGTTCAAAATAAAGAAGCACTTGCTTCACCTCAATTACCAGATACCGTTCAACGAACAGGTGTGACTGTTGAAACGGCATCGAGCAGTCTCCTGCTTGTATATGGGTTTTACTCAGAAAATAATGAGTATGACAACATTTTTATTAGTAACTATGTTGACCTGTATATTTTCGATCAGATTAAACGGCTTCCTGGTGTAGGAAGTGCCAGGGTTTTTGGGGAACGCAAATATGCCATGCGTCTCTGGCTTGATCCCAACAAGCTTGCCCAACATCAACTAACTCCGCAAGATGTGACAGCTGCCCTGCAACAACAAAATATTCAGGTGGGTGCAGGGGCGATTGGTAAGGAACCAGCACCAGATAATCAAAGCTTTGAATTTGCTTTACGGGCAACCAGTCGATTTAAAGATGCGGCTGAATTTGAAGATATGGTGCTAAAGGTGGGTCAAAGTGGCACTAATAGCACCCTAGTTAAAGTTAGAGATGTCGGTCGAGTTGAACTCGGAGCAGAGAACTATCTCGCTGATGCCAAATTCACTATCCCCGGAAATGCGCCCAAGGCAGCCGTGGGTTTGGGGATATATCAACTTCCCGGTAGTAATGCCCTCAAGGTTGCTCATGCTGTTGAAGAACAGATCAAGATATTAGAGAAAAGTTTTCCACCTGGACTCAAAGCACAGTTGGCATTTGATACCACTCCGTTTGTAGAAATTTCTTTAGAAGAAGTTCTGCACACTCTGGTTGAGGCGATTGTCCTAGTGGTTTTGGTAATTTTTGTCTTTTTACAAGACTGGCGTACTACGATCATTCCGACTGTGGCAATCCCCGTTTCCTTGATTGGGACATGTGCGGCTCTGTTAGTTTTAGGATTTCAAATTAATACACTAACCTTATTTGGTTTCGTTCTTGCGATCGGGATCGTCGTGGATGATGCCATTATTGTGGTGGAGGCAGTTGCAGTCAAACTAGAGCAGGGTATGAGGCCCTTTGAGGCGGCTGTCGAAGCCATGAAGGAGTTAACTGGGGCAATCATTGCCACTTCACTTGTACTCATGGCGGTATTTATTCCAGTTGCATTCATTCCGGGTACTACTGGGATTGTTTACAAACAATTTGCCTTAACCGTTGCTTGCTCTATTGCCATCTCCACTTTCAATGCCTTAACTTTCTCTCCGAGTATGGCAGCCATCCTCATGCGCCCGGCTCAAACTCCACGGGGCCCTTTGGGTTGGTTCTTTACGCAATTTAATCGGGGATTTAGCTGGTTCACGCGACGATATGTCGGGTTTGTTAGTTACCTTACCCATATCAAGCCGATTGTAATTGGAGTTTTTGTCACTGGTTTATTAGCAACGGTTTTGATGTACAGAGCAGTACCTACCGGATTTATTCCAGAAGAAGATCAGGGTTACTTCTTTGTCATTGTCCAGGGGCCTGATGGCGTTTCTTTGAAATATACCGAATCTGTGATGGATAAAGTGGTCAAAGAAGTCACATCGGCTCCCGAAGTTAGAGCTAGTTTTATGATCAGTGGCTTTGGTTTCGATGGTAATGCTTCTAATTTGGGCATTGCCTTTGCTAACCTGAAACCCTGGAAAGAGAGAACTGAAGAATCTCAATCTGTTTATGGCATACTTCAGAGACTGAACAAAAAGCTTTCTACAATTACAGAAGCCAGAGCGATCGCAGTGAATGCTCCTCCAGTGAGAGGATTAAGTACTACGGGTGGTTTTGAGTTTATCATTCAAGACAAAACCGGCAGTGCGCCGATTGAAACCCTAATTGAGGCTGCTCAAAAAGTGATTGGGGCAGCACGTAAAAACCCTGCTCTCCAAGGAGTCTTCACTCAGTTCACCGCAGATACTCCCCAATTTGACATTCAGGTAAACCGCAACCAAGCCAAAGCTCTCAATGTCGAAATTAACGACATCTTTGGGGCATTGCAAACTTACCTGGGATCGCAATATGTGAATAACTTTGTGCAGGGACAGCGACAGTATCGGGTATATGTCCAAGCAGATGGGGTCTTCCGCTCGAATCCAGATGATATTGGTAAGCTGTATGTTCGCTCTGCAAATGGGGCAATGATTCCGTTGAGCAGTTTGGTGAAAATTACTCCCTTTGTGGGGCCGAAAACTATCGCCCATTACAACTTGTACAGATCAATCAAAGTACAAGGTGCTCCGGCTCCCGGTGCTAGTTCTGGACAGGCGATTAAAGCGATGGAGCAACTAGCAGCAGAGAACTTACCTCAAGGGTTTGGTTATGAGTGGACAGGGACTTATCTCCAGGAGAAGACATCAGGGGGAGCTACGGGCTTAATTTTTGGTTTAGCGATCGTTATTGTCTTTCTGGTGCTGGCGGCTCAGTATGAAAGCTACATCGACCCGATTATTATTTTGCTGACAGTTCCCCTGGCAGTTTTGGGAGCAATGACAGCGATTTGGCTACGTTCCAATATTTTCATGGCAGGTAGCCTCTTCCCAAAAGTGGTGGATGATATCTATTGCCAGGTAGGTTTGGTAACTTTGATTGGTCTAGCTGCAAAAAACGCGATTTTGGTCGTAGAATTTGCCAATCAACTGCATGAGCAGGGCATGAGTTACACAAGAGCGGCGGTGAAAGCTGGGGAAGAACGTCTGCGACCCATCTTAATGACTTCCTTTGCCGCGCTGTTAGGATTTTTGCCCTTGGTGATTTCTGAGGGGGCTGGAGCAAGTAGCCGTTGGTCTCTAGGAACAGCGCTCTTTGGGGGGCTGATGCTTTCAACGTTCTTGAGTTTGTTCTTAGTGCCGATTTTGTACATTTTGGTTAAGACCCTAGCTCAGGCTATATTTTCTAATAAGCGATCGGGAGGTTCAAATCCTCCAAATTCTCCAAATGGAGCTTCGGGATCTAGACATGAAGCTCTGCCTGCTGGCTCAAGTCAGCCAGAGACGCAACTTAGGTCTCAGGAGGATGGGATAACCTAACTTTTGCCCTTAAGTCTGCTAGCAAAGTTCAGATTAACCCCCTTGTCAAGACGTGATATTAAGTTCATTCACTTACCGTTACTCACCGACCCCGGTTTCCTCCCCTCCCCTTGGTAACTATGGTGTACACACAAGTTATCGAATCACTACCAGTCCTCGAATTACCCCACCCTAACCCTCCCCTTGGAAAGGGGAGGGAACTAGATTTCCGGCTTCCCCCCAATGCATCGGGGGGATTGAGGGGGGTAATTCGACTTGTGTGTACACCGTAGCCTTGGTAAGGGGAGGGGGAAAGCGTATGTGGGACAAGCGTTTGAGCTTAAATTGACACCAATGGTCATTTCCACCTGCCCCCTGCCTCTTCATTGAACTATGCAGGCTAAAGGCGTATCACTTTATCCACAACATTGTCTAACTCTGATACCATTTTTTGTAATTTCCTGCTTGCTAACAAAAAGAGTCGAATAGAATTAAGTACTTAGATAAGGAAGAGTGAAATGGGACTTAGCGACGGACTTTTGAACCCGACCAAAAAAGATATGGTCATAGATGACTGTTGCAACATGATTGAAGGACAGCTTGCATCCAAGTCAGGGATGAGCGGCATTGCTTTAAAAACTGCCTTTGCTGCCCTGAAGGGGGTCAAGCCCGGTTACATCCCCTACGTCGTTGAGCAGATATTACCACAATGCTTCACGGCACTTGATCCCATCTGGAGTGAAGGTGTTGAGAAAGGCGACCCAATTGAACACCTGAATGCAAATCGCTCTCGTACCGCAGATGCGCTGCTGAGTGTTACCGATGCGAGAGTCAAGAGTGCAAAGCGCCAAATCGTGCGAGGAACCTATGACAAACTTCGCGGTTCAGCTAAAAAGCACGTAGAAGAAGCAGTTCCAGATTTAGCCAAGGTAATCAATAATTACACTAAGGTCTGAGCCAGAAGAGAAGAATCACAGTAAACGTATGCCGCCGTTCGATGTTTCGGTGGCTGGCATACGGGGCAGATATTAAATTGGCGAAGGTGCGTAGACGCAAGGCGGCTTTTCGCCAGATATCACCTCAAAACTTCACTAACTCCAAATCAAGTCCCGCCCGTTAGATAGCTGCTTTTTTTAACTGTTCTCTAAGATTGACTAAGGATTTTTGATTATTAGTATAATATTGTACAGCTTTGTTAATGAATCAACTGCGATCGCTTACCCTTTTAGTACCCTAAGCATTTGCGCCCAGAATAGAAGAGTCATAATGCTCTAGCAAATCTTCTGGATCATTGTAAATTGCGATCGCTCCCGACAGTTGTTCATCGCTAAAGCCACCGCAGCGCAAACCAATCACAGCTACCCCTGCTTTGCCGGCAGACTCAATATCATAAGGCGAATCTCCTAGCATCACGACTTTTTCAGGAGTCATTTGCCCTTTGTTCAAGGCGGCTTCTACAATGTCAGGAGCAGGTTTAGATGCTTCGGCATCATCGGATGTAGTGACTTCCGAGAGCAAATCATCTACTTGGGCAATTTTGAGCATGATCTCAAGTTCTTCAGAACTGGCTGAACTAGCGACAACCAGATGCAATCCCGATTTTTGCATCTTTAATATTAAGTTTCTGCTCCCATTGGCAGCAGTAATTTGCGCTATATATTTGTCAAATAATAGTTCTTTGCGTAGTTTAGCGATCGCTTTACCAGTTCCTTCTTCACCATTTAATTCTGGCACTACTTTGGGAATCAGTTGATCTCCACCCATGCCCATGAGTGGTCTAACTGTTTCAAATTGCACTTCTAAGTCATAAGCTGCAAATGCTTCCACCCAGGTATTTGCATGAACATCATTACTTAAAACCAGCGTGCCATCAATATCTAAAATCACCCCTTCTAATGCCATGAAAAACCTCGGCTGACATTTTGTTTCATAGCTGATGATGGCATGGCAAATAATTTACTTCATCGTCCTAACAGAAGAGAAGGGGGTTAGAGAAGAGATGGCGGTTCGTTAAAACAAAGAGTTTTAGCCTTAACCCAAGCGTATTGGCTTATAATTATCTGCAATTGCGATCGCGTTCGAGACGTTTAGGCGATCGTACAGTGCCGGAGGCGGACGCTAAGAAGCTTGTAGAATTTGTTAGTTAATACGGTAGGCATCATTTACCGAATCCCTATTGGTAAGGGACTTCCAAATAAAAAAATATCCAATAACTCTTGTGGGGTGGGCGTCTCGCCCGCCCAGTTGATATGGCGGGCAAGATGCCCACCCCGCAATATTAGATAATTTATTTCTTGGAGTTCCCTAAGAGGTCAAGATGGTACAAACACCCGCTAGTCCAGAAACCGAAACCCTATTGATTGAGTTGCCTAAGTCCATTGGGCTGTATGTTACCCAAGAACAGTTTGCTGCTTTAGCCGCAGCCAACCGAGACTTGAGACTGGAAAGAACCGCACAAGGAGAATTAATAGTCAACCCATCAACAGGCTGGGAAACTGGAGAGCGAAATAGCAGTATTTCGGGAGAATTGTATTTGTGGTGGCGTAATGCGGGCGAACCTGGTGAAGCCTTTGACTCTTCTACAGGATTCATTTTACCCAATGGTGCGACTCGCTCCCCCGATGCCTCTTGGGTGAGTGGAGAACGATCGCAGACGCTTACTTCGGCACAAAAAGGAACGTTTGCTAATATCTGCCCCGATTTTGTGGTTGAGTTACGTTCTAGTTCAGATACCCTCAAGTCCCTGCAAGATAAATTGAGGGAGTATATCGACAATGGCGCTAAACTTGGTTGGTTAATCGAACCGCAGCAGCGACGGGTGGAAATTTATCGACTGGCTAAGGATGTGGAAGTGTTGGAGAATCCTGCTGAGTTGTCGGGTGAAGCGGTGTTGCCGGGTTTTGTCTTGAATTTGCGACGGGTGTGGGATTGAAAGCATCTTGCTCACTATGCGTTAATTAATGCCTAGCTTGCTTCTCGCTGGATGCGAATTACGAATTACGAATTACGAATTACGAATTACTTAATATCATCGCAGAGACGCTTGTCACTCTCACCCAAATTCGGGTTATTCTGCAAATAATCATGCAGCCAATTGCAACCCCGCACCAACAATCGGTCTAAATTCTCCACAGGCCACAACCGCGCTGTGTTGTCAGATGATGCCGTGGCGATGGTTTTGCCGTCCGGGCTGAAACTCACACTATAGACATCGCCTTGATGCCCTTTGAATTCTTGTAGCAGTTGCCCGTTGAGCGTCCACAACCGCGCTGTGTTATCATTTGATGCCGTGGCAATGGTTTTGCCGTCCGGGCTGAAACTCACACTATAGACATCGCCTTGATGCCCTTTGAATTCTTGTAGCAGTTGCCCGTTGAGCGTCCACAACCGCGCTGTCCCGTCAGATGATGCCGTGGCGATGGTTTTGCCGTCCGGGCTGAAACTCACACTTCTGACTAAGCCTTGATGCCCTTTGAATTCTTGGAGGAGTTGCCCGTTGAGCGTCCACAACCGCGCTGTGTTGTCATAAGAAGCCGTGGCGATGGTTTTGCCGTCCGGGCTGAAACTCACACTATAGACTGTGCCTTGATGCCCTTTGAATTCTTGTAGCAGTTGCCCGTTGAGCGTCCACAACCGCGCTGTCTTGTCAGATGATGCCGTGGCGATGGTTTTGCCGTCCGGGCTGAAACTCACACTTCTGACTAAGCTTTGATGCCCYTTGAATTMTTGKAGGAGTTGCACGTTGAGCTTCCACAACCGCG